>OGOI01001059.1_pt1 | contig 18460 bp, 13 predicted proteins | sample 1552631 | NCBI WGS metagenome assembly OGOI01 (sample SAMEA2580204, study PRJEB22360) | human gut metagenome | biome: human gut; feature: human-associated habitat; material: faeces | place: Denmark | collected 2008/2010 | reverse complement strand
GTTTTTCCGCGCCGCGCCCAAGGCCAGCCATACCGTTGGCGGCCAGCAGCGCATTGGTGTTGGCCGCGGCCTGAGGCTGGATATCCAGCCCGATCACCCGGCCATTTTCCCCGGCAACGCTGCATAAAAATAGGGTATCGTGCCCGTTGCCGCAGGTGGCATCCAGATACAGTCCGCCCGGTGCCAGTGTGCTGCGCAAAAAGCGGTGGGTCAGCTCCACTGCCGTCAGGTCCGGCACGCGGCGGCGCACCAGCAGCCCGCCGCGCGGCACAAAACCGAACTTTGCCGCCAGCGCCTGTGCAGCGGTATTGCCGGCATCCGGCAGTGGCGCGGTGAATTCGCTGGGGGCAGTCCGGTCAAAGCCGCCGTTCTGGCGCAAAACCTCCCGCAGCAGATAGCTTCCGTACCCGCGGCTCTGCCATTCCGGGGCAATTTCCAACGCTTCAAAACAATCGGCACAGGTAACGGCATGGCCGATGCAGCCTTTCTCTTTATATAACGAATAGACACAGCGGTTTTGTGCGTCCAGTGCCGTTTTTTCAATCCGCATGGGCAAGCTCCCCCTAATGTTTCAGTCTGCAACTGATTGTACGGCATGGGGCGGATAAAGTCAAACCACAGCCCAAACTGACCGGATTTTTGGAGATTTCACATTTCTTTCACGCAGTCGCGAAACTGTTTTCACAATTAGCGGTTATACTGTAGGCACAAGGTTGAGGGAAGCAAGAAAGACAAAGCAAAAGCTTCCGCCAGACCGTGTATCACCGCCCGGCGGCCCCCAAGCGCCGTGCGGCAGAACAAAGGAGAGATTTTTCATGAGTGAATATGATTATTCGGGTCTTTATAATAATGGCGGCCCGCAGAATAATAACGGGCAGCCAGCGGGCACTCAGCCGGAACAGCCCCAGGCAGAGCAGTCCGGTTACCCCAATGTGGGCAGCAGCGGAGTGAACACCGCCAACACCGCACAGACAGATTATTCTAATTATTCCAGCCAACAGAACAGCAGCTATAACCCCCAGGGCCCCGCTGCAGGCAATGGCGGCAACGGTGGCAACGGCAATAACGGCGGCTACAATGGCTACAGCTATTCCAGCAACCCACAGCCCCCGCAGAACGAGCCCAAAAAGAGCCACGGCGGCAAAAAGGTTTTGCTGCGTGTGGCGGCCTGCATCGGTGTGGTAGCCCTTGGCTTTGGCGGTGGCCTGGCAGGAACTGTGGTTGCCAGCCGCACCGGCTTGACCGGCGGCCAGGTTGTGGTCCAGCAGGTCCAGCGTGACACCAACACGGATTCTGTATCCCAGGGCAGCACTAACGGCACCAACCTGTCGATTCAGGATGTTGCCGCGCTGGTACAGCCCAGCGTTGTGGCCATCACCACCGAGCAGATGGTCAGCACCAACACCTGGTTTGGCGGCAGCTATGTGCAGAGCGGTGCAGGCTCCGGCGTGATCATCTCGCAGGATGGTTACATTGTGACCTGTGCCCATGTGGTTTCCGGCGCAAATAACATCACGGTACAACTGGCAGACGGAACAGAGTATACCGCAACGGTCGTTGGCCAGGATTCTACTTCGGACGTTGCAGTCCTGAAAATCGAAGCCACCGGTCTGACTCCGGCTGTGATTGGCGACAGCGACAGCCTGGCTGTTGGCGAAACCACCATTGCCGTTGGCAACCCGCTGGGTACCCTGAGCAACACCGTTACCAATGGTATTGTCAGCGCCTTGAACCGTGAAGTTACCGTTCAGGGCAACGATATGAATCTGATCCAGACCAGCGCTTCCATCAGCCCGGGCAACTCCGGCGGCGGCCTGTTCAATGCAAACGGTGAGCTGATCGGTATTGTCAACGCCAAGAGCAGCTCCAGCGATGCAGAGGGGCTTGGCTTTGCAATCCCCATCAATACCGCCATGGAAATGGCAAAACAGATGATCGAAAAGGGTTATGTTGCCCGCCCGGCCATGGGTGTTACGGTCATCACCATCAATGATGCCCAGACTGCTATGCAGTACGGCGTCAGCAACTATGGTGTGTATATCTACCAGATTGCATCCGGCAGCGGTGCCGAAAAAGGCGGCCTGAAGCTGGGTGACCGCATCATCTCCATTGATGATGTGGCAGTCTCCAGTGCATCCGATGTACAGAAGTATTGCCAGAGCAAGGAAGTTGGCGATACCGTTACCCTGCAGGTAGAGCGTGATGGCAAGGTCATCAGCTGCGAAGTGACCCTGGGCGAAAGCACCCAGTCCACCGCAACGGCTGAAAGCGGGAACTAAGTTCTTTACGGGAGCTTTTTTGTCCCTTCTTTGAAAAGAAGGGACCGAAGAAACTTTAGTATAGCAAAACAGAAAAAATAAAATTAAGGCACATCACACAGGGATTGTGTGGTGCGCCTTTTTGGTGTATGGATTTTACAGAAATGGGCGCAAATTGAAAAACGATTTGTAGGGAACGGTCTTGACCGTTCCGGGTGTTCGCCATATTTCGGTTTTTTGGGGTGCATTGTTTGTGGGCTTTCGGAAAGGTTAGGACCGTTCCCTACAGAGCATTTTATTGTAGGCAACCAACAATAAAACAGGTGGTAGGGCGGGGTGCCCTCACCCCGCCGCGGAGAAGCGTAAATATTTGCCGCAAACCGATAAATTGTTTGTAGGGGACGATGCTTGCATCGTCCCGCATGACGGGCAGAGAAAATATATTTTACCAAAAAACAAAGATGTGTGTCCATTCGGCGGCCAGGGGGCTGGCCGCCCTACCGCGCAATAAATTATAAGGAAGAATTATAAACAAAAAGGGCACACCACGTAATCTATCCGTGATGTGCCTATAATTTTATTTTATATGATAATATGATTAAAGTTTCTGCTTCCTTCTTTTCAAAGAAGGAACAAAATCCCCCGTAAAAACCTCACATATCATGATTCTCAATCAGCTTGCGGCCCATCAGAACGCCCATGACGGAGGCCATCATCAGGCCGCGGGTCCATCCGGAGGAATCGCCCAGGCAGTGCAGGCCGGAAATGTTCGTTTCCAGGTCGGTGTCCATCTTGACCTTGTTGGAATAGAACTTCAGCTCCGGGCTGTACAGCAGGGTTTCCGGTGCGGCAAAGCCGGGGGCAACATGGTCCACCATCTTGATGAACTCAATAATGCTCACCATGGCGCGGTACGGCATGGCGGCGGTAATGTCGCCCGCAACGGCATCTTTCAGGGTAGGGCGCACATTGGAATGTGCCAGCTCCTTGGCCCAAGTGCGCTTGCCGTCCAGAATATCACCGTAGCGCTGTACCAGAATATGCCCGGCACCCAGCATGTTGGTCAGTTCGCCAACCTTCTGGGCATAGGCAATGGGCTGGTTGAACGGCTCGGTAAAGTTGTGGCTGACCAGAATGGCCAGGTTGGTGTTGCCGGATTTCAGATCCTTGTAGCTGTGACCGTTGACGACCGCCAGGTCATTGTCATAGTTTTCCTGCGCGACAAAGCCACCGGGGTTTTGGCAGAAGGTGCGGACCTTGTTCTTCCACGGGTTGGGGTAACCGATCAGCTTGCCTTCGTACAGAACCTTGTTGATGGTCTCCATGATCTCGTTGCGGCACTCCACACGCACACCAATATCAACGGTGCCGGGCTTGTGGGCAATGTTGTGCTCGGCGCACAGCTTTTCCAGCCAATCTGCACCGCGGCGGCCGGTGGCAATCACAACCTGGTCGGCGCGCAGCTCGCGGCGCTCGCCCTTTTCGGTGATCACAACGCCCTTGCACTCGCTGCCTTCCAGCAGAATGTTGTCACATTCGGTGTTGAACAGCATCTCCACACCGCGGGCCAGCAAATAGTTCTGGATGTTCAGGTACAGCTGCTGGGCTTTTTCGGTTCCAAGGTGGCGGATGGGGCAGTCCACCAGCTGCAGGCCGGCCTGGATGGCGCGCTTGCGGATCTCCTTGATCTCGCTGCCCTCGTAAATACCTTCCACATGCGGGTCAGCGCCAAATTCCAGATAGATCTTGTCAGTGTAGTTGATCAGCTCCTGGGCAAAATCCTCACCGATCAGCTCCGGCAGCTCGCCGCCAACCTGATAGGAGAGGGACAGCTTGCCGTCCGAGAATGCACCGGCACCGGAAAAGCCGGTGGTGATGGCGCAGGTGGGCTTGCAGTTCACGCAGTGGCCGGTTTTATCTTTGGGGCAGTGGCGCTTTTCTACCGGTTTGCCCTTTTCAATCAGGCAGATGCGCGGGCCGGTAGTTTTGCTGCTTTTGCGCAGCAGTTCCAGTGCGGTAAAAATACCGGCCGGGCCGGCGCCAACGATAATCAGATCATAATTGTTCATGTAGGGTAATTGCTCCTTAAATTTACAAATAAGCGCCGTTTCAGCGCAGGGTAACATCAGGTTGCGGCATCCGCTGTGGGCTCTTGGTCGGGTTCCGGTGGTTCGGTGGTCAGCTCCGGGGTTGGCACATCGGGCAGGTCCGTTTCGGCAGATTCTTCTGCAGCGGGTTCAGCCGGGGCAGGGGAGGGGGCTTCGGGGGATGGCTCCGGTGCGGCAGCGGTTTCCATTTCCGCCTTGGCAGCATCCAGCCTGTCCAGCGCATGGAACTCCATCGCAATATAAATGGTGCAGCACAGGTTCAAAATGCCCTCTGCCAGTAAAAAGATGCCGGACAGCAGCAAAAGATCCACGTTGCGGTTGTTCAGCAGCTGAGAACACGCCAGCAATGCCCCGCACAACAGCGAAACAATGCTGAACAGCAGCACCACCCACCACTTTTGCCCCTTGCGCTTGGCAAGGGCAAAGGAAGACTGTGCGCGCACCACGCCATCCACCAGCAGCATCAGGCCAAACAGCAGCGGCAACAGCCATTCAAAGGTCATGGCGCTTTGTACGGTACACAATAGTGCCCACATGCCCAGCGCAATGGTGGGCAGGCTGAGCAGCAGGCTGACGGCGGCTCGGATGCTGCCGTTATCTTTCTTAAAATAACCGTACAGGCTTTGCAGCCCGCACAAAACCACCAACAAGCCCAGCGCAATGCAGAACACATCGGCAACCGCCTGCGGGGCAAGCAGCAACAGCAGGCCAAGCAGAATGTACAGCACACTGAACACCAGCATGCCCGGTTTGATATGGCGCAGCATACAAACCCCTCCTTATACAGAGGCAGCCGTTTTCTGGCCGGCTTCCATTGGCAGCAAAATGTCGCGGTGGCACTTGCGCATAAACACAGCGCACAGCGTAACGGCAACCAGCTCTGCAATGGGAAAAGCAAACCACACGGCGTTTACGTTACCGGTGTGGCTCAGCAGCCAGGCGGCAGGCACCAGCACAACCAGCTGGCGGATCACCGAAACCAACAGCGCCAGCGTGCCGCGCCCCAGCGCCTGGAACGCGGAGGAAGAAATTACGTTGAAACCTGCCATCGGAAAATGGATGGCAATAATGCGCAAGGCCAGAATACCCATGGCCAGCATGGTGGGGCTGGCGTTGAACACACCCAGCAGCACATGTGGGAAAACTTCGGCCAGAATCAGGCCGCACAGCATAATGCACTCGGCAAAGCAGACAGCCAGTTTGATGGTTTGGGTAATGCGCTTGGGCTGGCGGGCACCGTAATTGTAGCCGATAATGGGCACCATGCCGTTGTTAATGCCAAAAATAGGCATGAATACAAAGCTTTGCAGCTTGAAGTAGACACCAAACACCGCAACGGCGGTGCTGGAAAAGGCAATCAGGATGTTGTTCATCGCAAAGGTCATCACGCTGCCAATGGCGTTCATGGCAATGGAGGGGATGCCCACCGCGTAAATGCGCTTGATGGTGGACCCCGCCGGGCGGAAGCCTTTCAGCGTTAGGTTGATGTCCTTATTGCACAGCAGGTTCATCGTCAGCCCGGCAGCTGCGCCGATCCACTGCCCGGCTACGGTAGCCACAGCAGCACCGGCTGCTTCCATGCGGGGCACGCCGAACAGACCGAAGATGAAGATGGGATCCAGCGCAATGTTGACCAAAGCGCCAATCAGCTGGCTGGCCATGGCGAACGCACTGCGCCCGGTGGCGACCAGCAGTTTTTCCAGCATGCACTGCAGGAACAAGCCCATGCACCATAACGTGCAGATGGAAAGATAATCGGCACCGTACTGCATGATCTGGGCATCGGTGGTCTGGGACGCAATGAACGCCCGCGCGCCCAAAATGCCGAACACCAGAAAGGCGATGCCGCCGCAGAACGCTAAGAACAGGCCGTTCATCGCCGCGCGGCTGGCCTCGGCCCGGTTGCCCTCACCCAAACAGCGGGAAAGATAGGCGTTTACACCAACAGCAGTGCCCACGGCAAAGGCAATCATCAGGTTCTGGATGGGGAACGCCAGCGAAACGGCGGAAAGCGCCGCTTCGTTCACATGACTGACAAAGATGCTGTCCACAATGTTATAAAGTGCCTGAACCAGCATCGAAATCATCATAGGTACTGAACACGAAAGGAGCAGCGGGCCTATCGGCGCGCTGCCCATTCGGGATGCAGAGTATTTCTGTACAGAATCACTCATTCCTGATTAGCTGCCTCCATTGCTTTTGCAGCCTGAACAATCAGCTGGGCACAGGCATCCTGGCCAATTGCTGCATTCAGGCAAAGATCATAGTTTTTCGCTTCGCCCCAGCGGTTTTCAGTATAATAGTTGTAATAGCTTGCGCGGGCGCGGTCATGCTTGGCCAGATGGGTCTCCCATAGGCGATCGGGCATATCCTTGGCATCGGGGCGCACTTTGGCGTTGGCCACGCGGATATCAATGGGGGCAAACACAAAGGTGCGCAGCACATTGGGGCGGTCGCGCAGAACATAGTCACCGCAACGGCCCAAAATCACACAGGAGCCCTGGGAAGCAACTTCCTTGATGACATTGGACTGCAAAATGTACACCTGGTCCGCCAGGGGCATAGTGTTGCCCATCATGTAAAGGCTGTAGATCAGGCTGCCGCTGCGCTGGGTCTCGCTGGCGGCAATGGCTTCTTCCGTCAGGCCGCTCTTTTTTGCGGCGATGGTGATCAGCTCCTTGTTGTACAGGGGAATCCCCAAAAGATCAGCAACTTTCTGGGCAATCTCGCTGCCGCCGGATGCATATTCACGCGCCATCGTAATAACCAGGGGTGCCTTCATTGTCTCCACCTCACAAATAATAATAGTGATGGACATAATAGTCCTACTATAATAAGTATAAACGCTGGTGGAACAAAACGCAAGAGCAAGGTTAAACAAAACAAAACGGTGCCGGTGGGGCAAACTGCATAGCAAAACCGGGCAGTAGGCAACACCGCACAATTCCCGCCTTACGGCTTAAGCACCGCTCCGGCGGCTGCGGCACGGCATCTGCGTTGCCAAAATGCTCGATAAGACATCCAGTATTATCTGCGCTTTTGGCTTAGCATCTGCCGCACCTCGCTCGCCGTATCGGCACTTAGAATTATGCGGTATTGCCGGTATTTTTGCCCGCTTTGTGCATAAATCCAATCTGTCCGCGCAACACTAATGGCATACACAACACGAACGGTGCGGTTGAAAATTCCGGGCGGCAGGTTTTGCGCCCGATGTTTTGGCCGTACGGCAAGCAAAGGACGGGGGAAGATGAACAGCATTAAAGCATTTTTGAAGGCAAAAGGGCTATATCTTGTCTGCCTTGCGCTGGTGTTTGCGGCAACCATTACCGGAATTGCCGCCATCCGCAGCGTGGTGCGCGGGGTCGAGGACCTGACCCGCATCCAAAAGCAGGCCCTGGAGGAGGGAACAGACGTATGGGATTCACCGGATGCCGCCGTAAACCAGCCCGCACAGGATGTTCCTGTGGCGACAGCGCAGCCATCGCCCGCGCCGTCAGCTGCGGGGTCTGCATCGTCATCCTTGCAGCAGGGGGCTGGGCAGTCTGGCAGCGCCTCCGGCGGTACTGGCAGCTCTGCTGCTTCGTCCGCGCAGCAGGGAACCTTGCCGCACGCTGGCTGGAACGGTAAAGTCAGCCAGGCGTTCAGCGGGAATACGCTGGTGTATAACCCCACCCTGGGGGACTGGCGCACCCACAACGGCACGGATTATACCGCCGAACAGGTAACGGCGTTGGCCGCCGGTACCGTGACCGCCATTGCGGATGACGCTCTGTGGGGCCGCGTGGTGGAAGTGACCGACGCGCAGGATCGCGTGTGGCGCTACTGCGGGCTGGAAGAAGTTGCCGTGACCCAGCGCGAAAAAGTAACCGCCGGGACCTGCCTTGGCACCACAGGCAACGTGCCCGCCGAAGCCCAGCAGGGCAGCCACCTGCACCTGGAATGCCGCAAAGCCGGCGCCTGCCTGGACCCGGAAAAGAATTAACACAGACAATGCCGCTGCACCGTGGATGGTGCGGCGGCATTGCTCTGCCATGAATTCGGACAAGCTCTTAAAAAATATCCTGCTTGCCAGCAAATCCCGTTGACAAATGCACGAAACATGTGTATTCTTATGGTAAAGATATCTTACAATGTCTTATTTTATAAATTTTCTTACAACTCATTCCATACAGAAAGGAGCCCGCCATGACACGCCAGCGTGCCTTGATTTTGGAAATTTTACAGCACAGCCCCAAACATCTGACGGCGGACGAAATTTTTGCCATTGCCAGGGAGAAGATGCCCGGCATTGCCCGCGGCACTGTGTACCGCAACTTAAAGCTGATGGAACAGGCCAGGGAAATTGCCCGACTGGAAATGCCAGATGGCCCCGACCGGTTTGATAAAACCTCCAACCCGCACGGCCATTTGTACTGTGATTGCTGTGGCAGCCTGCAGGACCTGCCGGTGATCGGCCTGGTGCGCGAAATTGAAAATGCCATTGGAACCGAAGTGCGTTCCTACCAGCTGACCATCCATTACATCTGCCCTGAATGCCGCGAAAAACAGGCTGAACTTTAACAGCGGAGAAATACGCCACAAACTGTGCTTCCCTGATTATATTTAGGGAGCACAGTTTTTTATTTTGTCATCATGCTCCGAAGCGTCAAAAAGGCTGCCGGACAGCCCTGCAGATGAGCAGGACGGGCGATATTTTAGGCAATACCGCATAATTCTAAGTGCCGATACGGCGAGCGAGGTGCGGCAGATGCTAAGCCAAAAGCGCAGATAATACTTTGTGTATTATCGAGCATTTTGGCAACGCAGATGCCGTACCGCAGCTGCCGGGGCGGTGCTTAAGCCGTCAGGCGGGAATTGTGCGGTGTTGCCTTTATAAAATCAGGCATAGTATTGAATATTAATATGTAAATGGTGCGGGAACATACAGGATGCTCTGCTGCCGGGTGGAACATATGAAATGCGGGTACAGCACTGTGACATGGCGTTGCAGGGAAAAATGCAGCCGGAATGGGCGTAACATACAAAAACAGAACACAAAGATGTTGCAATATGCCAAATGCGTACAAAATTCTGCAACTATTTTAGTCAAAATGCGCCTTGCTTTTCCTCCGGTTTTGCTATACCATAAAAACAATGAGCGGGAGCGAAAGAAGCATCCCGACCTATAAAGAAGGAGAACCATTATGAAAAAAACATTAGCGTTGACCTTGGCAGCTGCAATGACCTTGAGCCTGGCTGCCTGCGGCAGTAGTGGCTCCAGTGCCTCCAGTGCCGCAACATCCACGGAAAGCACATCTACCGATACTTCGGCAGCTACCTCTACGGCTGCTGAAAGCGGTACCGTTGAAAATAAGGATAAGCCGCTGGTGTGGTTTAACCGTCAGCCTTCCAACAGCACCACAGGCGAGCTGGATACGGAAGCGCTGAACTTTAACGGCAATACTTATTATGTCGGTTTCGATGCCAACCAGGGTGCTGAACTGCAGGGCAAGATGATCGCAGATTACATTAAAGCACATGCTGACACCATCGACCGCAACGGCGATGGCGTTATCGGCTATGTTCTGGCAATCGGCGATATCGGCCATAATGACTCGATTGCCCGTACCCGTGGCGTTCGTAGCGCTTTGGGCACCGCAGTGGAAGGCAGCAGCGGCATTGTTTCTGATCCTGTCGGTACCAATGCGGATGGTTCCGCTACCCAGGTTCAGGACGGCACCATTGATGTGGATGGCACGACCTTCGCCGTTCGTGAGCTTGCTTCTCAGGAAATGAAGAATTCCGCCGGCGCTACCTGGGATGCCGGCACCGCCAGCAACGCCATCAGCGCCTGGGCTTCTTCTCTGGGAGATTCCATCGATATCGTTATTTCCAACAATGACGGCATGGGCATGGCAATGTTTAACTCCTGGTCGCAGGAAAATGGCGTTCCCACCTTTGGCTACGATGCAAACGCTGACGCAGTTGCTGCCATTGCCGACGGTTACGGCGGAACGATCAGCCAGCACGCTGACGTGCAGGCCTACCTGACCCTGCGCCTGCTGCGTAATGCGCTGGACGGCGTGGACATCAACACCGGTATTGCCACTCCGGATGCTGCAGGCAATGTCCTGAGCAGCGATGTTTACTATTACAATGAGGACGAGCGTTCCTACTATGCTTTGAACGTGGCAGTCACGGCAGACAACTACACGGACTTCACCGACTCTACCAAGCCGTATGGGCCTGTTTCCAACCAGCTGGATGCCACTACCAGCCCGGAAAAGAGCGTTTGGCTGGATATCTACAACTCCGCGGATAACTTCCTGAGCGCTACTTACCAGCCCCTGCTGGAGAAATATGATGATCTGCTGAACCTGAAGATTGACTACATCGGCGGCGACGGCCAGACCGAGGCCAACATCACCAACCGCCTGGGCAATCCCAGCGCATACGATGCCTTTGCCATCAATATGGTTAAGACCGATAACGCTGCTTCGTACACTTCTCTGCTGAACCAGTGATTCAACGGCAACAGCAATAACTGACAGTTAAGTAACGGCAACGCTATTAGGGAGAATGTATTTCTCCATAGGGGAGAATGAAGTTTTCCCTAATAGCGTTTTTTTATGAAAACAGGTGAGCAGCCGTAGGGCAGTTTGCCAATTTGCAAGACGGGAGTGACGAGAATGGCAGAAGCGAAAGACGATATTGTCTTGTCAATTCGCGGTATGTGCAAGTCGTTTGGCCGCAACCGAGTACTTGATCATATCAATCTGGATGTAAAACGCGGTACAGTTATGGGGCTTATGGGCGAAAACGGCGCCGGTAAGTCTACCATGATGAAATGTCTGTTCGGTACTTATCAAAAGGATGAGGGCAAGATTTTCCTCAATGGCAAGGAGATCAGTTTTTCCGGCCCGAAAGACGCGCTGGAAAACGGAATTGCAATGGTGCATCAGGAACTGAACCAGTGCCTGGAGCGCAGTGTGATTGATAACCTGTTCCTGGGGCGGTACCCGGTCAACTCTATGGGCGTGGTTGACGAAGGGCAGATGAAGAAGAAAGCAGCCGATCTGTTCCGCAAGCTGGGCATGACTGTCAATCTGACCCAGCCCATGCGCAATATGTCGGTTTCGCAGCGGCAGATGTGTGAAATTGCCAAAGCCATCTCTTACAATGCCCAGGTCATCGTTCTGGATGAGCCGACTTCTTCGCTGACGGTGCAGGAAGTAAATAAACTCTTTGAGATGATGCGCATGCTGAAAGAACAGGGCATTGCGCTGATATACATCTCACATAAGATGGACGAAATTTTTGAAATTTGTGACCAGATTTCGGTTCTGCGTGACGGCAACCTGGTTATGACCAAGGACAGCAAGGACACCAACATGGGCGAGCTGATCACCGCCATGGTTGGCCGTTCGCTGGAAAGCCGCTTCCCGCCGGTGGACAATATCCCCGGTGATCCGATCTTGTCCATCCAGCATCTGTCCACCAAATATGCGCCTTATCTGCAGGATATCAGCTTTGATGTGCGCGAGGGCGAAATTTTTGGTCTGTATGGCCTGGTGGGCGCCGGACGTACAGAGCTGCTGGAAACCATTTTCGGTGTGCGTACCCGTGCGGCAGGTCGTGTGTATTTCCGCGACCACCTGATGAACTTCAACAATGCCCACGAAGCGATCGAGCATGGATTTGCCCTGATTACCGAGGAACGCAAAGCAAACGGTCTGTTCCTGAAGAGCGATTTGACATTCAATACTACCATTGCCAACCTGGACCAGTACAAAGGTGGCCTTGGGCTGTCAATGCCCAAAATGGTAAAAGCCACAAGCAAGGAGATCAAGGTCATGCACACCAAGTGCATGGGACCTGACGATATGATCACCAGTTTGTCTGGCGGCAACCAGCAAAAGGTCATTTTTGGCAAATGGCTGGAACGCGAACCCCAGGTCTTTATGATGGATGAACCTACGCGCGGTATAGACGTTGGCGCAAAGTACGAAATCTATGAGCTGATCATCAAGATGGCCAAACAGGGAAAGACGGTTATTGTTGTTTCCTCTGAAATGCCTGAGATTCTGGGTATCACCAACCGGATCGGCGTTATGTCCAACGGACATCTTTCCGGCATTGTGAATACCAAGGAAACAAATCAGGAAGAGCTTTTGAGACTCAGCGCAAAATACCTGTAATGGGGGATAATGATCTATGGCAACTGCAACACAAACTTCAAAAATTCTTTCGGCGGAGCAGGAAGCCAAGCTTCGCCAGCCAATCGATGAATATGTTGGGAAAATCCAGGCGCAGATCGATGAACTTCGTACTGACGGTACTGAAAAAGCTGTCAATATCCAGAATGAGCTGGATAACCTGAAGCGCGACCGCATCTATACCGCGCAGGAAAAAACGGAACGTGAGACCAAACTGAAGGCTGAATTGGCAGCGGCCAAGGCAGTTGAAGAAAAAAACAAGGGCCAGATCAACAAGCTGATCGCTGATGCCGAAGCCTATTTGAAAGCCCATTATGACAGCGACTATTACCAGGCGGTGGTGGCCAGCTGCAAGCAGGAAAAGGTACAAGCCCAGCAGAAATATCAGGCAACTGTAGAACAGCTGAAAAAGGAACACGAGACGGCGCTTTCCAAGCTGAGCAATCAGCAGGAAATCAAGGACGAAAAGTATGTCCACAAGAACCGCCTGTTCGACGCCAAAATGCAGTTGGATAAGGACTGCCAGGCAATCAAGGACCGCCGGCATGCCGCGTTTGATTACAAATATCACCTGATCGATATGCTGCGCCTGTCCAAGTTTACGGTTGGCGAGTCTCTGGCGCAAAAGTGGGAAAACTACAAGTACACATTTAATCGCCGTGACTTTTTGCTGCGCAACGGTCTGTACATTGCAATCGTTATCATCTTTATTATACTGTGCCTGATTGCCCAGTTCGGCAAGAAAGTGCCGCTGCTTACCGTCAACAATATTTTGAACATTCTGCAGCAGGCTTCGCCGCGCATGTTCCTGGCTTTGGGCGTTGCCGGGCTGATCCTGCTGGCCGGCACGGACCTGTCCATTGGCCGTATGGTTGGTATGGGCATGACTGCCGCTACCATCATTATGCACAAGGGAATCAACACCGGTGCGGTTTTTGGCCATGTGTTTGATTTTACCGGGCTGCCGGTCGTTGCACGCGTTATTTTGGCGCTGCTTGTCTGCATTGTCCTGTGCACAGTCTTTACCACCATCGCAGGTTTCTTTACAGCCAAGTTCAAAATGCACCCATTCATTTCTACGATGGCGAACATGCTGGTCATTTTTGGCTTGGTCACCTATTCAACCAAGGGTGTTTCCTTTGGCGGTATCGAAGGCAACATCCCCAGCATGATCATCCCCAAGATTGGCGGTTTCCCCACCATTATCCTGTGGGCTATCGCAGCTGTGATCATTGTGTGGTTCATCTGGAACAAGACGACCTTTGGTAAAAACCTGTTCGCAGTCGGCGGCAACGCCGAAGCTGCTGCTGTTTCCGGCATCTCGGTATTCCGCGTTACGGTAGGCGCGTTTATTCTGGCAGGCATTCTGTATGGCTTCGGCTCCTGGCTGGAATGCATCCGTATGGTGGGCTCCGGCTCCGCTGCATATGGTCAGGGCTGGGAAATGGACGCCATCGCGGCCTGCGTTGTGGGCGGCGTTTCTTTCACCGGCGGTATCGGCAAGATTTCCGGCGTGGTTGTCGGTGTGTTCATCTTCACCGCGTTGACTTACTCTCTGACCACTTTGGGTATTGATACGAACCTGCAGTTCGTGTTCTCCGGCATCATCATTCTGGTTGCTGTTATGCTGGACTGCCTCAAGTACGTTCAGAAGAAATAATCTATACCGGCTGTACGGCAAAAATTCGGCTGTGTTTATAAAAAACAGGCTGAATTTCCGGCGCTCCGGTGCCTCCCGGCATAAACCGCAGCGTATCATCAGATAACACAAAAGCATGTGCATGACAAAACAAATCGAAAATTTTGGGTTTTCGAGGAGGGCGGGTGCACATGCTTTTATTTTTGACCCGCAAAATCTTTGCCGTATCCCCAAAACCGCTGCCTGTATGCAAGGCATTTGCCTTTACCCGGCGGTATGGTATAATTTGAGAAAGAAACCGGAAGGGAGGAGAGAGATGTGATCTATCTTTCGGAATTTTATTTTCCCAGCCAAAACAGCGAGGCTAACTACCTTGCCGAGTCGCCGCGGGCCAAAATGACCTGCTATGATTCTTTCTACCCCTTTGGCCTGTTTGCGGGCCGGGGCTTGAAAGCACTGGACCTGGCGGATGTGACCATTTTGTACGGCGGCAACGGCTCCGGCAAAACCACAGCGCTCAACGTGATGGCGGACGCTTTGCGCCTGCAGCGCGGGGCACAGTATAACCGCAGTGATTTCTTCCCGGATTATGTTTCCCTGTGCCAGTTCCACACCCTGCACGCCATCCCGGCGGGCAGCCTGATTTTGACCAGCGACGATGTGTTTGACTATATGTTGGATGTGCGCGCCATCAACGATAACATTGATACCCGCCGCGGCAGCCTGTTTGATGAATACACCGAGGCCCGCACCGCCAAATTCCAGATGCACAGCATGGAGGATTATGACCGGCTCAAGCAGGTCAGCGCGGCACGGCGCTATTCCAAATCTCAGGTGGCGCGCAAAACTTTGTCTTCCAACATCCGCACCCACTCCAACGGCGAAAGCGCCTTTTTGATGTTCCAGGAAAAACTGCGCGGGGATGCCCTTTATCTGTTGGATGAACCGGAAAACAGCCTTTCCGCCGCGCGGCAGATCGCTTTGGCGGATTTTTTGGCAGATTCGGCCCGGTTTTACGGCTGCCAGTTTGTGCTGGCCACCCATTCGCCGTTTTTGCTGGCAATCCCCGGTGCCCGCATTTATGATCTGGACAGTGACCCGGTGCGCACCCGCCGCTGGACCGAGCTGGAAAGCGTGCGGGATACCTTTGAGTTTTTCCAACAGCACAAGGAGGAGTTTTGATGGCGGAACGCCGATTTTATCAAGGGGAGACCTTTGCCAATTATGACCCCGGCGAGCTGCTGGAAAACGCCGAGTTCGAGGACTGTGTGTTAGACCACTGCCGCTGGCTGGGCACGCGGGTGCAGAACTGCCGCTTCAACGCCTGTACCTTTGACCACTGCAATTTTTCCGGCGTGGTGTTCAGCTTTACCACCATGAAAGATGCCTGGCTGCTGAACAGTGCGTTCCGCTCCATGGCGTGGGGCGGGCTGCAGGGCAAAAGCGGGGTGTTCCAGCCGTTTGGCAAAATCAAAAACTGCGCGTTCCGCTACAATGATTTTTCCGGCATGGCACTGAACGGCTTTGACTGGACCGGGGCGGAACTGCAGCAATGCACCTTTGATGATACCCGCCTTGCCGGGGCCAGCTTTTACGGCGTGCGGCTGGGCGGAACCCGGTTCACCCGCTGCGATTTGCAAAAAGCCGACCTGCGCACCGCCGAAGAATACGCCATTGATTTGGAGACCAACAAGTTGAAAGGCGCAAGGTTCAGCTTTCCTGATGTGGTAAGGTTACTGGATGGAACGGGGATTGTGATCGAGTGAGGCGCTTAAAACGACCCAACGTAAGGTGCTTTGATGAAAACCCAAATAGGAAATTGGCTTCCCTCTGAGGGGCGGTTCCCTATGCAGCGCGTAGTAATGAAATTGTAAAAAGCGGGCCTGATATGCGGGACGATGCAAGCAGCGGCCCCTACAAATCAGGGTTTAGGGCCATCATGAATCTGCAATGTGCAATAAGGCAAATCTGCGGCAGAGGGAGCACCCATCTCCGGCTGGCCTCTGAAATGCTCTGTGAGGAACGGTCAGGACCGTTCCCCACGGGCCGTTCTCTTTAGGCAACACCGCACAATTCCCGCCGGAGCGGTGCTTAGAATTGTGCGGTGTTGCCTTTATAATGCACTACCACCATTTAACCTGCCTCTTACCCGTTGGAACGCCCATTGTGCGCCCGCTAACCTGACGGGATAACGATTTTTAGAAAATGATAAACCGGGTAAAAAAACCAAAAACTCGCCCTGAATTTTTACAATTCGAAAATGGCGAAAATGTTGTGGAATTTTTTGGCGTGTGGTATAATAAATGAAATTGCGGTTTATGGTTGATTTTTCGGCCCGGCCGCATTTGATTAAAAAAGCAACGCGCGGCCGAACAGGCTGCCGGGTGCAGCCGGAAAATCCCCGGGTACGCCCATTTATAAGGAGGAACGAACGGAACATGCAGAAGAAAAAAATCACCGCATTCCTGCTGGCGCTGGCAATGGTGTCCGCTATGGCACTGCCCGTTTTTGCACAGGAGCCGAACCCGCAGGCTGAAACCGCTGCAAGCATTGCAGTGGTGGAAACTGCTACCCCGGAAACCGCAGCCACCGAGGAACCGAAAGTTGACGCTGAACCGGCAGAGGACAACGTGAAAGAGGACGCCGCTACCTATGATGCACCGCCGGAGAACGGCTGGTATCAGGAATACCCCGGCGGCCCCTGGTATTGGTACGAAAACGGCGTGCGCCAGGGCACCACTGGCCGCGGCAAGGAAATCTATGACCCCAAGAGCGATGCCTGGTACTGGCTGGATGCTGTTCAGGGCGGCGCTATGACCACCAATAAGGACGTCTATCAGGACTCCAACGGCGGCAAGTGGGTGCGTTACGATGCCAACGGCCATATGGTCAAGGGCTGGGATACCAACGAGAAGGGTACTTACTACTTCGATCTCGTGACTGGTGCTATGGTAAAGGGGATGTGTACGATAGACGGCATTCCCTGCGCATTTGATACCACCACAGGTATTGGCCTGAATAAGCAGTGGGTCAACATCAACGGCGACAAGTTCTGGTACGAAGGCGGCAAGCGCCAGGGCACCACTGGCCGCGGCAAGGAAATCTATGACCCCGCTTCCGATGCCTGGTACTGGCTGGATTCCGTCAATAACGGCGCAATGGCTGTCAGCAAGGATGTCTATCAGGACTCCAACGGCGGCAAGTGGGTCCGCTATGATGCCAACGGCCATATGATCAAGGGCTGGAATACCAACTCTCAGGGTACTTATTACTTTGACCTCATCACCGGCGCTATGGCAAAGGGCACCGTTGTGATCGACGGCATTACCTGCGTGTTCGATTACAACACCGGCATTCTGCAGTCCACCAACGTGGATGTGACCAAGTACCGCGAGATCAAGCGTACCAACTACTATGCTGACGGCAGCGTGATGAATACCCTGACCACCGATTACGATGCACAGGGCCGCCTGCTGAAAGAGCAGCGCCGCGATAAGTCCGGCAACCTGCAGGTTCAGGACGACTTCTATTATGAATACAACGGCATGCTGACCAAGCATACCCACCGCGAGTACGGCAACGACAACTACTCTTACGAGTATCGCTATGAGTATGATAAGAGCAACCGCTTTGCCAAGATCTCCGTTTACCGCTACAATGGCGGCTGGTACCTGTACAGCTACTGGACTGCCAAAGAGTGGGACAGCCTGGGCAGCGTTTCCAAGTTCTGGGAATACAACGGCCAGAACAAAGTTACCTGCATCGTCAACCTGACCAGCAGCGGCAGCCGTAACCGTTACACTAAGATGACCATTGTGAACAGCAGCAACAAGACCGTGCGTACTGACACCTGGAGCTATGACAGCAACGGCCACCTGGCCGGCTGGACCAACAGTGGCAACTCCAACGGCTATTCTAACGTGCTCAGACTCTCCAGCGATAACAATATTGGCGCTGGCAACCCGCTGTTCGACCGTCATTGCGGCAAATTTGTCACCGATGACAAGATCACCAGCGCTTCCATCAAGTTCCAGAACGATGAAGTTGTCGAGATCCGCCAGAACAACCAGCGCATCTCTTACACCAACCAGGAAAGTATGGGTATGAACGGCAGCAACAATCTGACCCGTACCTTTGCTACCTACACTGATGGCGGCAACTTCCGTTACCGCACCCTGGTTGAGTACTTCAAGTACAAGAACTAAGGCAACACCGCACAATTCCCACCTGACGGCTTAAGCACCGCTCCGGCGGCTGCGG
>OGOI01001042.1_pt1 | contig 18770 bp, 14 predicted proteins | sample 1552631 | NCBI WGS metagenome assembly OGOI01 (sample SAMEA2580204, study PRJEB22360) | human gut metagenome | biome: human gut; feature: human-associated habitat; material: faeces | place: Denmark | collected 2008/2010 | reverse complement strand
ATCGTGATCCGTTGTTGTGGGAGGCGGGCGGGTTGCGGATTGAGCCGATCGGCAGGTGGTCGAGCAGCTCGTCCATGTGTTTGTTCTCCTTCAGCACCGCGTAATAGTTGCTTTCGAGCGTGAGGACGTCCGCCTCTTTCCGGCCGGCGACCGGAACGCGCTGGAGGTAGCCGAAGAGTTTGATGCCCTGCTGCGGGTCCGATTGTTTGCGGACGAGCTGCGTATGGATCCATATTTCGCCTTCCGGCAGTACGACGGGGAACGTTTCGTCGAAATGGTTTCCGACCTTGAGCGACAGGAATTCGTTGTGTATCCGTGTCCGGTAATCTTCGCGCGTCAGCGGCATCAGTTCCCCGACTGCGGCCCGGTTGCTGCCGAGTCCCAGCAGATCGACGATGTAGTCGGAGAAGAACAGTTCGCCCGTGCGGAAATCCGCCTTCCACCACCCCATTTGGGCCGCGTCGAGCAGCTGCATCAACGATTGAAGATCGGGAGCGCCGGAGGTAAACATAACGGAGTCGCAGTTAAGTGTATGAAAGCGTGCGGGTGACGCGGGCCGGATTGCCGACGGCAACCGAATCCGCGGGAATGTCGCGCGTAACTACCGAACCCGCTCCAATTATCGCGCCGTTGCCGATCCGGACGCCCGGACAGACGATGACGCCGCCGCCCAGCCAGCAGTTGTCGCCGATGGTGATCGGTTTGCCGGCTTCGCGGCCTGTCGCACGCAGGTCGGGGTCCAGCGGATGGTGCGGGGTGAGCAGCTGTACCTTGGGCCCTATCAGCGTATTGCGCCCGATACGGATCGGAGCCAGATCGAGGAAGACGCAGTCGAAATTGACGAAAGAGCCTTCGCCGATATGGATGTTGTAGCCGTAATCGCAGTAAAAGGGCGCGCGGATGAATCCGGCTGCATTGGGACAGAGCTCGCGCAGAGCGGCGCGGTATGCTGCGTCGTGGCCGGGACATTCGGCGTTGAGCCGGTGCATCAGCAGCGTGGCGCGGTCGCGGTCGGCCGTCAGCTCCTCGTCGCGCGGGTCGAACCATTCGCCCGCCAGCATCTTCTCTTTCTCGCTTTTCATACGAGCGGGATATTTTATTCGAACGACTGCAGTTCGATCAGTTTGGCGTAGATTCCTCCGCGGGCCATCAGTTCGGCGTGCGTGCCCTGTTCGGCGATGCGTCCGTGATCGACGACGATGATCTTGTCGGCGTTGTGGATCGTGCTCAGACGGTGTGCGATGACTACCGAAGTACGGCCCTCCAGCAACTTGTTGAGGGCGTCCTGCACGAGTTTTTCGCTCTCGGTGTCGAGGGCCGAAGTCGCCTCGTCGAGAATCAGGATGTCGGGGTTTTTCAATACGGCGCGGGCGATGGAGAGACGCTGCCGCTGGCCGCCCGAAAGTTTCACGCCGCGGTCGCCGATATTGGTCCGATAGCCTTCGGGCGCTTCGGTGATGAAGCAGTCGGCATTGGCGATTCGGGCCGCTTCGACGATCTCCTCGTGCGAAGCTCCGGCCTTGCCCATGGCGATGTTGCCTTCGATGGTGTCGTTGAAAAGCACGGTGTCCTGCGATACGACGCTCATGTGTGCGCGCAGGCTCTCCTGCGTGTAGTCGCGGATCGAAACGCCGTCGATGAGGATGTCGCCCGCCGTAACGTCGTAGAAACGCGGAACAAGCTCGCTGAGCGTCGATTTGCCGCCTCCCGACGGTCCCACGAGCGCCACGGTCTCCCCGCGTTTGATGTCGAACGAAATGCCGTCGATCACCTCGCGGCTGCCGTCGTAGGAGAAGTGTATGTCGCGGAATTCGATCTTGTCTTTCAGGCCGTTCAGCTCCAGCGCGCCGGGCTTGTCCTGAATTTCGCTCTGGGCGTCGATGATCGAGAAGATGCGCTCTCCGGCCGCGATGCCCTGATTGATGTTGGCGAACTGGTCGATGAAGGTGCGCACGGGGCGCGTGATCTGCGAGAACATGGCGACGAAGGCGATGAAGCCTTCGGGGCTGAGCGACCCCTTGAATACGAGCGAACCGCCGAATACGAGGATGACGCCCACGGCCGAGATGCCGAGGAATTCGCTCATCGGCGAAGCCAGCTGCTGGCGGCGCGCCATCGAGAGGGTCAGCCGGGCCAGATCGGCGTTCAGGTCGTAGAACTTCTGCTTGATATAATCCACGGCGTTGTAGCTCTTGATGACCTTGATGCCCGAAAGGGACTCGTCGAGCGTCGATACCAGCTCGCCCATGCGCTGCTGGCTCGTGCGGGCCGGGTGGCGCAGGCGTTTGACGATGCTGCCGATGATGAGGGCCACCACGGGCAGAAACAGCACCGAGAAGAGGGCCAGCTCCCACGATATGGCGACCATCATCACCGTGTAGCCGATGATGAGGAACGGCTCGCGGAAAGCCACCTGCAGGGTGTTGGTGATGCAGAACTGCACCACGCCGACGTCGGAGGTGATTTTCGAAATGATGTCGCCCTTGCGCTGGTCGCTGAAAAAGCCGACGTGCATGTCCACCACCTTCGAGAACATCTCGTTGCGCATGCGCTGCAGGGTGCGGGTGCGCATGTTCTCCACCGTCCAAGAGCCCAGATAGCGGAACAGGTTGCTCAGCAGGCTCACGAAAATGGTCACCACGGCGAGCATGAGCAGTACGTTTTCGGGGTTGTATTCGTTGAACAGATGCGAGTAGGTGTAGTTGAACAAGGCTGTCAGGTATTCCTGATTGAAGGCCAGCGGGGGAAGTTTCTCCACATATACGAACGTGTAGTCGGCGTCGAACATCGTCTTGAGGATCGGCATGATCAGCAGGAACGTGAGCGAGTTGAACAGCGCGTAGAGCAGCGAGTAGAAGAAATAGGGAATTGCGTACTTCTGGATGGGTCGGGCGAAACCCAAGAGCCTCATGTATATTTTAAGCATTACGGGCGGATTATTTGCAGGTTATGTGATAATCGGGACAAAGATAGGAATAATAATGATAAAATCGGACCCTGCGGGTCAAAAGTGCGAAGTTTAGGAGAAATAAGGGCCGAAAAAGGAAAAGAGGCGGGCGTTGCCGCTCACCTCCCTTCCGGTTCATAACCAGTGTCTTCCGATAAATGCGCCTTGTCGTTGGCGGCGGCCACGGCCAGTTGGTCGCAGCGGTTGTTCTCGACCGTATCGGCATGCCCCTTGACCCATACGAACCGCACGTTGTGGCGTCGGTATATGCGCAGGAAACGCATCCACAGGTCGGGATTCTTCTTGCCGGCGAACCGTTTCTTCTCCCAGCCGAACACCCAGCCTTTCGTCACGGCGTCCACGACGTATTTCGAGTCGGAATAGACCGTGACGTCCGACCCCTCGAACTTGAGCGCTTCGAGCGCCGCGCAGACGGCCGTCAGCTCCATGCGGTTGTTGGTCGTCAGGCGGAATCCCTGCGAAAGCTCCTTGCGGTGAGGGCCCGAAAGCAGCACCGCGCCGTAACCGCCCGGTCCGGGATTCCCCAAGGCCGAGCCGTCGGTGTATATGGTGATTTGTGCCACGCCGGATTATTTCAGCGCCGCCAGCTGCTCCCTGATGGCCGCGATTTTCGCTTCTGCGTCCGCCTGCTTGGCGCGCTCGTTCATGACCACCTTTTCAGGCGCCGACTGCACGAAGCGCTCGTTCGAGAGCTTCTTCATGACGCTTGCGAGGAATCCCTCGTAGTAGGCGAGACTCTCCGTCAGTTTCCCGATTTCGGCTTCGACGTCGATCTTGCCCGCCATCGGCACGAAATACTGGGTCGTCTTGACGATGAACGCCGCTGCCGCGGGGTCTTTCTCCGTCACGGTTTCGACGGCCGTCAGGTTGGCCATCTTCCGCATCACGGGAGCGTATTCGGCGGGGTAGTTCTCGTCGGCGATCACCTTGAGCGTCAGCGCTTCCTTCTGCGGCAGGTTCTTCTGGTTGCGTATGTTGCGCACCGAGGAGATCGCCTCCTTGGCCAGCTCGAACCGGGCCAGCAGGCGCTCGTCGGCTTCGACCGGCTGCGGCATGGGGGCCGTGCAGATCGACTCGCCCTCTTTGCGGGGCGCGAGGTCCTGCCAGATCTCCTCCGTCACGAACGGCATGAAGGGGTGCAGCACGCGCATCAGTTCGTCGAAGAATCCGCACGTCGCGGCGAACGTCTCCGCATCGACGGGCTGTCCGTAGGCGGGTTTCACCATTTCGAGGTAGAGACCGCTGAAGTCGTCCCAGAAGAGCTTGTAGGCCGTCATGAACGCCTCCGAAATGCGGTACGACCTGAAGTCCTCGTCGATCTGGCGCAGTGCGCGGCCCAGCGTCTGGCGGAACCATTCGACCGCCAGCCGGTTGTTGTCGTCCTGCGCGGCCTTGTCGTCCGCCGACCAGCCGTTCACCAGCCTGTAGGCGTTCCATATCTTGTTGCCGAAGTTGCGGCCCTGCTCGCAGAGCGCTTCGTCGAACATCACGTCGTTGCCGGCCGACGACGAAATCAGCATCGCCATGCGCATGCCGTCGGCGCCGTATTTGGCGATCAGGTCCAGCGGATCGGGCGAGTTGCCCAGCTGCTTGGACATCTTGCGGCCGATCTTGTCGCGGACGATGCCCGTGAAGTATACGTTGCCGAAAGGCTTTTCGCCGCGGTATTCGTAACCCGCCATGATCATGCGGGCCACCCAGAAGAAGATGATGTCGGGACCTGTCACCAGATCGTTGGTGGGGTAGTAGTAGCTTATTTCCTGATTGTCCGGATTGCGGATGCCGTCGAAGACCGAAATCGGCCAGAGCCACGACGAGAACCAAGTGTCCAGCACGTCCTCGTCCTGACGCAGGTCGCTCGGCTGCAGCGAGTCGTCGCCGGTCTTCGCACGCGCCTTTGCGAGCGCCTCTTCGGCCGTCGGGGCCACGACGTACCCGCCCTTGGGCAGGTAGTAGGCCGGAATGCGCTGTCCCCACCACAACTGGCGCGAGATGCACCAGTCCTTGATATTTTCCATCCAGTGACGGTAGGTGTTCTTGTATTTTTCGGGCACGAAGCGGATCGCATCCTCCATGACGGCTTTGGTCGCGGGCCGGGCCAGCTCCTCCATCGAGAGGAACCACTGCATCGAGAGCTTCGGTTCGATGGCCACGCCCGTGCGCTCCGAGTATCCCACGTTGTTGGTGTACTCCTCGGTCTTTTCGAGCAGGTCCGCCGCGGCGAGGTCCTTCTCGATCTGTTTGCGGACGTCGAAACGGTCCATGCCGACATACATGCCGACCTTGTCGTTGATCGTGCCGTCGTCATTGAAGATGTCGATCGTTTCGAGACCGTATTTCTCGCCCAGCATGTAGTCGTTCACGTCGTGCGCCGGGGTGACCTTCAGCGCGCCCGTGCCGAATTCGATATCGACGTATTCGTCGCGGATCACCGGGATCGAACGGTTCACCAGCGGCACGATGACGCGCGCATCGACCGGCAGGGAGGCGTAGCGCGGGTCGTTGGGGTTGACGCACAGCGCCGTGTCGCCCAGAATGGTTTCGGGGCGCGTCGTGGCGACGATGATCGCCTTGTCCGTGCCTTCGATCTTGTAGCGCAGGTAGTAGAGTTTGCCGTGCGACTCCTTGAAGACCACCTCTTCGTCCGAAAGCGCCGTTTTCGCCGCGGGGTCCCAGTTCACCATGCGTACGCCGCGGTAAATCCTGCCCTTTTCGAACAGGTCGCAGAAGACTTTGATGACGCTCTCGGTGCGCGGCCCGTCCATCGTGAAGCAGGTCCGCTCCCAGTCGCACGAGGCGCCCAGCTTGCGCAGCTGCTTGAGGATCATGCCGCCGTACTTCTCCTTCCATTCCCAAGCGTATTCGAGGAACTTTTCGCGCGAGAGCGACGATTTTTCGATGCCCTTTTCGTGCAGCATCGCCACGACCTTGGCCTCGGTGGCGATCGACGCGTGGTCCATGCCCGGCACCCAGCAGGCGTTCCTGCCCGACATGCGGGCGCGGCGCACCAGCACGTCCTGCAGCGTGTTGTTGAGCATGTGACCCATGTGGAGCATGCCCGTTACGTTGGGGGGCGGAATTACGATCGTATAGGGTTCGCGCTGATCGGGTTCCGAGTGAAACAAGCGTTTTTCGATCCAGTAGTCGTACCATTTCGACTCGATCTCCTGCGGCGAGTATTTGTCTGCGATTTGCATAGGGATGAAATTGTTTTACTTCGTTATTTGACCTGCAAAGTTATTAACATTCTGTCAAAGATGAAATAAATATGACTAAAAAATCGTTACCTTTGCGACATTATATATTTGTAAGCTATGAGTAAAAAAGATAAATTCGAAACAATCGAAGTCGAAGACGTGAACCTGCTTCCCGATCTGCTCGACGGCAATCACCGCGTGATCCCCATCGTGACGGGCGGTGACGAAGTCGTCGAAGAGGTGGAGGTTCCTGAGATCATTCCGATTCTCACGCTGCGCAGCTCCGTGCTCTTTCCCGGCGCCATCACCCCCATTACGGTGGGCCGCGACAAGAGCATCAGTCTGGTGCGCGCCGTGAATGCCGAAGGCGGTATTCTGGGCGCCGTGCTGCAGCGCGAAAGCGACGTCGAAGACCCCGCGCCGGACGACATGTACAAGGTCGGCACCGCGGCGCGCATCATCAAGATTCTCGAAATGCCCAACGGCAACCTCACGGTGATCCTGAACGGCTTGGAGAAGGTCGAGATCCGCGAATACATTACTACCGAACCCTACTTCCGGGCCCGTGTCACCGCACTGCGCGATACCACGCCCGATCTGAAGAGCGTCGAGTTCGAAGCCCTCGTGGACTCGATCCGCGACGTGGCGCTCAATATCATCAACGTCTCGCCGTCGATGCCCAAGGAGGCGGCGTTCGCCATTAAGAACATCGACTCCAAGCGCGGCATCATCAACTTCATCTGCTCGAACATGGAGCTGACGGACGAGGACCGCCAGTCGCTGCTGGAAGCCCCCGGCCTGCTGGCCCGCGCCCGCAAGCTGCTCGAAATACTGATCCGCGAGCAGCAGCTGGCCGAGTTGAAAAACCAGATTCAGGAGCGCGTGAAGCAGGAGATCGACAAGCAGCAGCGCGACTACTACCTCCAGCAGCAGATGCGCACGATTCAGGACGAGCTGGGCGACGGCGCCGACGCCGACATCGAGAAGATGCGCGAGGAGGCCAAGAAGAAGAACTGGCCCAAGGAGGTCGGCGAGACCTTCGAGAAGGAGTTGCAGAAAGTCGAGCGGCTGAACCCCGCCGTAGCCGAGTATTCGGTGCAGATGACCTATCTGCAACTGTTGCTCGAACTGCCGTGGAACGACACGACCAAGGACAACCTCGACCTCAAGTGCGCCCGTGAACAGCTCGACCGCGACCATTTCGGTCTGGACGAGGTGAAGGAGCGTATTCTGGAGCATTTGGCTGTCATCAAGCTCAAGGGCGACCTCAAGTCGCCGATCCTCTGCCTCTACGGCCCTCCGGGCGTGGGCAAGACCTCGCTGGGCAAGTCGGTGGCGGCGGCGCTGGGCCGCAAGTTCGGCCGCATTTCGCTGGGCGGCCTGCACGACGAGTCCGAGATTCGCGGACACCGCCGCACCTACATCGGCGCCATGCCGGGCCGGATCATCCAGACCATCAAGCGGTGCGGTTCGTCGAACCCCGTGATTATCCTCGACGAGGTGGACAAGGTGACCGTTTCGAACCACGGCGACCCGTCGAGCGCACTGCTCGAAGTGCTCGATCCGGAACAGAACACCACCTTCCACGACAACTATATCGACATGGAGTACGACTTGTCGAAGGTGCTCTTCATCGCCACGGCCAACAACGTGGCCAACATCGCCCCGGCCCTGCGCGACCGTATGGAGATGATCAACATTCCGGGCTATCTGGTCGAGGAGAAGATCCGCATCGCTTTGGACCACCTGCTGCCCAAGCAGCGCGAGGCCCACGGCATCAAGGAGCAGGAACTCGTGATGACGCCCCAAATCGTCGAAGGCATCATCTCCGGCTACACCCGCGAGTCGGGCGTTCGCTCGCTCGACAAGCTGCTGGCTAAGATCGCCCGCGCCCGCGCCAAGCAGATCGCTTTCGACGAAGCCTTCGCGCCCGAAATCACGGCCAAGGACGTCGAGAAGATTCTCGGCATGCCCAAGTTCCTCCGCGAGGAGTACGAAGTGGGCGGCATGACAGGCGTGGTGACGGGTCTTGCGTGGACCGAGGTCGGCGGCGACATCCTCTACATCGAATCGGTGCTGACTCCCGGTAAGGGCAAAGTCAGCCTGACGGGTAATCTGGGCGAGGTGATGAAGGAGTCGGCGACGATCGCCCACGAGTGGGTGATGGCCCACCACGCGGAGCTGGGAATCGACGCTTCGGCGTTCGAGAAGAACGACATCAATATCCACGTGCCGGAGGGGGCGATTCCGAAGGACGGGCCGTCGGCCGGTATCACGATGGTGACCTCGATCGTCTCGACCTACACCGGACGCAAGGTGCGGGAGCGTATCGCCATGACGGGCGAAACGACCCTCCGCGGCCGCGTGATGCCCGTGGGCGGCGTCAGGGAGAAGATTCTGGCGGCCAAGCGCGCCGGCATCACCGAACTGATCCTTTCGGAGGAGAACCGCAAGGACATCGCCGAGATCAAACCCGAATACGTCGAAGGGCTGACGTTCCATTACGTGAAGACCAACGACGAAGTGCTGAAACTGGCGCTCGTCTGAAGCGAAGATGCAAGTAAAAGGTGAAAAGTTTTGATTTTCACCTTTTACTTTTTATTTTTATGGCTAAATAACCGAGACGATGAAATTTATCGCAATCATACCGGCGCGTTACGGCTCGACGCGCTTTCCGGGCAAGCCGCTGGCGATGCTGGGCGGCAGGCCCGTCATTCAGCGCGTCTATGAGCAGGTGGCGGGCGTGTTGGACGACGCCGTGGTCGCCACCGACGATGAGCGTATCTACGATACCGTGCTCGCTTTCGGCGGCCGGGCCGAGATGACCTCGCCGGACCATAAAAGCGGCACCGACCGTTGCTGGGAAGCCTATCTCAAACAGGGCAAGACCTACGACGTGGTGGTCAACGTGCAGGGCGACGAACCTTTTATCCGGGCCTCGCAGCTGGAAGCCGTGAAACGCTGCTTCGACGATCCGGCGACCGACATCGCCACGCTGGTCAGGCCTTTCGCCGCGACGGACGGTCTCGAAGCCCTCGAAAATCCCAACTCCCCGAAAGTGGTGCTCGACGCGCAGTCGCGCGCCCTCTACTTTTCGCGTTCGGTGATCCCCTACCTGCGGGGCGTCGAACGGTCGGAGTGGCTGGCGCGCCATACGTTCTACAAGCATATCGGTCTCTATGCGTTCCGCACGGAGGTCCTGCGCGCGGTTACGGCCCTGCCGCAGTCCGCGCTCGAAAAGGCCGAGTCGCTCGAACAGCTCCGCTGGCTGGAGAACGGCTATAAGATCGGCGTGGGCGTTACCGATGCCGAGACCATCGGCATCGACACGCCCGAAGATCTGGAGAAGGCCGAAGCCTTCCTGATCAGGCATGGAAAATGAAAAGTCGGGAGTCGAAGCCCGGCTGCTTGGCGGGCGGCGGCTTCCCCGGCCTTTGTTCTTAACTCATAATCGAATCTTATGAAGATCAAATTTATCGCCGGACCGTGCGTCATCGAGTCTGCCGAACTGCTTGACACCGTGGCGCAGCGTCTTGTGGCGATCAACGAAAGACTCGGCGCGGACATCATCTTCAAGGCGTCGTTCGACAAGGCCAACCGCACCTCGATCTCGTCGTTCCGCGGCCCCGGACTCGAAAAGGGGCTTCGGATGCTCGCCGACGTGCGTGCGAAGTGGGGGCTGAAGCTGCTGACCGACATCCATGAATCGTGGCAGGCCGCGCCCGTGGGCGAAGTGGTCGACGTGATCCAGATTCCCGCGTTCCTCTGCCGCCAGACCGACCTGCTGGTCGCTGCCGCGAAGACGGGCAAGACGGTGAATATCAAGAAGGCGCAGTTCCTGTCGGGCGCCGACATGCTCTATCCCTACGAAAAGGCCCGCGATGCGGGCGCTTCGGAGATATGGCTCACCGAGCGCGGCAATATTTACGGCTACAACAACCTCGTCGTCGATTTCCGCAATATTGCGGACATGCTGCGCATCGCCCCGACCGTGGTGATGGACTGCACCCATTCGGTGCAGCGTCCCGGCGCCGCAGGCGGCAAGACGGGTGGCAACCGCGAATTCGTACCCGCCATGGCGCAGGCCGCCAAAGCCTTCGGCGCCAACGGCTTCTTCTTCGAAGTGCATCCCGACCCGGACCATGCCAAGAGCGACGGCCCGAACATGCTGCAGCTCGACGAACTGGAAAACCTCATTAAAACTCTGCTATAATGACCGATACCACGAAAGCCCAGATTCTCGATCTGGCCCGCAAGGCGATCAACACCGAACTGCTGGCGCTCAAGCGCATGAAGGAGACGTTGGGCGATAACTTCGCCGACGCCGTCGAAATGATCCTTTCGGGTCAGGGCAAATGTATCGTTACGGGCATGGGCAAGTCGGGGCTGGTGGGGCGCAAGATCGCCGCGACGCTCGCCTCGACCGGTACGCCCAGCTTCTTCCTGCATCCCGGCGAAGCCTTTCACGGCGATCTGGGCATGATCTCGAAAGAGGATGTCGTGCTGGCGCTCTCCTATTCGGGCGAGACCGACGAAATCCTGAAAATCGTGCCTTTCATCCACTCCAACGGCAACAAGCTGATCTCGATGACCGGCAATCCCGAATCCGCGCTGGCCAAGAACTCCGACGTGCACCTCGACGTGAGCGTCGAAGAGGAAGCCTGCATCCTGCACCTCGCGCCGACGACCTCGACCACGGCGCAGATCGCCATGGGCGACGCGCTGGCCGTGTCGCTGATGCAGATGCGGGGCTTTACGAGCGTCGATTTCGCACGCCTGCATCCGGGCGGAAGCCTCGGACGCCGCCTGCTGATGACCGTCGGCAACGTGATGCGTTCGCACGATCTTCCGGTCGTGGCGCCCGACTGCTCGGCGACGGACATGATCCACGCCATCAGCAAGGGCGGATTGGGACTCATCATCATCTGCGACGGCGACCGCATCGAGGGTATCGTGACCGATGGCGACGTGCGCCGCGCCATGGAGCGCCGCCGCGCCGAGTTCTTCAACATCAAGGCCGCCGATATCGCCACGCCGAATCCGAAGACGATCTCTGCCGACCGGAAGCTGATCGAAGCCGAGAAGATGATGACCCGCAACAAGGTCACCTCGCTGCTCGTGACCGACGAAGCCGGCAAATTGCAGGGCGTGATCCAGATTTACGACATAAAACTGTAGCGGGTGTTCATCGTACTGCTGACTTACAAACTGCCGCTTGCGGAGGTCGAACGGCACCTCGCGGCGCACCGCGAATACCTCGACCGTCAGTATGCCGCAGGGACGTTTCTCTGTTCGGGGCCGCAGAATCCCCGGACGGGCGGCGTCATTCTCTGCCGCGCCGCGGACCGTGCTGCGGTCGAGACCCTGACGGCGGAGGACCCGTTCCGCATCCACGGCGTCGCCGATTACGAGATCATCGAATTCTCGCCCGTCAAACGCCTGCCCGGATTCGAAGCTTTCCTTTGATTTAACCGTTTGCTTAACCCGACCGATATGAAATCCTTCCTCTTCTCTCTTGCCGCGCTGGCCTTGTGCGGAGCCTGTTCGCAAAATACCGGGGTTACCTCCCCCGACGGCACGATCCGTCTGGCGTTCGCCGTAGACTCCGCCGGACGCATGACCTATTCGGTTACGGACGGCGGTGTCCGGCTGTTCGAACCTTCCCGACTGGGATTCGAAGCCGCCGAGGCCGATCTCGGCGGTGGTTTCGCCGTCGAGCATGTGTCGCGCACGAGCGTCGATGAGACGTGGACCCAGCCGTGGGGCGAGAACAAGGAGAACCGCAGCCGTTACAACGAAATGGCCGTGCGGCTGCGCAACGGGGGCGGCGTGCGGCTGACGCTGCGCTTCCGGGTATTCGACGACGGGCTGGGATTCCGCTACGAATACGAAGCGTGCGGGGCGGATTCGCTCCGCGTGACGGACGAACTGACCGAATTCCGCTTCGCCGCCGACGGCGATTCATGGACCATTCCCGCCAGCTTCGACACCTACGAACTGCTTTACCGCAAACTTCCGCTGAGCGAACTGGCCGACGCCAATACCCCCGCGACGTTCAAGGTCGGCGGCCTCTACGGCAGCATCCACGAAGCGGCCTTGTACGACTTTCCCGAAATGACGCTTCGCAAGACGGACGGACTTGCGTTCAAATCGGATCTCGCGCCCCTGCCCGACGGCACGAAAGCGCATGTCGGCAATAAATTTACGACCGCGTGGCGCACCGTGCAGCTGGCGCCCGATGCCGTGGGGCTGATCAATTCGTCGCTGATTCTCAATCTGAACGAACCTTCGAAGATCGGGGATACGAGCTGGATCCGTCCGATGAAGTACGTCGGCGTGTGGTGGGGCATGCACCTCGGCGTCGAGACGTGGGCGATGGACGACCGCCACGGCGCGACGACCGAAAACGCCAAACGCCATATCGACTTCGCGGCGGCCAACAATATTCAGGGAGTGCTGTTCGAGGGCTGGAACGAAGGCTGGGAGAACTGGGGCGGCAGCCAGTCGTTCGACTTCACGAAGCCCTATGCCGACTTCGACATCGCAGAGATCGTGCGTTACGCCCGCGAACGCGGGATCGAGATCATCGGCCATCACGAAACGGGCGGCAACATTCCCGATTACGAACGCCAGCTGGAGCGCGCCGTCAAATGGTACGCCGATTTGGGAATACACAACCTCAAAACGGGCTATGCCGGCGGTATCTCCGGCGGCAACAACCATCACGGGCAGTACATGGTGCGCCATTACCAGCACGTGGTCGAGACGGCCGCGAAATACCGGATGACGGTCAATGCGCACGAACCGATCAAGGACTGCGGCATCCGTCGCACGTGGCCCAACATGATGTCGCGCGAAGGTGCGCGCGGCAAGGAGTGGGATGCTTGGAGCGCGGGCAATCCGCCGTCGCACGAAGTGACGCTGCCTTTTACGCGCCTGCTCGCCGGGCCGATGGACTTCACGCCCGGCACGTTCGACATTCTCTATGAAAATACGCGCAACTCGCCGCGCCGCAAACTCTGGAACTGCGGTCCTGAGGTCGATATGCGCGTGAATACGACCCTTGCCAAGCAGATCGCCGAGTGGGTGATCATCTATTCGCCCGTGCAGATGGCTTCGGACCTGATCGAAAATTACGAGGGGCATCCCGCTTTCCGGTTCTTCCGCGACTTCGATGCGGACTGCGACTGGTCGCGCGCGCTGGCGGGCGAACCGGGCGAATTCGTCGCCGTGGTGCGCCGCGCGGGGGAGAATTATTTTCTGGGTGCGGCGACCGACGAACAGCCCCGCACGCTGTCGCTGCCGCTCGACTTCCTGAAACCCGGCACGAAATACCGCGCGACGATCTACGCCGACGGTCCCGATGCCGATTGGAAGACGAATCCCACTTCCTATACCATTTCGGAACGCGAGGTTTCATCCGCCGATACGCTCGAAGTGGCGATGGCTCCGGGCGGCGGGCAGGCCGTGAGCTTCATGCCCGCTATATAGCGGCGCAAGTCGTCGGGAACTCTCGGCCCCGAAGCCCTCAGCCCCGGATGTAATGCGGCATCTCGGCGGGTATTTCCATCGAAATCTCCACCAGACCGCCTACCTTGTCCCCGGTCCGTCAAGCCGTCTGATAGATCATCTTGCGGACTCCCTGTTTCTCGATGGTGTAGGCGTTCGAACCGCCCTCGGCCGTCAGGCGGCGGATGATTTCGCGCGAACGTTCGTTGTGGCAGCCGAAAAGATTGCTGCCGATCAGATTGCCGTGCCGGATATAGGTCGCACGGGCTTTCTCGTTCATGTAAAGGATCACGCCTTCGGTGTCGCAGACCGTGACGGCGCAGTTCATGCCGTCGGCCCAAGGGAAAGGATTTTCTGTCGTCATGGCTGTTCGTTTTGTGTCGGTGGGAAGAGAGCCCCTCTCCTTGCGGAAAGAGGACGGCTGCATCTGCGCGGGCCGAGGGTCACTGCTGTATCTTGACCAGCTGTTCGCGGTAGGCGTTCAGGATGCGGGATTTGGAGATGAAGCCCATGTAGCGGTTCTGTTTGTCCACGACGGGCAGCATCCACGTATGTTTGTCCTCGAACTTCTGGACGACGCTCTGGATGGCTTCATGCTCCAGAATCTTGTCGGGCGGCTGAATCATGTAGTCCGAAATCGGATGGCCGTATTTCTCGCGTTTGAACATGTCTTCGCGCAGGTCGTCCAGCTGGATGATGCCGAGCAGATGCCCGAAGTTGTCGATCACGGGGAAGATGTTGCGGCGCGCCGTCGAAATGATGTGTACGATGTCGCCCAGCGTGAAGTTCTCCCTGATGCGCAGGAAATCGGTCTCCATCAGTTCGTCGAGTTTCAGGAAGACGAAGACCGACTGGTCCTTGTCGTGGGTCAGCAGCTCCCCGCGCAGGCGCAGCTGCTTGGTGTAGATCGAATCCGGATCGAGGTAGTAGTCCACGGCGAACGAGATGCAGGCGGTGATCATCAGCGGAATGAACAGCCCGTAACCGTTCGAGAGTTCGGCGATCAGGAAGATCGAAGTCAGCGGCGCCTTCATCACGCCCGACATGACGCCCGCCATGCCGACCAGCGTGAACGAGACGATCGACACGTCCCAGTCGAAGAAGGCGCTGCACAGCAGGGCTATCGACGCGCCCGTGAATGCGCCCACGAACAGCGACGGGGCGAATGTTCCGCCCACGCCGCCCGCGGCGTTGGTCGAAGCCATGGCGATGACCTTGAAGAACATCGTGGCGATGACGAAGAGTATGACAACCCAGTCGATGTCGCTGAAACGGTAGAAGAGCGAATTGTCGAAGAGTTTTTCTGCCTGTCCGTGCATCAGCGAGGTGAATCCTTCGTAACCCTCGCCGTAGAGCGGCGGGAAAATGAAGATCAGGACTCCGAGCACGGTGCCCCCGACGATCCACTTCTTGTACTGCTTGTCGATCTTCTTGAAAAGCGTGCTCACGCGCAGGTTCGTCGAGGTGAAATACCACGACATCAGTCCGCAGCATACGCCCAGCAGGATGAAGAGCGGTATCTGCCAGAGTTCGAACGCATCTGCGGGTGCCAGCGTCACGGCCAGAATCGGGTCGAAGCCCCGCAGCATGAAGGCCATCGTCGTGGCCGTGATCGAGGCGATGAGCAGCGGAATGACCGATCCTGCGGTGATGTCGAGCATCAGGATTTCCAGCACGAACACCACGCCCGTGATCGGAGCCTTGAAAATGGCGGCCAGCGCCGCGCCGGCGCCGCAGCAGAGCAGCAGCGTGGTGTGCTTGTAGTTGAGCCGCGCGATCCGTCCGACATTCGAGCCGATGGCGGCTCCCGTCAGCACGATGGGAGCCTCAGGTCCCACCGAACCGCCGAATCCGATGGTCGTGGCGCCGCCGACGATCGAGGTCCAGCAGTTGTGGCCCGCGATGCGCGAATTGCGGCTCGACATGGCGTAGAGCACGCGCGTGACGCCCTCCGAAATATTGTCCCGGACGATGTATTTGACGAACAGCGTCGCCAGAATGATGCCGACGGCGGGGTAGATCAGGAACAGGATGTGGGCGCTGTCCACCGGAAACCAGTTGGTCAGTCCGTATTTGATGCCGTACAGCAGCATCTCGAACAGATAGGTGCCCACTCCGGCGAGCACGCCGACGACCACGGCTAGAAGCATCATGATCTGGCTGTTGCTCAGCCGCCTCGTAAGGCGGAGGAACGTGCGGTAGATGTGGTCGGCGCGTAAGTTCAAATCCGTCGCGGTTTTATTGCTGTTGCTGTTTTATTCCTTGTGTGCGAAATGTTCGGCCTGACTTGCGATCAGCTCCTTGTCGTCGAAGTAGTCGATCTTCATGGCGCGTTTCACGTCGGCGAGCGTTTCGGCGGCGACTTCGCGGGCCGCTTCCGACCCCGCGCGGAGGATTTCGTACACCTCGCCGATGCGTCCCTCGTAATATTTGCGGCGCTCGCGGAACGGCTCCAGCATCTCGTTCAACACCGCGATCAGGAACTTCTTGACCTTCACGTCGCCCAAGCCTCCGCGGCGGTAGTGGGCTTTCAGCTCCTCCAGCGAAGGGTAGTCGGGCAGGTATTTCGGGAAGTGTTCGGGACGGCTGAAGGCGTCGAGGTAGGTGAATACCATGTTGCCCTCCACCTTGCCCGGATCCTCCACGCGCAGGTGGTCGGGATCGGTATACATGCCCATGACCTTCTTCTTGATCTCATCGGCGCTGTCCGACAGGTAGATGCAGTTGCAGAGCGACTTCGACATCTTGGCTTTGCCGTCGGTTCCCGGCAGCCGCATGCAGACCGCGTTTTCGGGCAGCAGAATCTCCGGTTCGACCAGCGCGGGGCCGTATACCGTGTTGAATTTGTGGACGATTTCGCGCGTCTGCTCGATCATCGGCTCCTGATCCTCGCCCGCGGGTACGGTCGTGGCCTTGAAAGCCGTGATGTCCGCCGCCTGACTGATCGGGTAGGTGAAGAATCCGACGGGAATGCCCTGACGCTGCTGGGTGTCGCCCTCCGTGTTGTTCTCGGCAAAGCCGCGCAGCTGGATTTCGGCCTTCACGGTCGGGTTGCGCTGCAGGCGCTGTACCGTGACGAGGTTCATATAGTAGAACGCCAGTTCGCACAGTTCGGGAATCTGCGACTGGATGAAAAGCGTCGATTTGTTCGGGTCGAGACCGACCGAAAGGTAGTCGAGGGCGACTTCGATGATGTTCTGGCGCACCTTTTCGGGGTTGTCGGCGTTGTCGGTCAGCGCCTGCGCGTCGGCGATCATGATGAAGATGCGTTCGAACTCGCCCGACTCCTGCAGTTCGACGCGGCGGCGCAGCGAACCCACGTAGTGTCCCAGATGAAGCCGGCCCGTCGGACGGTCGCCGGTAAGAATGATTTTTCCCATAAAACGATTAATCCTCCGCTTGACGAATTTAAGTTATCTATGGCTTCGGGGCAGCTCCAGAGATGCGGAATTCGCCAAGCTCGCATTACGGCATCCTCGATGCCGGTTCCACATCCGGAATCCTGCCCAAACTCCCTTTCTGCCGGGAGTTCCGGCTTCCCCGCGGCACTGAAACTGCGGTGAAAATCAGTGCCGGCTCTCGTTTTTTCGGTATTTTGTGGACAAACATACGAAAAAGCGCGCGGGCGACCTAATAAAGTTGTTGTTTATAGATTTTTTTTATATTTTTGCTCGTCGGAATAATTGTCTACTATGACTATAATTCAGCTTGAATACCTGTTGGCCGTAGCCAACTGCGGCAGTTTTTCGCTGGCCGCCGAACATTGTTTCGTGACCCAGCCCTCGCTGAGCATGCAGGTCAAAGCCCTCGAAGAGGAGCTGGGCGTGGTGCTGCTCGACCGTTCGAAGAAGCCCGTGATCCCGACCGAAGCGGGCGACGTGGTGCTGGAGCGTGCCCGCGAAACGCTGCGGGCCTATAACAACATCCGCGAATCGGTGGCCGAACTCAAGGGCGAGACGTCGGGTAAACTCCGGCTGGGCGTCATCCCGACCATTGCTCCGTACCTGCTGCACAAATTCATCCCCGCTTTCGTGCGCGATTATCCCAAAGTCGAACTGGAGATCTCCGAGATGATCACTTCCGACATCGTCGAGGCCCTCAAGCGCGACCGTATCGACGCGGCGCTGGTGGCCAGCGGCACCTGCGGCGAGGGGATTCTGGAGCAGGAACTCTTCAACGACCGTTTCTTCGCATACGTTTCGCCCGAAAACGCCCTTTATGAGCGCTCAAACATCCGCATCGAGGACATCGACCTGCGCGATCTGGTGATTCTGAGCGCAGGAAACTGTATGCGCGACCAGATCATCGAACTCTGTCAGGCCAAGCGCGACATGCCGTCGCACTACTCGTTCGAATCGGGTTCGCTCGATACGCTCATGCGCATCGTGGACTGCACGTCGTGTCTTACGATCATTCCCGAAATGGCTGTCGAATACATTCCCGCGGATCACCGCGACCGGCTGAAGATGCTGGCCAAAGGCGCCACGTCGCGCAAGATCGCGGTCGCCGTGCGCCGGACCTATGTCAAAAGTTCGATCATCAAGGCCCTGACCGATACGATTATGGCCAATGCCCCGGAGGTCGGGAACTGACGTGCTTTTCACGAAATGAATGCGCCCGGCGGTTTTTTCTGCCGGGCGCGTTTTGTTTTTCGGATCCTGTCTTTTCGTTCCGGTCTGTGGCGCGTTGCTGCTCCGGTCTGTGCCGCGCCGCTGTTCCGCCCTATGCCGCGTCGTCATCCTCAGTCTGCATCGGTCGCCGTCCCCGTTTGTGCCGTGTCGCCGCTCTCGCCTTGTGCCGTGCCGCTGTTCCGCCCTGTGCCGTGTCGTCATCCTCGGCCTGCATCGGTCGCCGTCCCCGTTTGTGCCGTGTCGCCGCTCCGATTTGCGTCGCATTGTCATCCGCTGTCTGCGTCGTGTCGCCGTTCCGGTTTGTGGATGGCGGCCGCCACCGCAGAATTCCGCGGACGGTCTGACGGGGATTCTGCCCCTGCTGCAGGTCTCTTGCGGCCTTTCCCTGTGTTGCGGCGATTCCGGTCGGGTCGTGTACTGCACCCCAAAAGTTGGACACTTTTGGGGTGTTTTTTATGAAATATA
>OGOI01001037.1_pt1 | contig 18834 bp, 8 predicted proteins | sample 1552631 | NCBI WGS metagenome assembly OGOI01 (sample SAMEA2580204, study PRJEB22360) | human gut metagenome | biome: human gut; feature: human-associated habitat; material: faeces | place: Denmark | collected 2008/2010 | reverse complement strand
CTCTTCTGCGGAAGGAGCGGCGCTTTCCTCTGGGGCAGGCGTGGGCTGCTCCGGTTGCGTTCCCTCTGGAGTGGGTTCTGGCCCATCCGGCTCTTGTGCAGGAGGCTCCTGAGAATCCGGCTCTTCCGGCCGCTCTGCTTGGATCAAAGTCAGCGCGCCGGTTTGCGGGTCCACCCGCATGAACTGGCTGTAATCCCCTGCCGCCTGCACAGTGCGCTGCGTATCCGAGAGGCAAAGCCACAAGATAAATTCCATCACCTGTGTATCATAGATGTAGCCCACATGCTTTAAATCTTTCAAAAACCATGTCTGCTCCGGCAAAAGGCAGGTGGAGGCGTCGATCACGCGATCTCCGGAGAGGTGGTTGTGCGTAGCATCTTGGCAGGAAGTATGCTTCTGCTGATAATCGGCCGGCAGTGTTTCATCTAAGAATGCACAGGTTGCATAGCCTGAGGTATATTTCGTATCGATCACGTTATCATTTTGCTCCCGGTAAGAGGGCGTAAGCGGCACACCCTGCAAATTATAGTGGGAAACAACATTGATCTTCGTCCCCGTTTCCATCGCGGCCCGAAACAGCTCCGGCAGTTTCTCCTGCACCTGATAATGATATGCATCAATCCGTGCAATCAGCTGTGCATCCGTTTTTTCGTCGAGCAAATAAGCCTTTGCCTCCTCATAATCCTCCAGGGCAATTAAATCCCAAATGCCCGGCATCGTCACAAAGGTATCCTGGAATACTTCATCATAAACGCGGCCCTTTAGATTTGCCACCAGCTCATCGAGCACTGGGAGTAGAATATCGATCACACCGGCCTGATCAAGCGCGTCGAGCAGGAGATTCACCACCTGCTGCCCCGCAACCTCCTTGAGAATTTGAATCAAGGCGTCTTTATGGAACTCGATCTTGCCCGTGAAGAGATCCCCCACGATGGTCGTCCCTGTAAAGGCGGAAGACAGCATGGTATAATTATCAATATCCTCACTTCCATACTGTGCAAGATAGGCGGCAATGATCGTCCCTCCCATGCTGGAGCCAATCAAGTTTACTTTATCATGGCCAGTTTCGCGCTTTGCTCGCTCCACATAGCCACGCAGTTCTTTCGCATGAGCCATGGGGTCGAGCCGCCAGTCGTAGTTAAAATAATATACGTGATCGGCGCCTATTTTCGCAGCGGCCGCACGCACAATGGCAGGCTCGTTGGTCAGGTAACCTTCCTCATTGACAAACTCCGGATAGTTCGCCATTGATTCCGGATAGACCGTAGTGGTAATCGCATAACGGCTGCTCCCATCCGGTTGACAAGCGAGCGGCTCCAGCAGGGCATACACGGCAGGCAGCACCTCGTCGCCAAGCGTTTCATAGTCCTTTGTAACAGCAAAGCGTGCAACCGGGCCCGCAATTTTACCCACGAGCTCCAAAATCGCCTGCGTGTCAGGTGCAAACACCTGTTTTTCCCGTTCCGTGCCCGCATCCATCACCAGCGGCCATGCATTCATTCCGCTGACGACGATCAGCGGCGCCGTATCACAATTGCCCACAGCAAAGGCCGCCGGTATTCCCCCCATCAACAGCAGCACAGCCAAAAGCAAACAGATTACCTGACGACACTTTTTTTTCATAATTCTCTCCCTCTTTCCCAAATCTCTCATGAAAAGATTACATGATTTTATTTGAATTGTCAATAAAGACGGTAAAAGAAATCACCGCGGATGCATCTTCCTTGCATACCGCGGCGATGTTTCCGTAAAAGATTTTGTAAAACCGGCGTCTCGCCCGAATCACTTTTGCGATTTCACTCAGGGCTTACCCCTTGGTCAATCGAGCAAAATTGGCCATCAGCTTTTTGGTGCCTGCTTTTTCAAAGGCGATCTCCAGCAGCGTATCATTGCCCATCGGCTGTGCGGAGAGCACAACGCCCGTTCCAAATAGCTTGTGCCCCACCGTATCGCCCACCCGGTAGGAGCCCGCAGGCGCAGAGGGCTTAGGCGCCGCCGGGCCAAAGGAATGGTCAAACGTTTTCTTCGGCTTTGCGGCACGCTGTACAGAGGGCTTCTGCTGGGAGAGCGTGACCTTGCGCTTCTCTTCCACAAGCCCCTCTGGAATCTCCTCTAAAAACGGTGAGGGCGCGTTGTGGCTCGTGCTGCCGTAGAGCATACGTGTGCGCGCGTGCGTCAGATACAGCCGCTCTTTGGCGCGCGTAATGCCCACATAGGCAAGCCTACGCTCCTCCTCCATTTCACTGGCAGAGTAGAGCGATTGGATGCCGGGGAAAATTCCCCTCTCCATCCCCGGGATGAATACCACCGGGAATTCCAAGCCTTTGGCGGAGTGCAGCGTCATGAGGACAACGGTATCCGCCTCCTCATTATAATTATCAATATCCGTCATCAAAGCGACCTCTTCGAGGAAGCCATTGAGATCGCCCTCTTCGTTATCCTCACTGTAGCGCAGAAGGTTGGAGGAAAGCTCCTGGATATTCTCCAGCCTGTCCTGATAGGTTTCACGATCCAACGCAAGGGAGTCGAGGTAGCCCGTATCTCGCATTGCCTTTTCAAACAGCTCGTTGAGCGGCAATTCCTCCGCCGCCTCGGCAAGCCCATCAATGATCTGGGTGAATGCCCGCAAACGCGGCGCAGCCCGCACCAACTGCTCATATTCATCCGCATGGGAAATCACTTCGTAGAGGCTCAGGCCCAGCCCGGCCGCAATCTGTGCGGCATGGTTGATGGTAGTTGCGCCGATGCCGCGTTTAGGCTCGTTGATGATCCTGCGCAGGCGGATATTATCCGCCGGATTACTGATTACAGAAAGATAAGCAAGCGCATCGCGAATCTCCTTGCGCTCATAGAAACGGTGGCCGCCGATCACACGGTATGGCACGCCCATACGCACAAAAGTGCGCTCAATTGCGTTTGACTGGGCGTTCATTCGATAAAGAACCGCATGATCGCTCCATTTTCTCCCTCCCTTGACGGAATCCATAATGGTATCTGCGATAAAGGTGCTTTCCTCCTGCTCGTCAAAGGCGTTATCCACCACAATTTTTTCCCCGGGGCCGTTCGCTGTCCAGAGATTTTTGCCCTTTCGCTCTGTGTTATGGGAAATAACAGCATTGGCTGCATCCAAAATATTCTGAGTGGAGCGGTAATTCTGCTCCAGGCGGATCACTTTTGCCTTATGATACTGCTCCTCAAAGGAGAGAATGTTCTCTATTGTAGCGCCTCGAAAGCGGTAAATGCTCTGATCGTCGTCGCCCACCACGCAGAGATTGCCGCTGCCTCCGGCCAGCAGGCTGGTAAGCCGATACTGTGCATGGTTGGTGTCTTGGTACTCATCCACCATCACATAGCGAAAGCGGTTTTGATAGCGGGTGCGCACCTCCTCGTTTTCCTCCAGCAGCTTCACCGTATTGACAATCATATCGTCAAAGTCCATTGCATCTGCATCCCGCAACAGCTTCTCATAAAGCCGGTAGGCTTCGCCAATCTTGCGCAAGCGCACATCGTCGCCCGCATCGTTCAGATAGTCTTCTGGGGAGATGAGGCTATCCTTTGCATGGCTGATCTCATGCAAGAGCGTTTTGTGGGAGAGCATTTTATCATCAATGTTGAGCAGCCTCTGGCATTCCTTCATCACACGCTTAGAATCATCCGTATCATAAATCGTAAAGGGGCTGGTATACCCAATGCTTTCCCCATCCCGCCGCAAAATGCGGGCGCAGGTGGAATGAAAGGTGCTTGCCCATATATCCTGCCCATCCGGGCCGAGCATTGCCTCCAGCCGCTCTTTGAGCTCACCGGCCGCCTTATTGGTAAATGTAATTGCAAGAATCTGCCACGGCTTCGCAGGGCGAACAGCCAATAAATCCGCGATCTCATCGGTATATTCCTGTGTGCCGTCGCGGTATTCCTCCAGCATACGGATTTCTTCTTCCGTGAGAGATACCGAAAATTCCCGAGCGCCATATGCGCATCCATATTTCACAATATTGGCAATCCGGTTGACGAGCACAGTCGTCTTTCCGCTCCCTGCCCCCGCCAAAATCAACAAAGGACCCTCTGTGGTAAACACAGCCTCCCTCTGCATCGGATTCATACGTGAAAATTCTTTTTCCATAACCTGCCTGCGCAGGGCCTGCAATTGCTCCTGAGTCATTATGCACCGCCTAAACTATGTAAATATGGAACCCTATTTTGATGAACTTCTATTTTTTTAAAAATGTTTCAATCCGATATCGAGGGCGCGCCTTCACTTCACTATAAATTTTGCCGATATATTCTCCCACCACGCCCAAACAGAACAACTGGATTCCGCCCAGCAGCCAGATGGAGCAGATAATTGCCGTCCATCCGCTGACTGCAACGCCGCAGATTTTGGAAATCAAAGCATATAACAGCCCGATCACACTTAGGCATCCAATCAGGATACCAGCCGCAGAAATAAGCCGCAAGGGCCGCACGCTGAAGGAAGTAATACCGTCCATCGCAAAGGCAAGCATTTTGCGCAGCGGATATTTCGATTCCCCTGCATAGCGTTCACTGCGGTCATAATATACATAGTCGGTAGAATACCCAATCAGCGGAACGATCCCGCGCAAAAACAGGTTGACTTCCTTGTATTCCGACAAGGCGTCCAGCGCCCGCCTGCTCATCAGCCGGTAATCCGCATGGTTATAAACCGTTTCCACCCCAAGCAGATGCATCACCTTATAGAAGCCGAGTGCGGTCGTCCGTTTGAAAAAGGTATCTGTCTCCCGCTTATTGCGCACACCGTAAACGATATCTGTGCCTGCATTGAATTTATCAATAAATGCCTCAAGAATATGGATATCATCCTGCAAATCCGCGTCCATAGATACCGCACAATCGCAATATTTACGTGCCTCCATCAAGCCGGCCATCAGTGCGTTTTGATGGCCACGGTTATGCGCAAGCTTTAGGCCGCATACAAAAGGATTTTCCCGATGCAGCGTTTCAATTTTCTCCCAGGTGGTATCCTTACTACCATCATCCACCAGCAGAATCCGGCTTTCAGGGGCAATTTTTGATTTCCGCTCCAAATCTGCCAAAAGGGGTGTGAGTTCCTCCACTGTATGCTCAATCACTGCCTCTTCATTATAACATGGAATGACCAAATATAAGATTCCCATCCGCTATGACCTCCTTTTTACCAGACAGGGACGCCCTTCATTTTGTACAGCGCGCCTTCTCCCCATATGCAAAAATATGCACTTCCTTCAAGCCGCTTTGTGGCCCCCTGCTTAACGACCCTACGCACAGAATGCGGAAACCGGATGCTTTTTCCCTCTTTGCGGGCAGGCATCCGGATTCTTTCCCTTTTTGAATAGAATTATCACACCATACGCGCAAACCATCCCCCACAAAAATGGCGTTGCCGCATCGCGGCAGGAGGCGTTTCGCGCCGACAGGCATTTTTTCAATGCTTCAAACTTTGTTTGAAGCTATCATACCATAGCAGAGTCAAAAATTCAAGGCAGAAGCAGGGATCCATATAAAAGAAAACGGCCCAGGCAAAACGATTTCCGTTTTGCCTGAACCGTTCCGTTGTGGAAAAAAATTATTCGTTGATCTTGATGACAACACCCGAGCCAACCGTACGGCCGCCTTCACGGATAGCGAAGCGGAGGCCTTCTTCGATGGCGATGGGGGTAATCAGCTCAACATCCATCTCGACGTTATCGCCGGGCATGCACATCTCAGTGCCTTCGGGCAGCGAGATGATGCCGGTTACGTCGGTGGTGCGGAAATAGAACTGCGGACGATAGTTGTTGAAGAACGGTGTATGACGGCCGCCTTCATCCTTGGTCAGAACATAAACCTGGCCGCGGAACTTCGTGTGCGGATGAATGGAGCCGGGCTTAGAAAGAACCTGGCCGCGCTCGATCTCATTGCGCTGAATACCGCGAAGCAGGGCGCCGATGTTGTCGCCAGCCTCGGCATAGTCGAGGATCTTGCGGAACATTTCGATACCGGTAACAACCGTCTTCTTCTTCTCATCCTTCAGGCCGACAATTTCAACTTCCTCACCAGTCTTCAACTGGCCGCGCTCCACTCTACCGGTGGCGACAGTGCCGCGGCCGGTGATGGTGAACACGTCCTCAACAGGCATCAGGAAAGGCAGGTCCGCCTTGCGGTCCGGCGTCGGGATATAGCTGTCAACAGCCGCCATCAGCTCCCAAATGCACTTCAGTTCGGGCGCATCCGGATCATTGCCGGCATACTCAAGAGCCTTCAGAGCGGAACCCTGGATGATCGGTGTATCGTCGCCCGGGAACTCATACTCGTCAAGCGTCTCACGGATTTCCATTTCAACAAGCTCAAGCAGTTCCGGATCATCGACCTGATCGCACTTGTTCATGAAAACGATGATATAAGGCACGCCAACCTGACGGGCAAGCAGAAGGTGCTCCTTCGTCTGCGCCATCGGGCCGTCGGTCGCTGCGATAACGAGGATCGCGCCGTCCATCTGTGCTGCGCCGGTGATCATGTTCTTGATATAGTCGGCATGGCCGGGGCAGTCAACGTGAGCATAGTGGCGGGAATCCGTCTCATACTCAACGTGAGCGGTGTTGATCGTGATGCCGCGCTCGCGCTCTTCAGGAGCCTTATCGATGTTTGCGTAATCAACGAAGTCCGCATCGCCCTTCATTGCAAGGGTCTTGGTGATGGCCGCCGTCAGAGTGGTTTTACCATGGTCGACGTGGCCGATGGTGCCAATGTTTACATGGGGTTTGGTTCTGTCGAAATGCTGCTTTGCCATTTGGATTGTTCCTCCTTTTATCTTAGAAACTTCATTCTTTTACTGTTTATAAAAAACAGGCTGTTCAGTGCTCAGGGGTATTTTATCAATTCCCACAAGGGATTGCAAGCGTTTTACGAAATTTATTCGTCGCCTGTTTTCGCGCGGGAGCTGATGATCGTATCCGCAATGGATTTCGGAACCTCAGTGTAGTGGCTGGGCTCCATCACATACTGGCCGCGACCCTGCGTTTTGGAGCGCAAATCGGTCGCATAGCCGAACATGTTCGACAGCGGCACGAAAGCGTTCACCTGCGTTGCGCCATTGCGGGTTTCCATGCCCTGCATAAGCCCGCGCCGGGCGTTGATATCGCCGATCACGTCGCCGAGATAATCATCCGGCACAATCACAGTAACCTTCATGATCGGCTCCATGAGAACCGGGGCCGCCTTGCGCATTGCTTCCTTAAACGCCATGGAACCAGCGATTTTGAAGGCCATCTCCGAGGAGTCGACCTCATGGTAGGAGCCGTCATACAGCGTTACCTTGACATCCACCACATTGAAGCCTGCCAGTACACCGGAGAGCATAGCGCCCTTGATACCCTGTTCCGCCGGGCCGATATATTCCTTCGGGATCGCGCCGCCAACGATAGCATTGACAAACTCATAACCCTTCTGCGGATTCGGCTCAATGCGGATCTTGACATGGCCATACTGGCCGCGGCCGCCGGACTGACGCGCATATTTCGTGTCGACGTCGGCTTCCTTCGTGATCGTCTCGCGATAGGCTACCTGCGGCTTGCCGACGTTTGCCTCAACCTTAAATTCACGCAGCATACGGTCAACGATAATCTCCAGATGCAGCTCGCCCATGCCGGCGATGATCGTCTGGCCCGTTTCCTCATCCGTATAGCAGCGGAAGGTCGGATCTTCCTCCGCAAGCTTAGCAAGCGCAATGCCCATTTTCTCCTGACCGGCCTTCGTCTTGGGCTCGATAGCCACACGAATAACCGGCTCTGGAAATTCCATGGATTCAAGCACAACCGGGTGCTTCGCATCGCACAGCGTATCGCCCGTGGTCGTATTTTTTAAGCCGACCGCAGCGGCGATGTCGCCCGCGTAAACGCATTCGATATCCTGCCTGTGGTTTGCGTGCATCTGTAGGATGCGGCCCATGCGCTCGTTGCTATCCTTCACAGAGTTGTAAACCGTGCTGCCCGCCTCGACCGTGCCGGAATAAACGCGGAAGAAGCAGAGCTTGCCCACATAGGGGTCGGTTGCGATCTTAAAGGCCAGCGCGGCAAACGGCTCGTCATCGGAGGATTTGCGATCCTCCTCCTCGCCGGTCTCCGGATTCGTGCCTTTGATATCCGGCACGTCCGTCGGCGCGGGCATAAAATCAACGATTGCGTCAAGCAACATCTGCACGCCCTTATTACGGTAAGAAGTGCCGCACAGAACAGGCACCATCTCATTGGCAATGGTGGACTTGCGAATGCAGTTTTTGATCTCTTCAATCGTCAGTTCCTCGCCGCCGAGATATTTCTCCAGCAGGTCTTCATCCTGCTCAGCAACATGCTCCATGAGCTCTGTGTGATATTTCTCCGCCAGCTCACGCATATCCTCCGGAATATCCTCATCACGGACATCGAGGCCCTTGTCGTCATAGTACATTTCCGCACGCATGGTGACAAGGTCGATGATGCCGCGAAAATCGGCTTCAGAGCCGATCGGAAGCTGGATGGGCACCGCGTTGCATTTCAAGCGATCTTTCATCATGTCGACAACATTGTAGAAGTCGGCGCCCATAATATCCATCTTATTCACATAGGCCATGCGCGGCACATGGTACTTATCAGCCTGACGCCAAACGGTCTCAGACTGGGGCTCGACGCCGCCCTTCGCACAAAATACAGTGACAGATCCGTCAAGTACGCGCAGAGAGCGCTCAACCTCAACGGTAAAGTCCACGTGGCCGGGGGTGTCGATAATATTGATGCGATGCCCTTTCCAGAAACAGGTGGTAGCGGCGGAGGTGATGGTGATGCCCCTCTCCTGCTCCTGCTCCATCCAGTCCATGGTCGCATCGCCGTCGTGCGTTTCACCGATCTTATGGTTCACACCCGTGTAAAACAGGATGCGCTCCGTCGTCGTGGTTTTGCCGGCGTCGATATGGGCCATAATACCAATGTTTCTGGTGAGCTGTAATGATACCTGCCTTGGCATATAAACCTCCAATTGCCATGCGCGCGGCACGGCGCTCAAGAATTAAAACCTGTGGCCAGCTGCATGCGCGCTCCAAACCGGAGCGCACATAGCGCCGCCCCCCGCGCCAAGCAAAATGCAGCGCAGGTGTGTGCTTACCAGCGGAAGTGTGCAAACGCCTTGTTGGCTTCTGCCATCTTGTGCGTGTCTTCGCGCTTTTTATATGCGGAACCGGTGGAATTGACTGCATCCATGATCTCATTTGCAAGCCGTTCCTTCATGGTCCGCTCAGAGCGCTGGCGGCTGTAAAGCGTAATCCAGCGCAGGCCCAGCGTCTGACGGCGCTCGGGGCGAACTTCGATGGGCACCTGATAGGTCGCGCCGCCAACACGGCGTGCTTTGACCTCGAGAACAGGCATTACGTTCTCCATCGCGGCTTCAAAAACCTCAAGGGGCTCCTTGCCGGTTTTTTCCCGGATGATCTCAAAGGCGTCGTAAACAATCTTCTGGGCGACACCCTTTTTGCCATCATACATAACACTATTGATAAGCCGTGTTACAAGCTTTGAATTGTAAAGCGGATCGGGCAAAACATCACGCTTTGCGATCTGGCCTCTTCTTGGCACTTCGCTTCCCTCCTTCATAAAAATGATATCATCGGTACTCGAGTGACAAAATTCCCGTGGCGCCAATGAGAGGCATATCTATTGATACACTCTCACTGGTTGCAAGGCGGCAAGCCGCCTGTAGCCTGCAAGAAGATTTGTCTGTTTGGGTTCCTGGCTGCGTGCTGGATTACTTTTTGGCAGCCTTCGGGCGCTTCGCGCCGTACTTGGAGCGTGCCTGCATTCTGCCGGAAACGCCCTGCGTGTCAAGGGTTCCGCGTACGATATGGTAACGCACACCGGGAAGATCCTTCACACGGCCGCCGCGGATGAGGACGACGCTGTGCTCCTGTAGGTTGTGGCCGACGCCGGGGATATAGGCGGTTACCTCGATCCCGTTGGTCAGACGAACCCTCGCAATTTTACGAAGCGCAGAGTTCGGCTTTTTCGGCGTGATCGTCTTGACCGCTGTGCAGACGCCACGCTTTTGCGGGGAATCCTTATCGGTCATGATGTTCTTCTTGGAGTTGAGCCCCTTGAGAAGAGCAGGCGCCTTCGCCTTTTTCTCCGACGTCTCCCGTCCATTACGGACAAGTTGGTTAAAGGTTGGCAAGTTACTTTCACCTCCTGATATTAAATCAAGCCTAATCTATCGTGCAGGGCGCGCAACGCGCCCATAGCACCAAAACAATAAGAAAAATAGATTCGCACAATTGAAGATTCTAGCACGCAGAGACAAGCTTTGTCAAGCGCTCAAACGGCTTTCACAGAAAGAAGAATCCGGTAAACGGCAAAAAGTTTTGTTTAAATTGTAAAATTCGCTTTTGATCGGGCTTAGACCGCTTCCCCTTCCACCTCTGCGGGCATCTCCGGCGTTTCCTGCGGGACGGGCACCACCTCTACATCGCTGTAGCACTTCATACCCGTGCCGGAGGGGAGGAGCTTGCCGATGATGACGTTTTCCTTAAGCCCCAGCAACGGATCGCTCTTGCCCTTGATCGCCGCATCGGTCAAGACGCGAGTCGTCTCCTGGAAGGAGGCGGCGGAGAGGAAGGAATCCGTCGCAAGGGAGGCCTTCGTAATACCGAGCAGCACGGGCTGGACGGTTGCCTCTTGCAGCGCTTCACCGGTTTCGGCCGCGCGGGCGCGGACTGCCTCATTCTGCGCGATTAACTCGCTCTTATCAATCGTTGCGCCGGGCAGGAGCGTGGTATCCCCTGCGTCGGCCACGCGGACCTTCTTCATCATCTGGCGGACGATCACTTCAATATGCTTATCGTTAATATCAACACCCTGCATCCGGTAAACGCGCTGTACTTCACGAATGAGGTAGTTGTGCACCGCATCTACACCGCGCACAGCAAGCACATCATGCGGATTCACAGAGCCCTCCGTGATGATCTCGCCCTTTTCGATCGTTTGGCCTTCCTCCACCCGTAGGCGAGAGCCATAGGGGATCAGGTAGCTGCGCTCATCGTGATTCTCCATATCGGTGACGACAACATGTTGCGACTTTTTGATTTCCTGCATGGAAACAACGCCGCCGATTTCGCTAATGATCGCCAGGTGCTTTGGCTTGCGCGCCTCAAACAGCTCCTCAACGCGGGGAAGACCCTGCGTGATATCGGCAGAGGACGTAACGCCGCCGGTGTGGAACGTACGCATTGTCAGCTGTGTGCCGGGCTCACCGATGGACTGAGCGGCAATGATTCCGACTGCCTCACCCACGGTAACCGGATCACCCGTGGCAAGGTTCGCGCCATAGCACTTGATGCATACGCCATGCTTGGACTGACAGGTGAGTAAGGAACGGATTTTGATCTTTGTCACGCCGGAAGCAACGATGCGCTCCGCATCGGACTCCTTCATCATCACATCCTTGCTCATGATAAGCTCGCCGGTCTTTTCGTCGATGAGATCCTCCACCAGGAAGCGGCCGGTCAAACGCTCTGTCAGGCCCTCGATCATCTCGTTGCCATCTTTGATATCATAGATTTCAAGGCCGTCTGTGCAGTGGCAATCCTCTTCGCGGATGATCACATCCTGCGAGACGTCGACCAGACGGCGGGTCAGGTAGCCGGAGTCTGCCGTACGCAGCGCTGTATCAGCCAAGCCTTTCCGAGCGCCGCGGGAGGAGATAAAGTATTCGAGAACGTTAAGGCCCTCGCGGTAGTTCGCGCGAATGGGAACCTCAATCGTGCGGCCCGCCGTGTTGGCAATCAAGCCGCGCATACCGGCAAGCTGCCGCAGCTGACTATCGGAACCACGGGCGCCGGAATCGACCATCATATAGATAGGGTTATAGTGGTCAAGGTTTGCGGTCAGCTCAGAGGATACCTTCTTCGTGCAGTCCTCCCACACCTTGATGACATGGCGGGAGCGCTCCCCATTTGAGATAAAGCCGCGCTGGAAGTTCGCGTTGATCTTATCGACCTTCTCCTCCGCCTCAGCGAGGAATTCCGCCTTCTTCGGCGGGATGGTCGCGTCGCAAACCGCGACAGTGATGCCGCTCTGTGTGGAATATTTATAGCCCTGCGCCTTAATGCGGTCAAGCATCTCGGCGGTCACTGCCGTGCCGTGCACCTTGATGCACTTGTCGATAATCTTGCCGAGCATCTTTTTATTGACCAGGAACTCAACCTCCAGCTTGAAGGCATTTTCCGGATCGCTACGGTCCACAAAGCCCAGATCCTGCGGGATCGGATCGTTAAAGATCACGCGGCCCAGCGTCGTTTCATAAAGCTGTGAACGCAGTTCGCCCTCGACCTCGCGGGTCATACGGATTTTAATCTTAGAATGCAGGCCGATCGCGCCCGCGTCATAGGCCATAATCGCTTCGCTGACATCGCGGAAGCACTTGCCCTCGCCCGGCTCGCCTGGTTTTACCAATGTCAGGTAGTAAGAGCCGAGCACCATATCCTGCGTCGGCACCGCGACGGGCTTGCCATCGGAGGGCTTTTGCAGGTTGTTGGCCGCCAGCATCAGAAAACGGGCCTCCGCCTGCGCCTCTGCGGACAGCGGCACGTGGACGGCCATCTGGTCACCGTCGAAGTCCGCGTTGAACGCGGTGCAGACCAGCGGATGCAGCTTGATCGCGCGCCCCTCTACAAGAACCGGCTCAAACGCCTGAATGCCAAGCCTGTGCAGCGTAGGTGCACGGTTGAGCATGACCGGATGATCCTTGATGACGATCTCCAGCGCATCCCACACCTCGTTTTTCGCACGCTCGACCATCTTACGGGCAGATTTGATGTTGTTCGCCTTATTGGTTTCTACCAATCGTTTCATAACGAAAGGCTTAAACAGCTCCAACGCCATCTCCTTGGGCAGGCCGCACTGATAGAGCTTGAGCTCCGGCCCGACGACGATTACGGAACGGCCGGAATAGTCGACGCGCTTTCCGAGCAGGTTCTGACGGAAGCGGCCCTGCTTACCTTTGAGCATATCGGAGAGAGATTTCAGGGGGCGATTGTTCGGGCCCGTCACAGGGCGGCCGCGGCGGCCGTTGTCGATCAGGGCGTCCACCGCCTCCTGAAGCATACGCTTTTCATTGCGCACAATGATGTCGGGCGCATGCAGTTCCAAAAGCCTTTTCAGGCGGTTGTTGCGGTTAATCACGCGGCGGTAAAGATCGTTTAAGTCAGAGGTTGCAAAGCGGCCGCCTTCCAGCTGCACCATCGGGCGGATATCCGGTGGGATAACCGGGATCACATTGAGAATCATCCAATCCGGCCGGTTACCGGATTGATGGAATGCCTCCACCACTTCCAGCCGCTTGAGGATGCGTGCCTTCTTCTGGCCCGTCGCTGTTTCCAGCTCCTCGCGCAGTTCCTTGGCGAGCGCTCCCACATCGATTTCCGCGAGCAGCTCCTGGATTGCCTCCGCGCCCATGCCGGCACGGAATTCATCCTCATACTTCTCGCGCATATCCGCATATTCCTTTTCGCTCAGGGTCTGCATTTTTTGCAACGGCGTATCGCCGGGATCAATCACGATATAGAGCGCAAAATAGAGGATCTTCTCCAGAATACGGGGAGAAATATCGAGCATCAGACCCATCCGGGACGGAATGCCCTTAAAATACCAAATGTGTGACACCGGCGCTGCCAATTCAATATGGCCCATGCGCTCACGGCGCACCTTATTTTTTGTAATCTCGACGCCGCAGCGCTCGCAAATTTTTCCTTTATAACGGATACGTTTATATTTTCCGCAGTGGCATTCCCAGTCCTTTGTAGGGCCAAAGATACGCTCGCAAAACAGGCCGTCGCGCTCAGGCTTCAGGGTGCGGTAGTTGATTGTTTCCGGCTTTTTGACCTCACCGTAGGACCATTCGCGGATCTTTTCGGGCGATGCCAGACCGATTTTGATGGATTCAAAGGTGATATTTTCCATAGAACGATCACATGCCTTTCTTTCTGGTTCTACGCCGGGAAGTGGGGCGTAAAACCGAATTGAAAAAGGGCTTTTTTTCCTGCTTGGGAGATGCCTGCCGCCCTTTCCGGCCGGCACCCCCGCTCCTGTCAAAACCGTTTAGTCGTCGTAATCGTCGAGCATATCGTCCGGCTCGAAGACATCTTCCTCTTCTTCAAAGAGGTCCTCTTCCGGAGCATCGCTGCCCGCGGCATCACCGGCAATATTCTCCAGTTCAATGCCCTCGCCCTCCAGGCTGAAGCCTTCGGCGGTATCCATATCGTTCACCTCGCGGAATACCTCTTCATCCGCATTGCTGAAGCTGGGTTCGTCGCCGTCGAAATTCTGCTTGAGATCGATTTCATTTTCTTCCTTATCCAGCACCTTCACATCCAGGCCAAGGCTTTGCAGCTCTTTAATGAGCACCTTGAAGGATTCCGGCACGCCGGGCTTCGGCACATTTTGGCCCTTGACGATTGCCTCATAGGTTTTCACACGGCCGACTACGTCATCCGACTTGACCGTTAGGATCTCCTGTAAAGTATAGGCGGCGCCATAAGCCTCGAGCGCCCAAACCTCCATCTCGCCAAAGCGCTGGCCGCCAAACTGCGCTTTACCGCCGAGCGGCTGCTGCGTTACCAGAGAATAGGGGCCGGTGGAACGCGCATGAATCTTATCGTCAACCAGATGATGCAATTTTAAGAAGTACATCACGCCGACCGTGATGGGGTTGTCAAACTGGCGGCCTGTGCGGCCGTCATAAAGGATTGTTTTGCCATCCTCACGCAGGCCTGCTTCTCGCAGCGCATCGCGGATATCCGCCTCATGCGCGCCGTCGAATACCGGGGTCATAATCTTCCAGCCAAGGGTTTTCGCCGCATAGCCAAGATGCACTTCCAGCACCTGGCCGATATTCATACGGGACGGAACGCCCAGGGGATTCAGGATGATATCGAGCGGCGTGCCATCGGGCAGGAAGGGCATATCTTCCTGCGGCAGGATACGGGACACAACGCCCTTGTTACCGTGGCGGCCTGCCATTTTATCGCCGACGGAAATCTTCCTCTTCTGCGCAATGTGGCAGCGCACAACCTTATTGACGCCGGGGCTCAGCTCATCGCTGTTGGCGCGGGTAAATTCCTCCACATCCACAACGATGCCGTATTCGCCATGGGGCACGCGCAGAGAAGTATCGCGCACCTCGCGCGCCTTCTCGCCAAAGATGGCGCGCAACAAACGCTCCTCAGCGGTGAGCTCCGTCTCGCCCTTCGGCGTCACTTTACCAACAAGGATATCGCCAGAGTGCACCTCAGCGCCTACACGAATCACACCGAATTCATCGAGATCCTTCAGTGCATCCTCGCCGACGTTCGGAATATCGCGGGTGATCTCCTCCGGCCCAAGCTTCGTATCGCGCGCTTCCGTTTCATACTCCTCAATATGAATAGAAGTGAACACATCGTCGCGCACAATCTTTTCATTGATCAGGACGGCGTCCTCGTAGTTGTAGCCTTCCCAGGTCATAAAGCCAATCAGCACATTTTTGCCGAGGCTGATCTCACCGTTGGAGGTGGCGGGACCGTCCGCGATCACCTCGTGCGCCTCCACATGCTGGCCGCGGGCAACAATCGGCCTTTGGTTGATGCAGGTGCCTTGGTTAGAACGCATGAATTTAATCACGTCATAGGTGTCGATATCCAGATCATTCTTCTGATCGTCGGGTTTAATCTCAATCTTTTTCGCGCTGACGTGCGTTACCGTACCGGCACGTTTTGCGAGCACTGTAACGCCAGAGTCAACGGCGGCCTTATATTCCATGCCAGTGCCGACGATAGGCGATTCCGTTTTGAGCAGCGGTACAGCCTGCCTCTGCATGTTGGCGCCCATCAGTGCACGGTTTGCGTCGTCGTTTTCCAGGAAGGGGATCATCGCCGTGGCGACGGATACAACCATCTTCGGAGAAACATCCATGAAATCCGCCTTGGAGTTTTCAATTTCCAGAAATTCATCGCGGTAACGTGCATTGACCTTCGCGCGGGCAAAACGGCCATTTTCATCGAGCGGCTCATTGGCCTGGGCCACGATGTAATCATCCTCCACATCGGCCGTCATATAAACCACTTCATCCAGCACCACGCCCGTCTCTTTATCAACACGGCGGAACGGCGCTTCAATGAAGCCATATTTATTGATCCTCGCAAAAGTGGCAAGGTAGGAGATCAAGCCGATGTTCGGGCCTTCCGGCGTTTCAATTGGGCACATGCGGCCATAGTGGCTATAGTGTACGTCACGCACCTCAAATCCGGCACGGTCTCTGGAAAGGCCGCCGGGGCCAAGGGCGGAAAGGCGGCGCTTATGCGTCAACTCCGCCAACGGATTCGGCTGATCCATAAACTGCGACAGCGGCGAGGAGCCGAAAAACTCCTTGATGGCAGCCAGCACGGGGCGAATATTAATCAGCGCCTGGGGCGTAACCGTTGCGCTATCCTGCGCCTGAAGAGTCGTCATGCGTTCGCGCACCACGCGCTCCATGCGGGTAAAGCCAATGCGGAATTGGTTTTGCAGCAGTTCGCCCACAGAACGAATGCGGCGGTTGCCCAAATGGTCGATATCATCCGTTGTTCCGATCTCGTCCGCCAGGCAATCAAGGTAGTTGATGGAAGAAAAAATATCATCAATCGTGATATGCTTCGGAATCAGGTCGTCACAGCGGCTTTTCAACTCTGCAAAAAGAGCGTCACGGTCGTCGCCGCACTTTTCGAGGATTTCCATCAAAACAGTAAAGCGAACCTTTTCATTGATGCCGATATCCTCAAGCTCCTCCTGCGGAAAATCAACATATCCGCCGATATCCACCATGCCATTGGAGATCACTTTGACCTCTTTGCCTTCCACATCCAAATAAGCCACGCTTACGCCGGCCTGTTCAATCTCATAGGCCTTTTCGCGCGTGAGCATCTCTCCTGCCTCAGCCAGCAGTTCACCGGTCACTGGGCTCGCAATGGGCTGCATGAGCTTGTTGCCGGCTAAGCGTGCAGAAATGCAAAGCTTTTTATTATATTTATAGCGCCCCACGCGGGAGAGGTCATAGCGGTGAGCATCAAAGAACAAGCCGTCAATGTGCGCCTGCGCAGTCTCTACCGCGGGCGGCTCGCCCGGACGGAGCTTGCGGTAAACGGCAAGCAGGGCTTCTTCTGTGTTTTGTGTCGCCTCGCGGGTATCGCGCTCTTTTTCAAGCGTTGCAACAATGCGGTCATCGTTTCCGAAATATTCCAAAATCTCCGCATCGCTGCCCAAGCCCAAAGCACGGATAAAGGTGGTGATCGGAATCTTGCGGTTTTTATCAATACGGACGTAAAACACATCGTTTTGATCCGTCTCATACTCGAGCCATGCGCCGCGGTTCGGAATAATGGTGGAGGTGAAAAGCTTTTTGCCGGTTTTGTCGTGGCTCATCCCGTAATACACACCAGGAGAACGCACGAGCTGGGAGACGATAACACGCTCCGCTCCGTTAATCACAAAAGTGCCGCTGTCCGTCATGAGCGGGAAATCACCCATATACACTTCGTTCTCTTTAATCTCGCCCGTTTCCTTATTGATGAGCCGTGCACGCACGCGCATGGGAGCAGCATAGGTCGCATCGCGCTCTTTGCACTCCGCAACGGTATATTTCGGCTGATCGTCCATACGGTAGCCGACAAAATCCAGCACAAGATTACCGGTGTAATCCGTAATCTCCGCAATATCGCGGAAGACCTCCTTGAGCCCCTCGTTCAAGAACCACTGGTAGGAATTCTTTTGCACCTCGATGAGATTGGGCATCTCCATGACCTCGTTGATCCGCCCGAAGCTCATGCGGGTATTGTTGCCAAGCTGAACAGGTTTCACTTTCACCATAGGCTCATCACTCCGTTCTTTTTTTATCCCCATGGGTATTGGTTCGTTTTATTCGGGGAAAAGTAAAGCAATAGGAATCCTTGCGCACTGTCCCGCATAAAACTGGTATAAATCATTGTCAAAAGGCCTTGCATTTTTGTGCAGAACATGATAGAATGCAGTTGATAAAAAGAAGGCCGGGCAGACAAAACGCCATTATATGCAGTAGTTTATTATAAACTTGATGACAAGCATTGTCAAGCGTAAATTGGAAAAAATACATAAAAAACACCGTCAAAATCACTTTTGGCGGTGTTTTTTCAATTTATTCCTGCATTTTTGGCTGTTTTCAGGAGTTGACGATTGGGAAAAGCAGGTGAACAAATGCTCGTTTTCTACACATTTAAGCAAAGCAATCGATTCAGCAGCTCTCAATAAATCGCAATCAGCGCATGAATATCGCCAACGTTTCGCTCCATACCAGGCACCGACAACAAAAATTGGCCGCTTACAGGGATCACAGACATCCAATGATACCTGTGCCTCAATCCCATCAAAGGAGAACCCAGCATATATCCACCTTTTGTATCCTGAAAATAGAAAAGTTTATTACGCGCAAAAGGATGGCAGTGTTCTGTGAACTTCCACAGATCGATCCAGAAACCGCTCTACAAATTAGTTCCGTATTCAGAGTAGGAAAACAATCGAATAGCAATCATCTTCTATCAGGATTCGATCGGTTCAAATCAAAACAGTTGCGCTTCTCTTCCCCCTGATCCAAGCCAAAAACAAAAGCTCTCCGAAGCAATAATACTTCGAAGAGCTTTTGGAGCTGCTAACCAGATTCGAACTGGTGACCTCATCCTTACCAAGGATGTGCTCTACCACCTGAGCCATAGCAGCAAGTGGCGACCCGGAACGGGCTCGAACCGTCGACCTCTAGCGTGACAGGCTAGCGTTCTAACCA
>OGOI01001029.1_pt1 | contig 18960 bp, 19 predicted proteins | sample 1552631 | NCBI WGS metagenome assembly OGOI01 (sample SAMEA2580204, study PRJEB22360) | human gut metagenome | biome: human gut; feature: human-associated habitat; material: faeces | place: Denmark | collected 2008/2010 | reverse complement strand
CTGCACTCTTGCGGTTCATCAGCTGCGCGATCTGCTCCAATTCATCGGTATGGGCAGCTTCGGGATAGTGCTGCGTAAGAGCCCCGGCAATCTCATTGTATTCTTTCGCTGCTTGATTATATAAATCAACACGCTCGCACGTCTGCTCGGGCAATCCTTTAGGCTTTGAGAACCGCTTTAGATACACATTGTCCGGTGTTCGGAAATCTGCAACGACAAAATAATCGTTATCATGTCCGTATTCATACATCAGATCATTCAGCTCATTTGCAAAATCCTGTTTTAGCTCATTTAAAAACTCCCGGCTTGAAATCTTTCTGTTTTTGTTTGAGAAGCGCCGCACTTCAAGCTGATCCGGCTGCGTTTGCCCTTTGCGGATCACGCTGCAGCCGGGCAGCAGCTGCTTGGTTTCCGCGTCTACACACTCCTTTTTGGGGCTGCGCTTACCGGCAGCGTTAAAATAGGTATCACGCTTCAGCGGCTCTCTGACCCTTACCGGCTCCGGCTCTGGCAGCTCTTCGTTTTCGCTGCAAACAATATGCATGTGATACGAGTTTCCTTTTCGATTCCAATGAATTGCAACCGCACTTTTCGTGCCGGTTTTTGCATCAACAATCTGCTGAAATCGTTCTGCAACATCGTCTGGATACATTTCTTCATACATCCAATTAGGCAGCGGAAGTATAAACTCACGACCCTCACACGCTTTTTTTCCCGGAGCTGTCGCCTGACAATGCTCGGAGAGCCGCTTCCAAAATTCTGTATCTGCACAATTCCCATCAGCATATACAAGATGCTCTTGCCTGTTCGGGTTGCTGATATAATCTACCCGTCCAGATACATTTGTAAGAGGTGTAGCTTTTACCATGATATTGTAAAACATAAAATTTACTTCTTTCTTCCGTTTATCCGCGGACTGCTGCCGTGATGCTCAGGCATACGGACTCCATTCCCCCTCCGGAGGAGCGCTGTACACCTTGTGCAAATTCGCAGAATTTGAACGAGGTGTCTATCAGTGCTCTCTCAAACGGCGAGGCCTCTGTTTGCATTATACGCCCACTCGCTGCATTTGTCCAGCCCTGGCATAAAAATTTCCGATAAGTACAAATATACCATTATAAGTATTCTAATTTATTTTCAGCTTTAGTTCTTTCTTTTTCCCGTTAGGCGCTCATACAAAGACAACGGTCTGCCCATTTCTTCTTCGAGCTGCTGCGCACGTTCTTCAGCCCGCTGGAGCTTGTCCTCTGCTTCTCGAAGCTTTTCCATCGTCTCTTTCGTAGTGCTTTCGAGCTGCTCCACGCGCTTGGTACGCTCCTCGAACAGAAGCTTCTGCTGCTCTGCACTGGCTATGGCTACCGCCTTTTCTGCTTTCCACTCGGCAAGTTCTGCAATTTTGTTCGCCTGTTTTGCATTTTCGGTGAGCAACATCTCAATTTGCTCTTTCAATGCATCAATCGTATCATTCTTTTCCGTTCTTTCGAGCACAACTGGGGATCTTTTTCTATCCTCGTCGAGGATTTGCACAGCTTCATCATCAAGCCATTTGACCCCGTTCACCATATGTACATGACCTTCCAAAAGAGCTTGCTTTCGCTTGCCTTTCATGGATTGATGTACTGCTTGTATTGTGATTTTGCGTTCCTCGGCATATTGCTTCACGCTGGTCACGTATAAACTCCCTTTATAAATCGTTTATAAACCTTTATATGGCTATTTTACTACATTTTTCGGATATTTTCAAGCCATAAATTAGCCGTTTTTAAATGGCTAATTTATTTTGATCTAAGAATTCGTGCGCTCTCTGTTCCACCATTTTCGAATAGTTTTGGGATCGAGATTTGTATCCCGATTACACTCGGCTTTCGTTCCGTCAGGGTGTGCGTCTTGCCATTTTTGCACGACTGCTCTCTTTTCTCCGCTGCCTTTCGGACGCCCTTCCTTCATGTCCTCACCAAGAAGTCTTTTAACTTCTTTCATTTTGTTCATGACAACGATATGATCTCTCTGCTTTCTCCCGTTTCGCTTAATCGGCTTAAATTCCCACCCGAAATATTCTTCAATGACCTCCCTGCGCATTTCATACGCACGTTCATTGTACATTTTCATCGCCGCAGTGATCTCCCAGCGTTCTACACGATCGGCACCGACCATTCCCTTGTTCCAGTCCGGCAAAAACCCCGTGAGCGTCTCTTTCAGCTCCCATTTCGGAACATTACACTTGTATGCAATAGCAGAAAGAGCGCACATCGTCATATACCGATGCCCTTGATGCGTTTTTTCCGGGATATTACGCACGCAGTAATCAAAAAACGCTCTGTTGGTGTACCAGCCCTTCTTTTTTGTCCCGGAAAACTCTCGCTTTTCCCGTTCAAACTCGGGATAATCTTCATGTTCACCACGATATTTGAAGGTATAGCTCACGTCATAGACTTCTGCAAGCTCCTGAATGCTGTATTTTCGTCCGAAATCCATTTTGAAGGCTCTGACCAACATGCCTTGCTTGGACAGCGTGCCGGGCATTCTAAACGATTGTCCGACCCAATGCACCTCCGGGCGCGCCCCTACAAAAGGACGTTGTGACTGATGCAGCGCCATTTTTCGGTACAAATTCTTGATCTCAAGCATTTGCTTCGAAAATGCCGGTACGGGTTTATCCAGAACAAAGTACAAATGCAGCCCTGTTCCGCTATTCACGATATACGTCGGCGGCAAATAGTAATTTCCCTTCGTACTGTTCTGCCACTTATTATTCAATATCGAATGCAAACCGCCGGACCAACAGCTATCCAGATCGATTACAAAGGCGTACACGTCCATCAATCCCTTGCTGTTGTAGTAGTTTTTGAAATACGTGCAAGCCGACAAAAACACACCGTCCTGCCCCTGTACGGCATCAATTAGACGTTCTAAGGGCATCTGTATTATTCTGTTATTCGGCTTATCTATCGCCGGAGATACAAGCTCTAAAGAGCCGAATATATCCTCATAGAAGCCCCACGCGTTAACTTCCTGCCCATGTTCTTCTAAAGTCTCGTTTTTTTCATCGTACTGCTGCTTGATATAGTCCAGATCATAATCTTTCAGCAGCTTCACGCTTTCAGCCATGCCATACACCTCCATTCATAAAGAGAAAAAAGAAGCAAAAAAGAGAAAACCGTGCCAGAATCCGTCACTTCTACGGAAATTTCATCGAAACGACCGCAGGAAAAGTTGAACACAGGCGTCCAACTTTTCTCCGCTGCCACCGATCTTCCACAGGAAAAGATGGAATGACAGGCATCCCACTTTTCTCCGTGGAAGATCGGCTACGAATGCGAAATTAAAGCCAAGATACCACAGTCTGTTATATTGCACAAACGTATAGTTATATAATAACCCCCCTATGGTATCAATGAGTTTTTTCCCTATTCCCTATTTAAATATACCGCTCTGAGCGTCTTTTGTCAACGCTCAGAGCGGTCGTTTTGTAGAGGTTGTATAGTTAATATAATAACCCCCCCTATGGTATCAATACAGTTAATCCCCTATTTTCTATAAAACCCAGATCGCCTAATCTCTTCAGGCTGTGGCAGACGTTACTCTTGTAGCCTTCAAAATCTATTCGTTGATGAGGATGTTTTAGAGTTTTCATTGGTGTCGCTCATTTCTTTTCCTGTCGATTTATGGTACAATGGACATGCTGTCGACCCTCTCCAGCAGAGAGGAGGTGCACGAATGGAATACCTGATCTCTTTCCTGATCTCTGTCGGAGCAAGTATAGTTGCCTACTATATTTGCAAATGGCTTGATGGAGACGAATAATCGGCAGTAAAGTCTAAAAAGAAATCCCCCGGAGTTGCCCCTCCGGGGGATTTCGCCTTTTGTTGTGCATGAATGGAATACATACACTCTTTCCTGTTCTTAGTATAGCATATAAGCTACGAAAAATGCAAGTCCTAAGCGCTCAATTTAACGCTCTTCCTCCCACTCATCTCGCTCTCTTTTGGCGGTCATTTCGTAGTATCTACGCGCAGCGCCTTTATCATCATCTTCTATCGCTGCTCTAAAATATCCGAGCACACGGTTGAGATTATGGCCGGCAGCGTCAAGACTACTTTTTTCGCGATACCGCGACGCAAAATCCGCTACACTGCTTACTTTTGGTCGTGCTGCAGCTGCTCTGGCTGCTGCAAATTGCATTTGCAGCGCCTTCGTAATTTCCCGCACTGCACCTACAAAACCGTCTCGATCAGCTGCACTCTTGCGGTTCATCAGCTGCGCGATCTGCTCCAATTCATCGGTATGGGCGGCTTCTGGATAGTGTTGCACAAGTGCATCCACGGCTTCGTTATACTCCTGAGCAGTTTTGTTGTATGCGTCGGCTTTCTTGCTCTTTTCCTCTGGCAATCCTTTTTTCCGGGAGACTTGCTTCAAATACAGCGTGTCTTCCCTGATGAAATCTGCCAATACAAATTCCTTATCTATATCGGCATACCTACACATTTCGGTCATCAAATCCGCAACGTCGGCTTTTACTTCTCTTAAAAAACTCTTTTGAGTCATACGCCGAACCTTTTGCCCGAAGCGTTCCGGCGCTCGCGCCGGCTGCACCTCTCCTTTTTTGACTAAAAAACACCCCGGCAGCAGCTCCTTCGTTTCTGGATCAATGCACTTCTGCTTTACGCTGCGTTTACCATCCGCATCAAAATACGTGTCCCGTTTCAGCGGCTTTCGGGCCTTTATAGATTCCGGCGTCACACCGTTCTCACGCGCTTCAGGGTTCTCCGATCCTACCGCATGGAGGTGGTAGGACTGCTTCGTTTTATTCCAATGAAGGGCTATCGCCCATTTTGTTCTGGTTTCCTGCTCCAACAAATTTTGAAAGGCGTCAGCGATACTATCAGGCGGAATTTTTTTACTAAATTCATTAGGTAGAGGGATAATTAACTCGCGTCCTTCGCACGCTCTCTTCCCCGGTGCAGACTTTTGGCAATACGCCGCGAGATTTTTCCAAAAGCCAAAATCGGCACAGGCTTCGTTAGCATATACGAGCTGCTCTTGTCGATCTGGATTACTGATATAATCCACTCGCCCGGCAACATCATGCAGCGGTGTCGCTTTTATCATTACACGATGCAGCATCTCTAAATCCCCTTTCTGCCGCAGCAGTTTTGTTCCGGGTTATCCCCGGGACAATCGCCCGCTCCGGGAGGAGCGCCGAAACACGTTTGTGCTAAATCGTCAGATTTTGCACGAGCGTGTCTATCGGCGCTCTCAAGCGGCGAGGCCTCTGTTTGCATTATACGCTCACTCGCTGCATTTGTCCAGCCCTGGCATGAAAAAATTTAGCTCGACGCATGAGAGAAAAAGCTCCCAATCGGAGCTTTTTACCGCTACGCGGAAATGAAAAAAGCCCCGCTCACACCGCAGGGCTCTTCTCATTTCTTCATATCACTAAAAAATGTCGAGGTAAACCGGCGTCAGTAGCATAACATCAAAATTGAGAAAAAGCTGTCGCTTCGTGCCGAATTTCATAAAAACAATTTTCATATTGCTTTCACTCGATTTTTTTGATATACTGGCGTTATGCAACTTTCTTTGTACGATGTTTGCACAGCGTTGCTATGCAATATTGTACAAACATCGTACAAAAGATGTCCCACTAAAAAAGGAGTGCCATTATGCCGCCTATTTCGATCAAAGACTACGCCAAACAAAAAGGTGTCACCTATGAAGCGATCCGAAAACAAATTAGTCGCTACAAAAACGAGCTTGAAGGTCATATTGTGGTGGATCACCGGCGGCAGCTGCTTGATGAAACCGCCGTTGCCATTCTCGATAAGCACCGCGAGGGAAATCCCGTTATCGTCTACCAACAGGATAAAGACGAAGAGCTGCAGAACCTGCGGGATGAAAACAACAACTTACTCAAACAAACCGTAGCGCTGCTTAACGAAAATAAAGCGCTGATTGAAAAAGCAGGGCAGATCAAGCTTCTGGAAGCCGATAACGAAGCGAAAGCACAAAAGCTCGCTGATGCCGAAAAAAGCGCACAGAGCGCAAATTTGAAGCTTTCAGAGGCAACAAAAGCATTCGAAGATAAAGAGCAGCAGCTGCAAGCCGAGATCGAGCAGCTCCGGCAGCAGTTGGAGAGTGAAAAGCAGCGCCCGCTGACGCTGCGGGAAAGATTTTTCGGGCGGAAAAATTAAAAACGTCACGAAAAAATGAGCCGGTTCCATGTGTGGAACCGGCTCATTTTGCATTTCAGGTTGCAAATCTGGCATTGGGATAGCGTTTAAATCGTCTGCAATGCCCATAAAATCTATTTTTATGGTAAAAGCATGAAATTACCCGTTCAATGGTAAAAATCGATTACAGACGATTTTAGAGCCGTTTACAGCTATTTCGTATTTTCGCGTGTAAGGTGTCGATTCTTTGCTCACCTACACCGAAATAAGCCAAAATCATTATTTTGTCCAATTCAGAAGTGCCGGAAGTCGGAGGAGAGAGACTAAAACGGCACAAAAGTTAGATTTTTAAGGATTTTTTGCAGATAGAGTGGTCGAAGCGACCACAAGATATAGTGTTTCACTTTCGCATCTGCGTGAAACATTTCCCGAGCAAAATACCGAAAAAATTGAACTGCCGATCTCATTCAGGGGCGCAAGCGCCCCTGTTCAGCAAATTTGCGCTGAGATTCTGCAAAAACGTCTTTGAAAAAGTATTTTATGGAGGCAAAAGGTACTATTGCGCATTTGTGCGCTGCGGGGTGTGGGGCAGCAAGCCCCACCCTTTTGTTATCAGCGGTCGTAGACCGCGTTGTCTCTTGATAGATAGACTTGATTACTCCCTTGATTACTCCCTTGATTACTCCCTTGATTACGGGTATCAAAAAAGCAAGTGTTTATGCGGGTTTTCAGACTTTCACAACATAGACTTTTTCACTTCACAACATAGACTTTTTCACTTCACAACATAGACTTTTTCACTTCACAACATAGACTTTTTCACTTCACAACATAGACTTTTTCACTTCACAACATATTTTTATTGACAAAAAACAATGTTATATATATACTGTGTACAAGGAGATGAAAAGGCTATGCCAAAACGAACCCGATTACCTATTGCACCGAGCTATAAAAACACCGGTAAGCATCCCCAAAGTCATATGATTCAAAAATCGGATCCTTTGCTTTCACTTTCAAAAACTTCTATGACGCTCCCTGAGCTCAAGATTTTAGATGCATATCTGGACCGTATCAATAGTCACGACCCAGAAAAGCGCACCGTACAGCTCGAAAAAGGAAAAATCGAGGAGTTTTTAGGGGTTTCTCGCATTTTGCGACCTGATCTTGAAAAGCGCCTTTATAATCTTGCTCAAGTAGTAAAAATTGAAGACGTCAACAAGCCAAACGGCTTCAAGCTCGTAGCCCTTTTTGAGGAAATCAGCGCATGGCAAGACGATGATGGCCTTTGGCAGATAACCCTTACCTGTACACCATCCGCAAAAGAATATATTTTTAATATTGAAAATCTTCATTATTTAAGATATGCACTTTCTGATGTTATCAATCTAACATCCAGATATAGCTATTTTTTATATCTTTATTTAATACGAAATCGTTTCCGCGGCAAATGGGAAATTTTAGTTAATGACCTTAAAGAAATCATAGACTGCACAGCTGAAACGTATTCTCAATTCTATCGTTTCAACGATTTAGTCCTGAAAAAATGTCAAAAAGAGCTTCTTGGAAAAACTACATTAAAATTCTCATACACCCCCATAAAACGCGGAAGATTTGTTCGCTCCATTCTATTTGAAATCGAGCCGATTCCCAAATTAGATGAACCCTACACAGATGAGCAAACCTTTTTAGAGGATGTTTTTGATGTTTCGCAGAGCGAAGCTGAGCGCCGCGATTTGTACCGCGACGCCCTCGCTCCTTACGTGGTTACAGACGATCAAATCGATGAGCTCGTGCAGCTCGTGCGTAAGCACATCGATGCGCGTGGCCATTTTACCGGGAGTGATCTGGATCAGCAGATTTACAATTATTTGTTATCCGCAAAACGCCACGCAAAAACAAATGCACGCGGTGAAATCAAAAATATTTATCGGTACTTGTTACCGATCATAGAAAACAACGATATTGGGTGGTGATTATGTGGCTACAGCTTTGTTCAACATAATGTAGCAAGGATTCTCCCTCCTCTATAGGTGGGAGAGGAATTGCGCCCCCTTGCACATTTTCTTTCTTTGTGGTATAATCAGTGTTATAAGGAAAAGGCGGTGATTTACAATGGTTTTGGAAAGTAATAATCATTCGGTGTTCTCCCTTCACTACCATTTGATTTTCGTTGTGAAGTATCGGCGCAAGGCCATTGACGATACTATCTCTGAAAAGCTGAAAGAGATCTTTGAGTATATTCAGCCATCGTACAACATCACCTTGCAGGAGTGGAACCACGACCAAGACCATGTACATATTCTGTTTTCGGCCCACCCAAAAACAGAATTGACAAAGTTTATAAACGCCTACAAGAGCGCAAGCAGTCGGCTCATAAAGAAGGAGTTCCCAGAGATACGTCAGCTTTTGTGGAAAGAGCAATTCTGGAGCCGGAGTTTTTGTCTTATCAGCGTAGGCGGTGCTCCCATTGAAGTATTGCGTCAGTACATAGAAAGCCAGGGTGAACGATGAACAAATCGTATAAATTTCGAGCTATGCCCAACGCCGAACAGCGTGTTCTTTTTGCCAAGACGGTGGGTTGTGCCAGGTTTGTCTATAACCGTATGCTTGCAGATAAAATCGCTTACTACAAGGAAACCGGGAAAATGCTTCATAACACCCCGGCGCAGTACAAGGACGAGTTTCCATTTCTGCGGGAAGTAGACTCTATGGCCCTGTGCAACGCCCAGATGCAAGTGCAGACCGCCTACAAGAACTTCTTCCGGGATAAGTCCATCGGGTTCCCTAAGTTCCGTAGCAAGAAGTCATCCCGTAAGGCGTACACAACCAACAAGATTAAAGGCAATATAGACGTTGCCGGGAACTGTCTGAAACTCCCAAAGATGGGTCTTGTACGGGTGAAGTTCCACCGACAGATACCAGAGAGCCATCACATTAAAAGCGTCACGTTCAGCCAAAACTCGTCCGGGAAGTATTACGTTTCTATCCTCACAGAGTATGAAGCAGACATCCCTGAGCGTACTCTGGATGCTGACAAGGCCCTGGGGCTGGATTACAGCAGTCCACACTTCTATGTCGATAGTCAAGGAGTAGAAGCAGATATGCCGCATTTCTACCGTCAGGCCGAACAGCGCCTTGCCATGGAACAGCGTAAGTTGTCCAAGATGGTGAAGGGCAGTTCCAATTACCAGAAGCAGAAGCGGCGTATTGCCTTGGTTCATGAGAAGGTCAGAAACCAGCGTAAGGACTGGCAACACAAAGAGTCCCGGAAACTTTCAGACAAATGGGACATCGTTTGTGTTGAGAACATCAACTACAAGGGAATGTCCGGCTCTCTGCGGCTGGGGAAAGCTACCCAAGACAATGGTTTTGGACAGTTCCGTACGTTCCTGTCCTACAAGCTGGCGGAGCAAGGGAAGAAGCTAATCACGATAAACAAGTGGTTTCCTTCCTCTAAACTGTGCCGTCATTGTGGGTATGTAAACGATGGTCTAACGCTCTCTGACCGTGTGTGGGTCTGCCCGTCTTGCGGGGAGACGATACTACGGGACAAAAACGCTGCAATAAATATCAGAAACGCCGGAGTTGCGCAGATAGCGTGACTTTTGATGGAACCGTGGGACACACGGAGATAGCCTGTTGATACTCAGCCCAGTAGGGCTGTTGAGCAGGAAGCCCCCGCCTCTTTAGGTGGCGGGAGCGTGTCACACCCGGCAATACCGTATATTGGACCGAAATGTGTTCCGTACCTTTTCAGAATTTCATGGTGACCTATCAGGAATTTTGTTCTCACCTTAAAGTCTGAAAACCTGCATAAATACTGGCTTTTTTGATACCTGTAATCAAGAGAAAAATAGACGCCACCACACTTCTTGGTGTAGCATCAGCAATAGGAGTTATCATAACTATTTACTTTTGAAAATCCATATTGTATACTAAATATCAAATACGCAGGACAACGCGGCATAAGGCCGTGCTCCTAGAAAAGAAGAAGAAAAACAACATGGAGAAAATGAAAGATCTGGCATATTATAACGGAAAAATTACCAGCATTGACGATATGATGATCCCGGCCAATGACCGCGGATTTTATTTTGGAGACGGCATTTATGAGGCGGCAATGGTATTTGATTATAAGATCTATGCGCTGCAGGATCATCTGGACCGTATGTTCAACAGCGCAGCCATGCTCCGCATTGAGCTTCCTTATACTAAGGAAGAAGTCGGCGCGCTTCTGACCGACCTGGTACAGAAGCTGGAGAGCAGCTGCCAGTTCCTGTACTGGCAGGTAACCAGAGGAACCTCTCCGAGAAACCATCTGTTCCCGGGTGAGGGCGTTTCCAGTAACCTGTATGTATACAGCAAGCCATGGAAGGGAGTGCAGATGTCCGATGAATACCGTCTCATCAGCATTCCGGATACCCGTTTCTACCACTGTAATATCAAGACCCTGAATCTGATCCCGAATGTGATGGCAGCCCAGCAGGCATCCGAGGCAGGCTGCAATGAGACCGTTTTTGTCCGGGACGGCTATGTGACCGAGTGTTCCCACTCCAATATTTCCATGGTGAAGGATGGCGTGTTCATTACCCATCCGCTGGACAACCTGATTCTTCCGGGAACCGAGCGGAAACACATCATCCGCTGGTGCGGTGAGCTTGGCATTCCGGTGAAGGAGCGGGCCTTTACCCTGGAGGAGCTTTACACCGCAGATGAGATTCTGGTGACCAGCACCAGCCATCCAAGCATGCGTGCCATGGAACTGAATCAGAAAGCCGTCGGCATGAAGAATCCGGAGCTGATTCAGAAACTGCGGGACAAATACTTAAACGAAATCGGAAAATAATCTGCTGCAGCAGTTTCAGATGGAAAGCGGGAGGAATTCATACGTGGAGAGAAATCGAATCCGGGACTTCGGCATTGTGCCGGGGCGCCTGGAGACTGGAAAACGGAATAAGATTACCGATGTACCTGGCGTAAAAGTCGGGCACTGCACCGTAAAAACGGAGGAAAACCATACCGGCATAACGGTGATTGTGCCGGGAGCGGACAATGCCTTTGCGCAAAAGTACACGGCTGCTGCCTATGTCCATAATGGGTTTGGCAAGAGCGCCGGCCTGGTACAGGTGGAAGAGCTTGGTACCCTGGAAACACCCATTGCCCTGACCAATACCTTAAATGTGGGAAAGGTCTGGGATGCTATGGTGGATATTGTGGTGGAACAGTGTGAACAGGATGGTCTGGAGCCTATGAGTATCAATCCGGTCGTAGGCGAGTGCAATGACAGCCGCATCAATCAGATTCAGAAACGGGTTGTGGGAGCAGATGAAGTCCGCCAGGCCTTTGCGTCAGCTTCGGAAGAGTTCGAGGAAGGGGATGTGGGAGCCGGAGCCGGAACCATCTGCTACGGTTTAAAGGGCGGCATTGGTTCTGCTTCCCGCGTGATCCGGATCGGAGAGAAAGAATATACGATTGGCGTGCTGGTGCAGTCCAATTTTGGCGCAACGGAAGATTTTGTGTTAAATGGCGAATCGGTGGGAGCAAAGATTCTGGACTGGAAGCAGGAGAAAGATGATATGGCGGCATCAGAAGAGGATAAGGGCTCCATCATGAGCATCCTCGCCACGGACCTGCCACTGACCAGCCGCCAGTTAAGACGCATTCTCCGGAGAACCGGCGTGGGCATTGCCCGTACTGGCGGTTACACCGGACATGGAAGCGGCGAGGTCATGATCGGGTTTACCACAGCGAACCGGATTCCGTCAGGAGCAGAGGAAGAACTGCTGCAGATTCAGGCAATTCCGGAACATGTGATCAACCGGGCTTTCCTTGCGGCTGCAGAGGCAGAGCAGGAGGCTATTTTAAATTCCATGACGGCAGCAGAGCGGACCCGCGGACAGGCGGGAGAACTTTATTACAGTTTGTCAGAGTACCTGGAAGATCAGGATTCGAAACAGTAACAAATTTGTGCAGACAATCAACAGAAACTGTATAGAAAAAGCGGATTGCAGGATGAGAGAAACGAAATCTCTGTCTGCAGTCCGCTTTTGGTTTTGAAGTTATTTTGACAGATTATTTGTCAGCTGCTTTCTTCGCCGCTTCAATCAGTCCGGTAAACACCGGGAGCATATCATCGGATGCCACCAGCATGGCCTCCGGGTGCCACTGGATACAACGCACGTATAATATAACTAAGAGATTATATACTCATAAAAGCCAAACCAAAAGCCCTCGGGATAGCCATTCCGAGGGCTTTTGGTTTGTACTTTTAGGAAGATAAAACGATTTCCTGCCGTTCCGGGTAGTTTGTAAGAATCAGCCGATATTCGGCCGAACGAATGGCTTCTTCACCACATTTAGAGGACGGGAGCATTCGTTCACTGATGGCCACCGGAAAAACGATTTTTGCCGTTTCACCAATAGGCAAAGCAGAAATTTCTTTTATGCTTTGAACTCCGTTTACAGCCGCGCAAGATTCATATTGCATTGCAAAAGTGTCTGGGAAAGACATTAACTGCATTTGCGCAAGAGGCAGTCTTTCTTCCTCATTACTTTTATTTTCAAAGGTGCAGGTAACTAATAAATACCATACGGAGCCGATTCCTTCATAAGATGAACTATCCGCACCGTACTGTGCTTTCATTTCTTCTTCGGATAAAATCGTAAGTTCTTCCGCTCTTAAGGAAAAACCGTTTACTTCCACCGTATCCCCAAGGCTATACTCTACAAGCGGTGCTGCCGGATACCGGGTATTGATCGTATAGATGCAAAACCCGCCGTATACTCCAACAAACGCCAACAGGACTGCAAGCAATATAACCGTGAGCCGTTTCATCGGTTTCTTCATATCCGCACTTCCTTTTCATTCAGCGAAGCTTGTACGTCAAAATGTTCTTTAATTTTTCCGTTTTCTATAATCAAAATTTCATCCGTCAGCAATTCCAGTTCTTCTTTATCGTGAGAAGCCACAATAATTACTGCGCCGTTTTTCTTTTGCTTTTCGAGCAGATCCCGCACCATAACTACGCCGGATTCATCCAAAGCGTTCGTCGGCTCATCCAACAAAATCAAAGCCGGGTTTTCCATAACAGCAGAAGCAATTCCAAGACGCTGCTTCATACCAAGTGAAAATTTTCGGTATTTTCGCGTATCTTCCGGGTCAAGCCCCACCGCAAGAATGACCGCTTTAATTTCTTCATCGGAAATTCGATTTTGTATAGAAGCAATGGTCTTAAGATTTTGAAAAGCCGTGTAACCGCTGATAAATCCCGGGTTTTCAATCAGCACACCGGCGCTCTCCGGAAAGGAAATATCCTTGCCGATTATTTTGCCGTCTATGCACACGCACCCTTCCGTCGGGTTGATCAATCCGCAAATTGCGCGCATCAGCATCGTTTTGCCGGAACCGTTTTTTCCACGTAAACCGTAGATTTTCCCGCTCTCAAACGTATAGCTTACATGGTCAAGCACGGTCGCCTTACCGATCGTTTTTACATAGTCTTTTACTTCAACGCGCATTTGTACGTTCCCCCTTTAAATAAATGTCTTTTCGAGCAAAAATAACCGTACCGATTGGAATAAGCAAAAGAGATGCCAAAAACCATATAAGGCAGGAAATCCAGACCAAATGCAGTTCATAGTATCGTGTTTGCATACTGGCTGCCCAGATATACCACGGCGAATCCACAAATAGTGCAAGTGTAACGGAGCCGGAAAGCAAAATCAGTGTCACCGCCGGATTTACACCAAGCATCGTAATAAACTGCCCGATCAGCGATACGCTCAAAACAGCGCAAAACGGTGCAGCCAACACATAAATGCCGGAAAGTCTTACAGTATAATGAAACATCGGGCACAGGGTTACGCCGGTTAAAATCAATGCAGCAAACGAAATTGTTACCGTGCAGACCATCCAACAGCATTTGCTGAGCCACCAGGCCGATTTACTGCCGGTTTTCATGAGCATACACTCTCCAAAGCTACCGAGGCTGCTGCTCGTATAATCATTTGTAACGAGAAGCAGAAAAATTTGAAAACCTACCCATTCAAGGCACAAACTTAAGTTGTTAGGTGTAACCACATCATCCCCGAAAAACATCAAAGACAAAATGCCGGAAAGATCATGCGGCACTTCATAGCGCTGAAAAAGCATTCCTTTCAGCACGCTAAACGCCGCTAAGAAAAGCGCCGGCAGAAAGCGCCAGGCACGGTGCAGAACGCCCAACTTCCAATCGATGAAAAAAGCACGTTGAAAGCTCTGCAACTGATTTTTTTGCTTGCGCACAGAAACTCACTCCTTACGCAAAAACTCCCTTTTTTCGGAAATTAAATAACCGATAAGCCCTAAAGCTGCACAGATGCATATCGGAATTAAAAAGCGAAATTCCGGCACAGCAGATAAGAGGTAATCCGAGGGCGAGATAAAGAGAGACGTAAATAATAACGGCTTTCCGTTAACGGCCATGACCGCTGCATCAAACCCAGCATATCCCATATACAAAATCCAACTAAGAATCTCCATTCCGAACCATTTTCCAAGCAATTCCACTGCCATCGGCAAAGCACAGGCGATCCACAGCGTCAAAAATTGGCTGCATAAAACGCGTACCGGCGAAAGAGCTCCAAAATACGTTTTAATTGCCTGCACCGTTTCTTCGGCACGAATATCCATGCAGTTACTCGCCGCCAAATAAGCAAAGCCGTCTTCGGGCAGTGCATTCCAGTTATAAAAGCTTTGTGGTGCATACCGAAATGAAAGCAGCCCGACAATGGCCATGCACACTACGGCAAGCAAAAAGCTCAAGATCAGTAAACACAGCCCCTGCCGTGCATATAAAGTGCTCTTGTTGTGAAAGCGCAGCAAAATATCATACGAAAAATCACCGTGCAGAACACGGTACGCCAAAAATAGCCCTACAATCGACAATACGACCGCCGTAAACCCGCGAAAACCTGCAAAAGAAAATATATCCAAACAGCAAAGATTTTCTACTGCATAGCCATCAGACCAAATCACCAGGTCAATGATGCAGTATAGGGAAACCGCGCAAATACCGATAACAAGCAACAGCAGCTTCCAGTGTGATGCTATTTTTCTCTTAAAGTAGAGCATATTTTTCCTCTTAGAATATATCTCGCTTCCGACCGGCCATAAAATAGCCGCCTATGCCGAGTGCAGCATAAATAATTGTAGAGATCAAAACCGATACAGCTTGATGATGGCTTCCCCCTGCAGGGTGCGCTAACATCAAAAAATAGAACGGATTTGCACCCATCAGTTCTGGAAAGGTAAGAAACGAAAATATCGTTGTAATCGCCATCCAAATGATAAACGGCGCAATCAGCACCAAAAAACGATTTTCAATGTAGAACGAAAACAGTAAGCCAAAAGAAGCAAATATAATACCATATACAGCGACCAGTAAGACCGCCAATACAAAATATAACGGAAAGCATGTAAAATACAGCTTTCCCCACAGCGAAAAACTGCCGGAAAGCACTATTTCGCCGCCATAAGCATACGGCTGAAAATAAGGAACCTTCATTGCCACAAGGAAAAAATCAAGCAGAAAAGGTACCGTAACCACAACTGCAGCCGTTGCAGCCACCGCGATGAACTTTGCAACATAATAGCTCTTTGCCGTAGTCCTCGTCAAAACAGATTTTATGTAGCCGCTGCGCATATCAGCACTTAAAGAGGCTGCCATCGGCAAGGCCGCCAAAATCGGCATAACCGTCATAAACACGCTGGCTTGTCCGTCTAATGTCATTCCCATCAAGCTTTTAGCCACATTATTCGGCGGAAACATCATTTTTTCGTTCCAATAAATAACATCTCCTGCATGAGAAAAGCCCACCGGCGCCCCTTCCATGCAACAGCCATGCCAAACTGCGATCGCACAGCCTATGAGTAAAGCCAACCAAAAGCCATACCCCGTAAAACCGCGCCGTAACTCCGATGAGATCAAGCGTTTGTTCATACCGCCACCTCTTTCTATGCAGCAAACCAGTCGTTCACGATCTCTGTAATATCAAAAGCAGCCACTTGTGTTCCGCTGGAACTAATGGTAATTGCATATTTGAACGCCGTTTCCTCGTACACTCCGGTAGCATAGTTTTGCTCCATAACCTCCAAATTCGAAACGCCGTCTTTTGCTGCCGCTTCATCATTCACAACTACGTATGAAAATTTATTTTGAATCAACACAACGATCAGCACGTCTCGGGGTTCCCCGGGACGAACCCAAACATGCCCGGAATTACGGGGGTCTTCTTCCTCTGTTGTAGACACAGCCACCCCATTTCCCAATATCGTCTTATCACTTGCGTTTTCTCCCCCGCCTAAAGGGTAGCCATCCGGGTTATATTGTACTACGTCACATTCGCCAACAAGAAATTCTATATGATCGGCTGTTCCATCGTAATTTAAACGCAGTGTAACGTATGCCAAAACATAATCCGGATTCGTGATCTTGCCAGATTCATCCATTGTGCAGTCCCCATCAACAGAATAGGTAAAGCTTCCGTCCTCCTGTGTCAACCCGTATTCTAACATATCGGAAACGTGTACATCTATCACTTCGGCTTTGAAGTCGCCTCGAGTATAAATCGGTGCTTCGCCCGTTTCGGTTGTCAACGTACCGTCTTCCGTACACAAAATATGATACGTCTGGTCACATGCCAACCATTGCGGTTTCCCATACATACTTTCATATTCTTCTTTGGGCGTCATGGTTTTTGCAGGTGTCGAAACCTCTGCGGAAGAAGCTTCATTTTCTGAAGAAATCTCTTGCGAGGACAAAATTTCTTCCGAAACAGAGGGCGGCAATTCCGTATTTTCTAACGCCGGGCTTTTTCCGAGCACAACGCCCAAAACAGCCAAAATAATGCAAATGCACAGTGCAACAACTGCAGCTTTCGATTTCATAGAATCACCTTTTACCAAGGAAAGATCAATCAGGAGGGCAATTTCATTTTTTACACGTTACTTTTTCTGAAGCAAAAGTTCAATTAAATGCCTCTGTCCGGTTAAATACTATCCGGACTCCATACTCCATGAACATTATGATAGCTCTTACCGCTAACGCCAACTAAAACAGCATAATCATATCCATCTTCCTTAACCCAACTGGATATATAGTGCCATTCCCCAGCAGAAGTAAATCTTACATAATCGGAATCATATCTCACTGCCTTGTGATAAGACGACGGTAATGAAGTTCCACAGCCTCCCGGAATATTTTCTGCTTTTGCTCCTGCACCGTAACACGTAACGTAATACGCACCACCCATATCCGTCATTTTAGCATATAAAGAAGATGTGTCTTCTTTTGCTCTGGATTTTGTCCAACTCATAGGTGTAGTTGCGTTAAAAGTAAACGTGAATGCTTTATCATCATTGTTTTTTGCACTAACAGTGGTTATCCCCAACGACGCTACAAGCATCACGACCAGTAACGCAGAAATAATTCTCGATACCTTCTTGCTTTTTAACATAATCTTCACCCTTTCCTTTAACTGGCTTTATTGCCCTCCTGATTGCACAGAAGTGAAACACACTCACTTTCTTAAGCTCATTATAGTCACGGAATATTTGTTTTTCAATTCGCAAAACTAATAATTAAGTTAAAAAAAATTGTTTATTTTATCACTATAATTAGTCACACACTTGAAAACATCCTACTGCTGTCGTATAAAATAAGCAAAACGATAGAATGCTCATTTGGGCAGATGAAAACCCCCGGAGGTGCAAGCTCCGGGGGTTTTCATTATAGCTTATTGGTGTTGGGCAGCTATTCTATTTCTGTCCACATTATCCGAATAGAGGGTAGCTGCAGCGATTCGGCTTCTCAAACATTAAAACAGATCACTATGTGATCCTGTTCTAATCAGTTCCAAAATAAGAGTTTCATGTATTACCTTGTAAACTAAAAGCCAATCTGGTTGAATGTGGCATTCTCTCATGCCTTTATAATTTCTTGAATTTACAAGAGCGTGATCTCGATATGCTTCCGGCAAAGGTTCTTCTTTACACAGCAGCATAACGACTTCGTTTAACTTTTTCGGATCGCAGCCACGTTTTAACGCGAGTTTATAATCCCTTTTGAACTGCCCTGTAAATTCCGGTTTAAGCATTCAGAGCCTCCATCATTTCTGCAACGCTATTAAAAGGGCCGTACATATCTTCACCGTTTTCCGCTGCTTCCATCGCCGCATAAGTGACCTCATTCGGTTCTTCATCTGCTCGAATTTCAAACGGCAGGCCATGATAACGCAGCGCTTGACGGTAAAATATCCCCGTCGCAGTGCTTAAATCTAATCCCAACGACTTAAATAAAGCTGCCGCCTGCTCCTTCAATTCCGGTTCAATTCGAAGCGTCATATTACTTTTACTTGCCATATTAAAAACTCCTTTACCAAGTAATCTCACCTTATATTATACTCGTTTTTAAGCGCATTGCAAGTGCATTGCATTCATTATTTAAAAACATCTCAAATATTTCACTTCATTAGTTTAGGGGAAAGCCTATCAATAGATTAGCATAAAAATTTTCGTAAACGAATTTCTTTATACTACTTATTTATTTGTCCGCCGAAGAGTGCTTCAGCGCTCTTCTTCTCGATCATCTCGTTCTCTCTTGGCGGTCATTTCATAGTATCTACGCGCAGCGCCTTTATCATCATCTTCTATCGCTGCTCTAAAGTATCTGAGCACACGGTTGAGGTTGTGGTCGGCAGCGTCAAGACTACTTTTTTCGCGATACCGCGACGCAAAATCCGCTACACT
>OGOI01001020.1_pt1 | contig 19069 bp, 18 predicted proteins | sample 1552631 | NCBI WGS metagenome assembly OGOI01 (sample SAMEA2580204, study PRJEB22360) | human gut metagenome | biome: human gut; feature: human-associated habitat; material: faeces | place: Denmark | collected 2008/2010 | reverse complement strand
GGATTACAAGTTCAATAACGGTGCCTTTGCTTATTGGCAGAGCCTGGATATCGGCGTAATCTGCAGTGCTGTTGTTTTGTCGCTGCGATTAATCTTGCTGCAGCGCAGGATAAAGAAAGATGAAGAATAGGTAGGGAGCGGCGCAAGCTGCTCCTTATTTTGCACTTTAAATGTAGTTGTATAGTAGAATAATGTACGCGTATGATATTCGTTAGGGAAAATGATAGAATATTAAACAATGCCAATAGTTTAGAGTTTGGGTGAAAAACGCCTAAAGGCACTTCCAGTAGCAGCTAAAAAAACAAATTTTAGGTTTTATATGCCGTTTTCAGTAAAATATTTTCTAAAGCAGGCTTATAAAATTGATTTTTGGCGTTTTTAATGTTACAATGAGCATGAAAGGAGTTGATTTCATGCTCTGTCAATTTTCATTTAAAAATTTCAAATCATATAAAGATGAAACAGTTTTTGATATGCAGGCAGCTAATCTGCCTGAGTTTGCCGAAAATATTATTTACTGCAAGCCAGCGAGTAATCTTTTACCTGTAGCAGCTATCTATGGACCTAACGGCGGCGGTAAAACAAATATGCTGCAGGCTTTAACCTGCCTTATCTCCACCGTGGTAAAACCTATCTACGATATGGAAAAAACTCGTACTAAGCTTATAGTACAGCAAAAAGTATCTTGCACGCCCTTCCTGTTTGATGAAAAAGCCTCTAGTGAGCCTACAGAATTCCTGCTTTACTTCCGTACTAATGGCTATGAATACCGCTATTACCTTTCTATGCTTCATGATGAAATTATGGCCGAAGCACTGGACAGAAAAAAAATAGGCGGCAAACGCACCGCCCATGTTTTTGACCGAGAAGAAAAAGTTATTACTTTAGGCTCCAGTATAAATAAAGCATCAATAAATAGAGATGTAAATCCCAAAATGCCCTACTTATCGTTCTTGGCAATCAACTATGATATACCTGCTATCAATGACGCCCAAAAATGGTTTGAAAACTGCATTATCCGCAGCTATGCTAATCCTGAAGCTGAATTACAGATAATGCTGTCTGATAACAAAACCATACGCCGGCAAATTATAAGTGCTTTAAATGATATGGGTATTGATATCAACGGCTATCGCTACGACAACGATAGCAAACAACTCATCATGCAAAGAACACTGCATGGAAAAACCTACGAGTTATCCTATAAAGATGAATCTGATGGTACTAAAAAGCTCATTGCAGCATTGCCGATACTACTGATTGCTTTAGCAGAAGGCCGGTTAGAAGTTATTGACGAATTAGATGCCAAGCTTCATCCGAAGCTGCTGCGTTACATCATAGCTCTGTTTAAAAATCCTAAGCTAAATACGCATGGAGCGCAACTAATCTTCACCTCTCACGATATAGCAACTATGAAAAACACTGTTTACCGCCGTGACGAGATTTGGTTTGCCGCTGAAGGAGATAACCACAGCAGTGAGCTGTACTCGCTCTATGAGATCCGCAAAGAAAATAACGAGCGTATCAACAATACCGCAGCTTACGATAAGCAGTATCTTGAAGGACGTTACGGAGCAGACCCATACTTGCAGAATATGCTGAAGGATGGTGAATGGCAATGAGCTTAAAACCTCCGAAAAAAGGCGACTTGAAGAAATCCTGGCTTAAACCCAGACGTGACACTCCCAAAAAGATTCAGCCTGAGTATCATCTTATAACTACCGAAGGTATAAGCACAGAGCCGGCTTACTTCCAAGGTGTCAAAAACACTATCAACAGCAAATATCGTGGCAGAGTGCAGCTAGATATCATCGGTGTAGGTGATAATACTCTCAACCTTTTACAGAAAGTTAAGCAAAAAGTTGCCAAAAGCTCCAATATCTATAAGCATGTATGGATTGTCTATGATACTGACGATTTTCCTGCGCAAAACATTGATAAGGTTGTCGACCTTTGCCATACTTATAGTAACGAAGAAACTACTTATCACGCGCTTTGGTCAAACCAATGCATTGAACTATGGTTCCTGCTGCATTTCTCGTTTATTCATTCCGATTTACATCGTCAGGAATATTGGGCAAAGCTCAGTTCATGCCTGGCTAAATTAAACACAAGTGAATATAAGAAAAACAGGTCTGATATGTACCAGCTTTTGGAACCTTATATGGAGCAGGCTATTAGCAATGCCAAGAAACTTGCCAATATCAATAAAGGCAAGAAGGCTTCTCAATCCACGCCCGGAACAGAAGTATATCGCCTAATAGAAAAGCTGCTTCCGTATCTGAAATAATATAAGTTTGTACAGTATTATCCACTTGGCATTGATTTGTCAGGGGGATTTTTAGTACGATTGGCATTGGAGAGAGGTAAGCAGAGAGATTTAGTAGTGATTGAATTTATTCCTTAATGAAAATATCTGTTTTGACGATTGGTAGTTAATTTTTCAAATTCATTATTTTACATTCAGAATGTAGTTGTAGAATAGAACAATGTACGCATATAATATTCATTAGAAAAATTGTCAAAAATTGCATTTTTTCGTAGGAAAAAGTGCAATAAATTACATTTTTCTTGACGAATGCCTGAAATTAAGCTTTTGACTCAAAATTAGCATTCTTCTAAATCATAAGCAGATGCTAAGCGAAAAGTATGGTATAATTAGTTAGATTTGCATAAAATATGGGGAGATGAAAGCTTTATATGAATTCTTACGCAAGATTTTTTGAAAACCTGCAGCAGGATCTCAAGACATTTATTTATTGGTGCTTGGTTTTTACGGTATTTCGTATAGCCTTTATTGCTATTTACAACGGACAGCTTAACGGTGAATATGGCGATGTTCCGATGGCTTTGCTGTTAGGACTGCGCTTAAGCTTAAAGACAGCAGGCATGATAGCTCTGATTGGCTTTGTGTTTGCAACTTTGCCGAAGCTTATTGTGAAAAATTGGCCGGCAGACAAGCTACGTTTTTGCTGGCATGCTGTGGCCTTAGTTTTCTTTGCTGTTTGCTTTATGACGCGCATACCATATTACAAGATTTTTAATGCAGCCTTTAATATGATGCTGATAAACGGTGCACATGATGATATTTATGCGATATTTGTGACTGCGGTTAAAGAGTACCAGTTATTGTGGCGTTTTCCTTTAGCTATGGTTTTGGGCATTGCTTTGGCTTATGGCCTGCGTATATGGTTACGCAATTTGCCTGGCAAATCCTTTGAAGCTGTACAGCATAAAAAACTGGTAATTGCATTGACATTGCCTGTGCTCGCAGTTTTATGCGTATTTGTGCGTTATGGCGGTGCTTTTAACTATGCTCATTCCATCAATTGGGAAAGTGCTGCACGCTTAAAATCCAATCTTTTGAACGAAGCAATTTTGGATGATGGACAGGCCTTATACCGTGTACGTGATATGAAGCGTAAAATTGATAAGGTGACAAATATCAACATTACTGTAGCACAGCTGCGTGAAAAAATTGCTGCAAGTGGTGGCAATAAAGCTGCAGACAGCATTGACAAGGCCTTTATACATACTGTTAAACAGCCTAAGCTGGCTAAGCAGCCTCGTAACATTGTGCTTATAGTTGGTTAAAGTTTTGGTGATTGGCCGTTTTTACCTAAATACAAGGATTTGGGATTAGTTGATAATATGCTGGCTTTGAAGAATGCTTCTGATGCTGCGCATATTACTACTATGCTGCCGCATGGTAGCGGAACAATTTCTGCTGTTAATGGTTTGGTAAGCGGTATTCCTGATATGGGCTTATATGAAAACTATCAGGCAAACAGCTTTAATGGCAAGTATGCTACCGGTATTGGCTATATTATGAAGCAGCTTGGTTATAAAACTGTTTTCTGGTATGGTGGCTTTTCCGGATGGCAAAATATCGGCAAATTTACTAAAGCGCAAAGCTTTGATGAATTCCATTGTGCAGATGAGTTTAGTGATGATAGCGGTAATGCCTGGGGCTGTTCTGATGCTGCTTTGTTTAAGCAAATTGAAGCTTATATGAGCAAGGAAAAAGAGCAGGAAAAGGTTTTCCATGTGGTGCTTACAACAACTAATCATCCGCCTTACAGCATTGATGTGGATGGTATGGGATTCTAAAGAGCAAAGGTTAAGAGCAAGCTGCCTGCAGATATTGCCAGTGATGAAAAAACGCTTACAGAGCTTGGTCATATCTGGTATGCGGATAAAACAATGGGTGATTTTGTAAAGCAGGCGCAAAGCATGTACAGTGATACGCTTTTTGTGATTACCGGCGACCATTCGGAGCGCTTCAGCTTTGCTAAGGAACAGGATACACGTACTTTGTCGTCTATACCGTGTATTTTTTATGGTACTGGTGTGCAGCAAGCTTGGTTTAATGATAAATCTGTTGGTAACCACATGCAGTTGGCAGGCACTTTGGCAGAGATTATTGGATCTGCTGGTTTTACTTATGCTGCATTGCAATCAAATATGTTTGAAAATCAAGATGTGGTGTTTAATCACAGGCTTTATGCTGCAAATGGCAAAATTTATACGCATAGTTCTGATACTGATAAAAAAATCACTGATTACATCAACAGTATGCGCGGAGTAGGTGCTTGGCGTGTCCTGAAGGGTGATGCGGTGAAGTAAAAAGGAAGTCCATAGTCGTAATTTATTGCAGGCTATGGCCGTTTTTGCTGGAAATTTCAAGATTTAATCACAATGTTATGCAGTGATAGCTTACATATGGTATAATTATTGCTGAGCATAGGTTATTTAAATGATAATAATACATGTGTCTGTTTAGAATACAATGAGAGGTTTAAAGAATATACACTTGAAAGGTGCCGGGTACAGATGAATAATAATCTTACGGTAGTAGTTTTAACTAAAAATGAAGAAAAAAATATAGTCGCTGTTGTGCAGAATGCCAAGAAAATTGCAGCAGAGGTGCTGATTGTCGATTCCGGCAGTACGGATAAAACAGTTCAATTAGCAGAAGAAAATGGTGCGAAGGTTGTTTACCGTGCTTGGGATAATGACTTTGCGGCGCAGCGCAATTTTGCGTTACAGCATGTAAAAACCGAATGGGTGCTGTATCTTGATGCAGATGAAAGAATGAATAATGATCTTATTAATGATATTCAGAAAAAAATCAGCAGTGATAAAGCAGCATTATATAGATTTATACGACATAACAATGCCTTTGGCAGAGAATTCCGTTATGGCGTATTAGGTCCAGATTCAGTTGTACGCTTGTTTCCCGTTGGTCAGGCAAAATGGCAGGGAAAGGTCCACGAAGGGCTTAGCAGTAAATTAGAGACAGTAACGCTTAAAGGACATTTAAGCCATTATACATATTCTTCATTTGAAGAATACTTAGATAAAATGAATAAGTATTCCAGCATAGGTGCCGTCGATAGAAGTTTACGCGGTAAAAAGTGCTCCATAATAGGAGATTTAATTTTGAGACCGGTATTTGCTTTTTTTAAGATGTATGTTTTGAAGGCAGGTTTTTTAGAGGGGTGGATGGGATTTGTGCTGTGTCTTAATTATGCCAACTATACGCTAAACAAGTATGTGAAGCTGAAGATGATGGGAGATAATTGATATGCCTAGACTTTCTGTGATAGTACCTGTTTATAGTGCAGAGAAGTATATTACAAAATGCCTTGATAGCATATTGAGTCAAACTTTTACGGATTTTGAGCTGCTTTTGGTTGATGATGGTTCTCCTGACAGATGTGGAGAAATCTGCGATCAATATGCTAAGATGGATAAACGTATCAAGGTTTTTCATAAGGATAATGGAGGTGTTAGCAGCGCTAGAAATTTAGGCTTATCTAAGGCTGATGGTGCTTATATTGCTTTCGTTGATCCTGATGATTATATTGATAAAGATATGTTTAAAGATACTATTACATATCTGCAAAAGACTGATGGCGATATAGTTTGTTTTGAGGTTTGCGAAGTAAAAAAAAGTAGAAATAAAATAGGTTATCATTTTGATGAAAACAAAATAATGACAGGTCGCGAGGCTCTTAACTTTATTTTAGAAGATGTTATTGATAATTCTCCATGCAATAAAATTTACAAAAAGGAAGTTTGGCATAATGTAAGCTTTCCGCATGGACGTAGATATGAAGATGTAGCTACTATATATAGAACATTCGCACAAGCAGCTAAGGTAGTATATTTTAAAAAAGCCTTATACTACTATATAAAGCATGAAGGTAGTGCTACAGCAGTGAATTTTGATTTTCAAAGAAGATATGAGTGCTTCACTGGCTATAAAGAAAGGTTAGATTTTGCTTTAAAGAAGAATCTTGATGCAGTCATGGCTTGCAGAAAATTAGCGGTTGAGACGGCATTAGCTACGTTGACAGCTTTTTATGCTAAAGAGAGTGATGGATATCTTCAAAAAGCAGGCGAGATAAAAAAGTTTATAAGTGAGAATATTAGAGAGTTACAAAATGTAAGATTAAAAACAAAGCATAGGTTTTTGTTGTTTAGCTTTGTGCATTGTCCAAGCTTACACAAAATATACGCTAAATTATCTGCTTTGAGCAAGAAGGTGAAATAATGAAGAAAATATTGGTGTTCGGGGAAAGGTATTTCCATTATACAGATAGCACTGTTTATGCATTAGAGCAGTTAGGATTTGAAGTAAAAGTAGTGTATATGCCTTTGCTGCAAAGCAAAGAGTTGTCTATCTGGGAGCATTTACAATATAAAATTAATAGAAATTCTTTCTGTCAAAAATATTATGAGCATAAGAAGCTGCAGATACAAAACGAAGTGTCAGAATATAAGCCGGACATCTTTTTTTCAATTAACGGAAATGCGTATTATGAGTTCATTGATAAGAACCTTATTATGATGCTCAGAGATATAAAATGTAAGAGCTATGTTTGGTATATGGATACTGTAAAGCGTTTTGAAAATATTGAACAAAACATAAGGTTGTTTGATGAAGTATTATCTTTTGAACCAATGGACGTTGCTTATGCTAAGGAAAAATATGATAAAGAAGCAAGGTATTTACCTATAGGTGTTGCGGAGCAGCTGTTTTGTAAGAGCAGCAAAAGTGAAAAAAAATATGACGTTAGCTTTGTAGGTAATAGTACAGAAAATAGACTTGCTGTTTTGGATGAAGTAGCTAAATATTGTACTGCTAATAATAAAAGTATGATAGTTTTTGGACACTATTGGCATAATAAGCATTTTTGGCAAGCTTATTTTGCAAAAAGGAGCTTTGCTAGAAAGCATCCGGATTTGGTAAAATATGTGACTAACAGTTTTTTACATGATCAGGAGGTTGCAGAGCTATATAACACGTCAAGAATATCGCTTAATATACATATTGCACTACATAAGGGGATTAATCCGCGAACCTTTGAGGTACTTGGCAATGGGAATTTTGAATTATGTGATTATCGCGAGGATGCTGAAAAAATGGGATTAGTCGATGGGAAAAATATAGTTATGTATAATAATGCCGAAGAGTGTGTAGAAAAAATAAAGTGTTATTTGAACAACGAAGAAGAATACTTGAAAATTGCAAAGGCAGGAAAAGAGTTTGTAATAAAGAATTACACGATGAAGAAGCTTTTAGCCGATGTATTGAAAAAGGATGGGTTGTATGAGTGATAAGTTGGTAGAAAAATACGGAATAACAATTTTTGAAGCTAGCTTATGTGCTGTTATTAGAAAAATTATCGGTACATCTAAATGTCCAAAATGGATTTATAAAAAATCCAAAAAGAAATATGGTTGGGCCGATAATCTTGCAAGGTATTGGTGGAAAAAGTATAAAAATGTTGATATTGGTAGATTTACATATGGATATAAATACTTAGATTATAGACATTTAGTGAGTATAGGTTCTTTTTGTTCCATTGCAGAAGGCCAGACTGTTGTGCCTAACGATCATAGAATGGATTGGATTACGACTAGTCCTATAGCTTCATTGAAAGAGTTTGGTTTTGTTGATAGAGATTATATGAATGACTATATTTCAGAGGATGATCGAAAAATAGTCATTGGTAACGATGTTTGGATTGGAGCCAGATGCATATTCTTCGAGGGTGTTACAATTGGAGACGGTGCAGTTATTGCAGCTGGGAGTATAATAAGGAAGGATGTACCTCCGTATGCAGTTGTCGGAGGTGTTGATAAGATAATTAAATATCGTTTTGACCAGGAAACCATTGATAAATTATTAAAGATGAAATGGTGGAATTGGGATGATGAGAAGATACGGTTAAAAATACATCATTTAATGGATAATTACAAACTTGTAAACTTATAAATTAACGCATTCTTTTTTATGAAGGGTGGCAGAGGTATAAAATGAATATCACAAAAGAAAAAAAGGTTAACGATATTTTAGAGAAATTGAAAAAGATAATAGATAAGTCGTTGTTTAAATCAAATTATGATACTGCTTTGGCTGGTATAATAGCTAGTGCTAATATAAAATATTTTTGGAATCAGGAATACACTGATGAATATTTAGAAGAGCAAATTAAAAAGTTATCAAGTAATTTTTTGAAGATATCTGGTGAAAATTCTAATTGGATTTTATTTTATGATGGATTTGGACTTGATACGAGAGGATTAGCTATTATTTACTTAAAAGCTTTAGTTGATTTAGGATATTCAATTTTATATATTACAGTTTATGAAGGAAAAAAACGTCAAGTAGAAATAGATAAAGTATTATCTAAAAGTAAAGAATTCAGAAAGGTATATTTGAATAGTTTGGACCCTTCTGATAAAATAAAAGAAATTTTGGATGCTACTGGGAAGTATAAGCCTCGAAATGCTTTCCTTTATACAACTCCAGCAGATGTAGCGGGAATTATAGCTTTTGAATGTATGAGTAATATAACAAGATATCAAATAAATTTAACAGATCATGCTTTTTGGTTAGGAAAGTATGCATTTGATTATTGTATAGAGTTTAGAGATTATGGAGCTATTGTTTCACATGATTATAGACATATTGAAAGTGAAAAAATAAAATTACTACCCTATTATCCATATATTAATTATGATGAAGAATATATGGGATTGCCATTTAACAGAAAAGATAATAAGGTGATATTTAGTGGTGGTTCGTTATATAAAACGATAGATAAGGATGGTACTTATTATAAAATTATAAGAACAATATTAGAGAAAAGAGAAAATGTAGTATTTCTTTATGCCGGAGGTGGCGATGATAGCTATCTTAGAAATTTGCAAAGTGAGTTTCCGAATAGAGTTTATTATATAGAGGAACGAAAGGATTTATACCAGCTTTTGTGCAATGTAGATGTGTATTTAAATACTTATCCAGTAGGCGGTGGTCTGATGATGCAATATGCAGCTATAGCTGGAAAACCACCTATAACATTATACTCAGGCGATGAGGAAGATGGCATATTAATAAACCAGGATAATATTAATGTTTTATTCAATACAAAAGAAGAAGTGGTCAATGAAGTGTTGCGCTTATTAGATGATGTAAAATATAAAAATGAAAGAGCAGATGATATAAAAAGAAGTGTAATATCTAGCAGTGATTTTACCACCAATTTAAAAAAATTATTAAACACACAACATACAGAATTTGATATTCATTACAAAAATATTGATACAAAAGAATTCATTGCGGAGTATATTAATAGATTTTCAATAGATTGCATAAGAAATTGTGTTATAAATATGGATACAATGTCACTAGGTATAGAGTTCCCTATGATGTATTTTAGGAGATTGCCTAAATATATAGTAAAAAAATGGAGGAGAAAATGCAGGTTATAAAATACGCATTTCAACAGCATGGTGATGAACGAGGTCAGCTTGTTGCGTTGGAAGAATTTAAGGATATACCGTTTAAAATCAAAAGAGTCTATTATATGTATGATACAGCGCAGGGAGTTACTCGTGGCTATCATGCACATAAGTCTTTGCAGCAGATTTTGATTTGTATTCATGGAAGCTGCAAAATTCGTTTAGATAATGGAAAAGAAAAGAAGGTTGTGCCATTAGAAAAGCCGTATGAAGGCTTATATGTATCTAATGCAATGTGGAGGGAAATGTTTGATTTTTCGTCAGATGCAGTGCTAATGGTGCTTGCGTCTGAGCTTTATGATGAATCTGATTACATCAGAGATTATGATGAGTTTTTGAAGTTTGTAAATAGCAAGGATGGTGTTAAAGAATGATGAATATTCCTTTTGCTTCTTTCGTGCCTATGCATGAAGAAATTAGAAAAGACCTGGAAGCAGCTTTTAAAAAGGTATTAGATAAAAGCTACTTCATTCAAGGCGAAGAGTGTGAAAAATTTGAAGAAGAATATGCAGCTTATTGTGGCACAAAATATTGTGTTGGCGTAGCGACTGGTTTGGATGCCATTTATTTGATTCTAAAGGCGTTAGATATTAAGGCTGGAGATGAAGTGATAGTTCCGTCTAACACATACATTGCAACAGCTTTGGCAGTATCTTTTACTGGTGCAACACCTGTTTTTGTAGAGCCGGTTATTGATACTTATAATATTGATGTTACGCGTATTGAAGAAAAGATTACTGAAAAAACTAAAGCTATCATTGCAGTACATTTACAAGGTAGAGCGGCCGATATGGATGCAATTAATGCCATTGCAAAAAAACATGGATTATATGTTGTGGAAGATGCTGCTCAGGCTCATGGCGCAAGATACAAAGGCCAAAAGGTTGGAGCATTGTCTGATGCGGCAGCATGGAGTTTTTATCCAGGCAAAAACCTTGGTGCGTTAGGCGATGGTGGCTGCATAACAACTAATAATAAACAAATTGCCGATAAAGTGCGCGCCTTAGGCAATTATGGTTCTGATTATAAATATCATCATATTTATCAGGGAACGAATAGTCGTCTTGATGAAATGCAGGCAGCTTTTTTGCGTGTTAAACTACCTCATCTTGATAAATGGAATGAAGCGAGAAGAAGAATTGCAGAGGCGTATTTATCTGGTATTACTAATCCTTTAATTAAATTACCGTTAGCTACGTCTGAGGAATATGAGCATATTTATCATGTGTTTGTTATTCGCTGTGATAGAAGAGATGAGCTAGAGAAGTATTTGAAGGATAATGGTATAGGTACAGTTAAGCATTATCCCGTTCCTATGCATTTACAGAAAGCTTATGAAGAGTTATATATCCAAGAAGGCGAATTGCCTATTGCCGAAGAGATTAGCAAGACTGTTCTTAGCATACCGATGTATTATGGTATGACAGAAGAAGAAGTAAAATATGTCATTAATAAGATTAATGAATTTAGGTGATATTCAATGGTTTATATTTGTAAATATACTGATAAAAACAAAGAAGACTGGAATCTGTTTAATAATAATGCAAGAAAAGTATTGTTTATGTTTAATAGAAACTATATGGATTATCATAATGACAGATTCACGGATCATTCATTGATGTTTTATAATGAAAAAAATGAGTTGATAGCAATTTTACCTATGTGTGAAAAAGATAATAAGTTATTATCCCATGGAGGATTAACATATGGTGGTTTCATAACAAATGGTAAGATGAGACAACATACAATGAATGAATGTTTTGAAGAACTGAAAAAATATGCTAAAAAAAATCATTTTAAGGAAATTTATTATAAGATGATTCCACATATGTATAGTAATCAGCCAGCTGAGGAAGATAAATACTCTTTGTTTATAAATGGAGCGCAACTTGTAAAAGCAGAGCCTTCTACAGTGATTAATTTAAAAAGCCCATTAAAAATGCCTAAGGGACGTAAAGCTCAAATTTCTAGAGCTAAACGGGAAAATGTAGAAGTTAAAGAATTAATTAGTGAAGAAGCTTTCGCTGAGTTTATTAATTTAGAGAACGAGGTTTTGTCAGAACATCATAATACTAAAGCAGTACACACAATTCGAGAAATAATACTGTTGCACAATAGATTTCCAGAAAATATTCATTTGTTTGCAGGCGTAAAGAATAATAAAATTATAGCAGGAACTATTGTATTCGAATATGATAAAGTAGTACATACTCAATATATGGCGGCAAATGATATGGCTCGAAAAATAGGAGCATTAGACTTAGTTATTAATAATATTGTTGATAAATATAAGGATAATAAGGATTGGTTGGATTTTGGAATATCTACTGAAAATGGAGGACTGATATTGAATAATGGTCTGATTTCACAAAAAGAAGGATTTGGTGGAAGAACTAATATATATGAAACATGGAACTGGGAAGTAAAATAATTATTAAAGGAGTTTAATATGAAAAGAAATGATTTTTTAAATTTATTGATACAAGAATGTGATTTAGATTGTGCTGAGGTAATTACTGAAGAGACAGTTTTAAGAGAATTAGAAGATTGGGATTCATTATCTTTGATTACTGTGTTATCTCTTATAAAAGTAAAATTTGGCATTAATATTACAATTATGGAATTAAAAGGTTGTAATACTTTTAAAGACATATTAGACTTAGCGGTTGATGAATATGAAAAATAAAAAGTTAATTATTATTGGTGCTGGTGAGACTGCTAATTTAGCTTATGAGTATTTTACTTATGATAGCGAGTATGAAGTTGTTGCATTTTCAGTAAATAGTTCGTACTTAATAGACAGTAGATTCAGAGGATTACCAGTGGTTCCTTTTGAAAATTTAGAAGAAATGTTTAATAAAGACGAGTATTATGCTTTTGTTGCAATGGCTGGCGAGAAGTTGAGTTTGAGCAGAAGCAAATTATATCGAGAGGTTAAGAATAAAGGATATAAAATTGCTTCGTATATTAGTTCCAATGCGTTTATTTGGCATAATGTGACAATAGGCGAGAATTGTTTTATTATGGAAAATAATGTATTACAACCATTTGTTAAAATTGGAAACAATGTAGTTATTTGGAGCGGAAATCATATTGGACATCAATCAATAGTTCATGATAATTGCTTTATAACATCTCATTGTGTCATAGCAGGATATTGTGAAATTAAACAAAATACCTATTTAGGAATAAATACATCTATAGCAAATAATATAATAATTGAAAAGGATTGTTATATTGGTATGAATTCTGTCATAGGCAAAAATACAAGAGCTGGAGGATTTTACGCGTCTAATCATAGCAAACGCTTAGCTATTTCATCGTATGATTTTTTAGGAGTTGATAATAATGAATTGGATTAAAAAAGGCTTAATATATTCTCCAAATGGGAGTGCTGAAAATTGGAAAAATAATTCTGTGTTAACTCCAACACCTTTTTTACTTAATGAAGAAGTTATAAGGATATATTGTTCATTTAGAGATATTAGTGGTATCGGACGTATTGGATATATTGATGTTGAAGCTAAAAATCCAAAAAAAATTTTGAAAATATCTGATGAACCAGTAATTCCACTAGGTACTTCTGGAATGTTTGATGACCATGGTATGATATTAGGAGATGTATTAAAAGTTAAAGATAAGATTTACATGTATTATGTAGCCTTTCAGATGGTTAAGAATGTAAAATTTTATGCATTTTCGGGTCTTGCTTTAAGTAATGACAATGGTGATACATTTATGAGAATTAAGCAAGCGCCTGTTATGGATAGGACAGAGGAGGGATTGTATGGCAGATGTATCCATAGTGTTATATATGAAGAAAATATTTTTAGAGTCTGGTATTCAGTAATATATGATTGGACATATATTAATAATATACCATACCCTACTTATGATATAAAATACATTGAATCTCAAGATGGCATAAATTTTGCAGATAAAGGAATACAATGTATAAAATGTAATGCAAATGAGTACAGAATAGGTCGACCTAGAGTAAGAAGAATTTCTGATCGGTTGTATGAAATGAGATATACATCTGATACCTTTGATAAACAGTACAAATCTGGATATGCTGAATCTGAAGATGGTATTAACTGGATAAGAAAAGATAGTCAAAGCGTTATTACTGCTAGTCATGATTATGGTAGTTGGGATAGCGATATGGTATGTTATCCCACGGTTATAGAAACAAAATATGGAACATATATGTTTTATGATGGCAATGGTATGGGAAAAGATGGTTTTGGTTTTGCGGTATTAGAAGAGTAATCTGAAATGGGGGTTAGATATGAAGGCGTATATTAAAGAAATAACTTATGTGTTACCAAGCAATATTGAAGAAAATCCTAAAAATAGATTAACTAAAAAGACTGGAATTTTAAGTCGCCATATTTGTACTGAAGATGAAATAGCTTCTGATTTAGCATTACGTGCTGCGGAAAAGCTGTTAGGTAATGAAATTGATAGAAAATCTATAGATTTCTTGATTTTATGTACTCAGTCACAGGATTATTATCTACCTACAACTGCCTGCATTTTGCAAGATAAGTTAGATTTGTCAACTGATTGTGGGGCATTTGACTATAATCTTGGCTGTTCTGGCTATATTTATGGTTTGAGTATGGCAAAGGGATTAGTAGAGTCAGGGCAGGCAGAAAATGTATTGCTTTTGACTGCCGAAACGTATAGCAAATATATTAATCCAAAAGATAATACAGTTTATCCTTTGTTTGGCGATGCTGCAACTGCAACGCTGGTTAAGGGATATGCTGAAGAAGAATCTGGCCTAGAAGGATTTGTACTTGGTACAAATGGCGCAGGACATCAGAATCTAATAGTTCCTGTGGGTGGCATGAAGAATAGGGAAGCTAAAACGGAGGTTGAAGAAACGACAGATGAGTACGGGAATTATCGTACTAACCGAAATTTGTATATGCATGGTTCAGCTATTAGTGATTTTGCATTAGATGTTGTGCCCAAAACTGTTGATAAGATTCTGTTAAAAACTAGTATGAAAAAAACGGACATAGACTATTATGTTTTTCATCAGGCCAATAAATTCATGCTACAGTTTTTACAAATGAAATGTGACTTATTGGATTATCCATATTGGAATGATGTAAAAGAGTATGGCAATACCGTATCTTGCTCTATTCCAATTGCTTTGGTTGATATGATGCGTGCTAATCGAGATAAAAAGGTTAACAAAGTTATGTCTATTGGCTTTGGTGTAGGTTTGTCTTGGGGCGGTTGTGTAATTGATATGAGTAAGTATGAGAAGTAAGGAGGCTAAGATGTAATGATTGATAAAGAAATGGTAAAAAAAATTTTAGCTGACAATGGTTATGTATTAAAAAGTGAAGAAAGAAAAAATAACTGCTGTTATCAATTGAAATATTCAAATGGTGCCGTTGTAAATGTTTTTGATAAGGGCAAATACCAGTGCCAAGGAAAACTTCAAGACGAAACTAAGGAAATATTAGCAAAATTAAATTCCAATACTCAAGTAGTAAAAAATATTAATAAAGAAGTTTTTGTTGTATATGGACATGACGAAAAAGCAAAGGCTCAATTAGAGGCTTTATTACGTAAATGGAAGCTAGAACCATTAATTTTAGATCAACTTGCTTCTAATGGTAATACTATAATAGAGAAATTAGAAGAATATATGTCACAAGCAAATTTTGGTATAGTACTTGCAACACCCGATGATGAAGGTTTTCCAAGTGGCAATGAAAATTATAGGAAATTTAGGGTAAGACAAAATGTTGTCTTAGAAATGGGAATGCTCTTAGCTCTATTAAAGAGAGAGAGAGTTGCTATATTGTTAAAAGATGTACCTAATATGGAAAAACCATCAGATATTCAAGGATTGATATATCATCCTTTTAAAGAAAATATAAATGAAGTAGCAATATGTTTAATTAGAGAAATGAATAAAAATGGTTATGTAATTGATCCTAAAGATTTTTAATAGAAGGTATTTGTATTTTTATACTATAGCCATTGATTATTGTTTAGCATAGCGCATGAATTACAAACTAGTATTATAATGATAAAAATAAAATAGAGTATATTTTTTAGGTGAGACTTTACAAGAATGTGGTTTGTTGTGTGTATATTACGGACGAGTTGCCACGTTTACACAGTAAAACTGCCACACTGTATTTTGTCAACCCAAATTCATCAAAAAGAGTGAATAAATTCCCTGTTTTCATCAAGGAAATTTCACAAGTTTAAACTATAATATACCCATAACAGTGGGCACGTGAAATAGTGTAGTACCTATAATTTAGCTTTTAAGTGAGGTAAAACTTTATGAAAGGCATAATTCTTGCCGGAGGTTCCGGCACACGTTTATATCCAATTACCATGGTAACAAGCAAGCAGCTGTTGCCTATCTATGACAAGCCGATGATTTTTTATCCGCTGTCTACATTGATGCTTGCAGGCATCAAAGATATCTTGATCATCTCAACGCCGCAGGATCTGCCGAATTTTGAACGCCTTTTAGGCGATGGCAGCAGATACGGTATTAATCTTAGCTATAAGGTTCAGCCTTCTCCAGATGGTTTGGCGCAGGCTTTTATCTTGGGTGAAGAATTCATTGCAGGCGATAAGTGCGCGATGATTTTGGGAGATAATATTTTCTATGGTGCAGGCATGACGAAGCATCTTCAGCAAGCTGTAGCCAATGCGGAAGGTGCAACGGTTTTTGGTTATTTTGTCAATGATCCAGAGCGTTTTGGCGTTGTCGAGTTCGATGCTGAGGGCAAAGCTATTTCGCTAGAAGAAAAACCTGCGCAGCCTAAGAGCAATTACGCTGTGACTGGTTTGTATTTTTACGATGAAAAGGTTTGTGAGTATGCAAAAAGCTTAAAGCCTTCTGCGCGCGGAGAGTTAGAAATCACAGATTTAAACAGAATCTATTTGGAAGATGACAAGCTTTCTGTAGTAACCTTAGGTCGTGGATATGCTTGGCTTGATACCGGTACTGTAGCAAGTCTTAATGAAGCTTCAGACTTTGTAAAAGCAGTACAGGAAAATGCAGGTATTCCTATTGCGGTTCTGGAAGAGATTGCTTATCTGCATGGTTGGATTACGAAAGACCAGCTTTTGGATGCAGCAAAGATGTATGGTAAATCTCCTTATGGCCAGTATCTGCAAAAGGTCGCTGATGGCAAAATTATATACTAAGGATAGTGAAAAATAATGAAATTTAAAAAGACCAAATTAGAAGGCGTTGTTATTATTACGCCCGACGTTTTTGGTGATCACAGGGGCTTTTTCATGGAAAGCTGGAGCCAAAGAAAAATGGAAGAGGCTGGACTGTTCTATAATTTTGTGCAGGATAATCATTCCTTGAGCACTGTAAAAGGCACACTGCGTGGCATTCATTTTCAAAAGGGAAATAAGGCCCAGGCTAAGCTTGTACGCTGTGTGCGTGGTGCTGTACTTGATGTGGCTGTTGATTTGCGCCATGATAGTCCGACATATAAGCAGTGGGTGTCGGTAGAACTGAGTGCTGAGAATAAAAAGCAGCTTATGATTCCGCGTGGCTTTGGTCATGGCTTTGTAACCTTAACTGATGAAGTAGAATTTTTATATAAAGCAGATAATTATTATGCGCCTGAAGCTGATGGCGGTATTCGTTGGAATGACCCTGAAATCGGCGTTGATTGGGGCATTGATAATCCTATTCTTTCTGAGAAGGATAAAAAAAATCCTTTTTTGAAGGAATTAGGCGAAGTATTTTAAAAAAAGAGTAGTTGATTTGTAATCAGCAGGTCGTATAATGAGGTTGATGTAATGAAGGTTTTTGTAACAGGGGTTGGCGGTCAGCTTGGCTATGATGTAATGAATGAATTAGTTAAGCGTAATTACGAGGTCATAGGTAGCGATATACTGGAGAAAGAAAATATCTCTTTACCCTATACATATATTCAATTAGATATAACTGACAAAGATGCTGTAGTGAACGTCATAAAATCTGTTCAGCCAGATGCAGTTATCCATTGTGCTGCATGGACTGCAGTTGATGTTGCCGAAGAAGAGCAAAACAAAGCAAAAGTATTTGCTATTAATGTAGATGGTACAAGAAATATAGCAGAAGCATGTAAAAAGTTTGATTGCAAAATGATTTATATTAGTACTGACTATGTCTTTAATGGTCAGGGAGAAGAGCCATGGCAAGCAGACTGCAAAGATTATGCACCGTTGAATGTTTATGGAGAAAGCAAGCTGCAGGGTGAATTAGCGGTAGCAGAACTATTGAAGAAGTATTTTATTGTACGTATTGCTTGGGTGTTTGGTAAAAACGGTAATAACTTTATCAAAACGATGCTCAATGTTGGCAAAAAATATGACACTTTAAGAGTAGTTAATGATCAGATTGGTACCCCTACATACACCTTTGATTTAGCGCGCTTATTAGTTGATATGATAGAAACTGATAAATATGGTTATTATCATGCAACTAATGAAGGCGGATATATATCATGGTATGATTTCGCTTGTGAAATTTTTAAGCAGGCTGGATATGCAACTAAGGTTATTCCTGTAACTACTGAAGAATATGGCTTGAGTAAAGCGCAAAGACCTTTTAATAGCAGATTAGATAAGAGTAAGTTAATTAGTAAAAATTTTAATCCATTGCCTGAGTGGACGGATGCTTTAGCAAGATATTTAAAAGAAATCGAGGTATAAATACATGAACATTATCGTAACTGGTGGCGCCGGCTTTATTGGCAGCAACTTTATCTTTCATATGCTGAAAAAATATCCGGACTACCGCATTATTTGTCTGGATAAGCTGACTTATGCAGGTAATCTTTCTACGCTTGAACCTGTAATGGATAATCCTAAATTTCGCTTTGTAAAAGCAGATATTTGTGAAAGAGCTGCTGTGAATAAGCTTTTCGAAGAAGAGACGCCTGATATCGTGGTAAACTTTGCTGCGGAGTCGCATGTTGACCGCTCTATTGAAGATCCCGGCATCTTTTTACAGACGAACATTATGGGCACAGCAACCTTGATGGATGCATGCCGTAAGTATGGTATAAAGCGCTATCATCAGGTTTCTACTGATGAAGTTTATGGTGATTTGCCACTTGATAGACCTGATCTATTCTTCACGGAAGAAACTCCTATTCATACCAGCAGTCCGTATTCTTCCTCTAAAGCTGGTGCAGATTTGCTTGTTATGGCTTATCACAGAACCTATGGTCTGCCTGTTACCATCAGCCGCTGC
>OGOI01000974.1_pt1 | contig 19836 bp, 32 predicted proteins | sample 1552631 | NCBI WGS metagenome assembly OGOI01 (sample SAMEA2580204, study PRJEB22360) | human gut metagenome | biome: human gut; feature: human-associated habitat; material: faeces | place: Denmark | collected 2008/2010 | reverse complement strand
AGGTTTATAATATGAACAGTGATAATTCAGAGCTTGCACTTGTTAAGCTCATGGAGCTATTCAATCATTCCAGTGTATCAATTACTAAGAGATACTTGGGATTAAGGCAAGAGGAATTACTTAATACCTATGATTGTCTTAGCTTCTGATAATTGAGATTTGAGACAGAATGAATCGGAGTTTACTTATTTATGCTCTGAATAGTTCTGTCTCAATTTATGGATATTCAGAGTAGAAATAGCTCTCAACTCTCATTTTAACAGATACATTTAATTGCAGAATAAAATACCTTTCATTATCTTTGTGCCAATCCTAGAAATAGGAGGACATATTAACGAAAGGTGTTTTGCATAGTTCTTGTCTCTAAATTCGCCAAAATTTATACAATCACAGGAACGTGCACAACACCGCACTAGTGCTATATGCCTATCTAATGATAGTTCATATATCGTCTGGTGCGGGTTACTGTTGTGTATTTGTGATTGGAGCGTTTGGCGATGCTTGGAGACATATACATTGGCAGTTCCCGCACCTATTTGTATGTAGAATTGTATCTATTGGGAACTAGATACAACAAATGATAGACTATGGAACAGGCATATTTACAACTAGTCCCTACCTCTCAAACAGTATGTAGACTGTTAAAATCCTTACTAAATCCAAAGATTAGGTATTTTTATCTTAAAATCTTTGGGTAAATAAACTAAATAATTATTATATTTGTGACAAGATAAAGTATTATAGCAGTCAATTATATGCTATCGGTTCTCTAGTACTTTAAATACTATGATTAACAACTTCCTTGGGGAGAATTGGGGAGTATAAATCAATATCTATAAGAAGCAGACATACTACTTATTTACCTATTCAGTTCTATTATCAGATAGTAGAATGAATCCACAGAGTTATATTCAACCTTTTAATAAGGATTATTTAGATTATATACCCTTCACTATGATAGGTTGAATAGCCAACTAACATACAGAACTATTAGAATTTAAGCTTATGTATCTATTAATGACTTTATTAAGTAGAGGTAGGATGTCTGACTATGCAGATTCTTCTTCTGGATATGGTGCTGAAATATTCGCAGTGATATTGGTAATTGGATTTGTATTATATGCAATTATCGAACGTTGGAGATATAAGAATAAATGATTTATTATCATGGAATTAAGAAGAATATTATTAATATGTCTACTAGGTATGTTTAGCATTAACATACTTGCTGACAACTACAAGTTTGACTATGCGGTAATTAATAATGAGAAGGTTACTACCGTTAATGCGCCTAATATTACGGCTACTCTAATCAGTTCTACCAAAGCTACTGTTACTTATCAGAATGAAACCATTGTATTAGTTTCTAAGGATAGTTTAAAGTATGAGGGACGTGGTAAGAATGGAGTAATAGTAGTTGCCAATAAAGTTAAAGGGGTGTTGAGTAGAATAACTATAGGAGCGACTGTTAACAATCAGATAGTTATGCTTGTTTATAAACGAATTAATAATTAAATTTATCATGAAAGCAGATATTGGACTTATATTCAAATACATTTTAGCTATAATTATACCTTTAATCGTTTACTTCGGAATAGGGTGGATTGCTAAAGATATCTACTTCTCTATATGGGAGATAGTAGATAGCACAACTCTAGAAGAAATCTATAATAAAGAAATTCTTGTATATGCTTGTGTAGCTGTTGGATATATAATTCTTTGTCATATAATATTGGATGATAATAGCCCTGTTGGTGGAATGGTATTTGCGGGAGCGTTCCCTGTTGTGGGCTATATATTATGTGTATATGTGCTTCCTATATCAGAAGGAGCTGCGATTTTAAATACTATCTTGTGTATTGTTGGGGATATAATGGCCTCTTTAGCCTTTATAAGAGAATAGCTTATGTGGATTTGGGTCATTATTATAGCAATTATCATTGGTGCTATTTGGGGAGCTTTGACTTCTAAAGACGGAGAGAAGAGTGAAGGTGCATTTGCAGGTGCTGTAACAGGAGGTATGGGATGTGGATATGTACTAATTCAAATATTTATCTTCGGAATCGGTATAATGATATTATTCTGGTTGTTTAGAGCTCTATTTGGGTAAATAATAAACGGAGTTATTATATGGAAGATATGTTCTATGCAATTATAGGACTAGCCTTTATTATCACTTTGGCAGTTCTAGCACAGAAGAGAAGGAACAAACACTTCACTAAGAAGTGTCCTAAATGTGGTTATCCAACTGTACACCCTAAACCTACAGGGCTTAAATACACAGGTGGGTGTCCTTGTTATGATTATAAATGTCCTCAATGCGGACATAAGTTTTACAATTAAATCAATCAAGAATATTATGATAGCATTTTGGTTAATTCATGCAGTATTTTATTTATTGACATTCTGGCTTGGAGTGAAATACAATAAAGTATTACAGGTGAATGGTAAGAGGAATGGAATTATATTAACTATCTTCACTTTGCTCTTCATCATATTCATTACTGGATTATTTAATTATTATGGACTTTGTAATAACCTATTATAAATAGTAAATATTAGGTTTCAATTAGAAGAAGATGAAGAACTACTATCAAATATTAGGATTGGAAGAAGGTGCAACTTTGGATGAAATTAAAGCTGCATACAGGGAATATGTAGTGAAGTTTCATCCAGACAAGCATAATGGGGATAACTTCTTTAAAGAGAGATTTCAAGAGGTACAGGAAGCATACGACTATTTACGTACACATTATACAGAATCTGACGAATTTATTTATAATAATGAAGAAGATTTATCAGAGCAGTCATTAGAACTTAGTGATATTGAGATTACATGCTCAAAGAATGAAATCAACGAAGGAGATACTATAACTCTTTCATGGTATTCAGCTATCCCTTGTCTAGCCAATATTATCATAGATAATGGATATAGTAAGAAACTATATGACAATGTTGGTTATACTGGAGGTAAATCGATAATAGTGAAGAGGATAAAAGGGGAATATCTTACTGTCACTCTCCAGTGCTATAACCAGAATAGTGAAGTCTCTAAAACCATTTATGTTGATAAGATAAAGGGTACTTCCATAGATAAGCAATTCCAAGAAGATACTTTAATCCAAAAGGAACTTGATAATAGTATTATTTATCAAATTCTCCAATTATTATCATTTATTGGGCTATTGGGATTTCCTATAATTATCATTTACTTCTCATTAGCAGGTGATGAATCCCGACATACCTCGTTGGAACATATTGCTATAATATGTGTAGGTATTTGTGTGGGATTCTTTATATGGATAGTTACATTAGGACCTCTGCCCTCTTATTTTAAAGAACGTATAATTAAGAAGATGAGAGATATGGGTAAGTTTGATAAGAAGTAACCAATATAAGTAAAACGCATAATATAATGAAGGGTAGATTATTAATTTCAACGATAATGATAGGATTAGTCTCCTGTCAATCCAAGCAGCAAGCTACAGGAACTGTTTCCACCATAGACAGTACATTACAAACTAATGCTACTGCCATATTGGGAAGCAAGTTATCAGAGATAAATGCCCAATCTGGGCAGGTTATAGTTATGGAAGTTCAGACAGGGCAAATTAAGGCTTTAGTTGGACTTACTAGGAAAGATAGTACGAACTACCAACCATGTGAGAACTTCTCTGTATGGCAGTCTACTGGTCTGATGCACCCAATATCGCTATTGGTAGCTTTAGAAACTGGTAAGGTGAAGTTGAGTGATAAGGTTGATACTGGAAATGGTATCTACCAAGTTCAAGGCAGAGAACTTAAAGACCATAATTGGCATAGAGGTGGGTATGGTGAGCTTACAGTACAAGAAGGATTGGCAGCTAGTTCCAATATTGCCATTTATAAGACTATGGAGAAAGCATTTGGTGATAATCCTCAAACCTTTTTCGATTTACTTGCTAATATGAGCTATGGTAAGCCAGATAGTATCACAGGAATAGCCAATCTAAAGCCTGTACACTTTATAACTCCTAAAGATAACAACTGGACTAAGACAGCCTTTGTATGGTCTAGTATTGGTTATAACCAACACGTATCGCCAATTCAAATACTAACCTTCTATAATGCTATTGCTAACAATGGGAAGATGATACAGCCTCAACTATTTAAGGATAGTGTAGTAGTTATTAATCCACAAATAGCAAGTAGGGTTAGTATTGATAGTTTGAAGAAAGCCCTAGTATTTAATATTACTGACGGATTAGGTCAACCTGCCAAGTCTGATAAGGTACTAGTTGCAGGTATGCAGGGAACTAGTTCATTATCTACTAATGAGGATAGTACTAAGGGTATGTATGCGGTAGAGTTCTGTGGTTACTTCCCTACTGATAATCCCAAGTATAGTATCATAGTTTCCATTAATAAGACTGGATTACCTGCAAGTGGTGGACTAATGGCAGGTGATGTATTTAAGAAGATAGTTGATAATATCATTGAAGAATAATCATTATCTTTATAGCACAATTATACACAAGAGACATGGGAGGAATGAATTATGATAGAAATGAGTAGTAGTGAATATAGTAAGCTGTTTGATGAACTTTATGCTAGATTTGAAGCAGGAGAGATTACAGCAGAGGAAGTATGCAAGGAGATGTGGAAGGTAGATAGAGTTTGGCTTGCAGACCCACGTGAACCGCATGATGTACCAGATGATTATATACCACCTAGTAGTAATTGTTAATATGATGACATTAGAGACTTTAATAGTAAAGTTAGGTGTAAATCCTAAAGAAATATCTAAAGCTGAAATAATACTACTCACTAGCTTAGTAGAAAGATATAATCATGGTTATATGCGTAGGTCTATCTACTTTAGCTATGAAGAGGTACTCATAAAAGAAGCAGAAGGTATTATACATGGATATTTACCAGAGATTGACGGTATTATATATGAGGATTAATTGATGACTATTGAAGAATTAATGAATAAATTAGGGTTGACAGAAGTATCTAAGGTAGATAGGCAACTGTTAGACCATTTACTGCATCTATACAATACAGGTCAATTAAAAGTTGTATCTATAAGCCGAGAAGAAGCACTACTACAAATGGCAGATGCATATCTTAATAATTGCTTACCTCAAATTGATGATATTATATATAGAGATTAGTAGAAGGAGCAACCTATGGATTTAATGGAAGAAATGTGGATAAGCAGACCACAAAGACGAATAACTAAATTATCTGATTTATCAGACGGAGGAGTTATAGCAAGAATAAAGTTTTATAATGCCAATAAGGAATATACAGTGGATAGCTTTAAGTTAATGTTTGAAGATTATAAGAAATCTATCTATTGTTGCCAAGACTTTATAGAACTATGCCAAATCATTAACGATTATGACTACATAGTGGATTATATTAATAATTCCCATTTCAGAAACGAATTAGATATATTTACTCCAGAATTTGATAAGAAGCGTACTCACCACATAACATCTCATAAATCAGACAAAGACACGTTACAAGTGAGAGTAATTTCTAATGAAGGAGTTATTAAGAGCTATGATATGTCTGCGATAGGAATTGCATTTGAGAAGATGTATCACATTATAGATAAGGAACGTAATGGTTATCGAAATGGTCGACTATGATTGGCACTCCGGTAATTTTTAATAAAACTAATGATTATGTTACTAAAGGCACTGAATAGGACATTAGAAGAATATAATATTCCCAAAGAAGAGTTTTGGGAAGACCCTTATGGCTTCATAGATAAGCTTGAAGATGAAGATTTAAAGTGGTTATTACTAATGGAAATGGAGGCAATGGATTAATAACTGGAATTATGAAACGTGAATTTAAAAGCGGTGAAGTAGTATTGGAAGTATATGATGCGTCCCTTAGAATTGTAATGGACCGTTTACTTCCACCATACGAAGACAATGGAGAATGTAGCTATACTATTAATATAGCAGGTAATGAGAACTTTGGAGGAGGATTTCCACGTGAGTATGTGGAGAAGCAAGTAGATGAATATCTAGATACAATAAGAGACTTCATTATAGAAGGATTAATTAGTAAAGGAAATAATCATAAATTTAATAAATGAATATGATAAATAAAGACGAAGAAGTTGCTAACAGATTTAGTGACCCAAGTAAAAAGTTAGTAGAGTACGTTACTGACTTTAGTGATATGAGAGATGAAGATATAGAGCTTACTAAACCAATTTATGAGAATTATGATGAGGATTTACAAGCCTTTAATAAGACTGGCATTATACGTACTGATGAAGAAATAAAGGAATTGTATAATTGTAAAGGAGAGTTTGGAAGTACAGATGAAGTTACAGATATGAGTTTCTAACCTATATTAATAAGAATGAACCATGATAATGAGAGATAAAGAAAGGACTGATAAAGTGATTGAGGTAAGTATAATATTAGGCAGTTTATTGCCTTTTAGGTAGCGGACATAACAGGTCATAATAAACCTCAAATGAACGCAATGCATGTTTCTTGCTACAACAATTCTTGCATAGAGGAAGGATATACCTATGATGTGGTATATTAGCCAATTCTACGTGAGCACCTACCATAGTTCTATCATCTTCTATATCCTGATTGTTCCTTTTGAGAAACATCTTCTTTCCACAACTAGGGCAATCCATAGATGTAAATGGAGGAGTATGCCATACTCTTTTGAAGTAGTAATCAATACAAGCATCACTAGGAATTGTGTCTTTATCAGTCTTAGAGTTGCGAACTTCAACTATAGCATAAGGATTCTTTAAATCAAATAAAGTCAATGGCTTACGTTTACGTGGTTTCTTAACTAGTAGAGTCATAATTATCAAGTAATTGGATTAACAATTACAAAGATAATAACTAATAAGGATAAAGAGGAATTTATGAGAAGATTTAATAAGTATGGATTTGGGGTAGTTCCTGCAACTACTGTTATTAACAATTATGATAATGAGTAACACATTTGTACCATGGTGGGGTGATAAAGAGGTAGTTACTGAATATGTAGCTCCTGGAATTAGATATATAAGAGATGCCAAGACAGGTGAACTTTTGGCATTTATAGAGGGAGAGGAAGATGATGATATGCTAGATGAACAGGCAGATGAATAACTATGAATGAATATGATAACAGTAGAGTATTAAATGTATGGAAACAATGACAGCAAGTGAGATGTGGGATATTATGGAGGAATTAGGAATTGCAGTAGACAAATCTTTCATTGAGCCTTGTGATTTAACTCCACCCACTTTAGAGGAACTATGTAGAATGTTTGGAGTTAATAGCTTAGAGGAGCTTAGAAATATGCCTCCTAGTCCAATGGCTTTCTGATATTAATAAGAAGAATTTATGAGAAGTTTAATAAGTATGGATTTGGTACAACAGCTCCTATGATTATGAATAATAACAATAAATAATTATGGCAAAGAAGAAAGGTCCTTATGTGGAGATAATAGGTAAATGGAAACATGAATGTGTATCTCCTTCTAGACGTTATGACACAAATTTAGAAACTGGAGAAGTAATAATAGCAGATACGTTCTGTACATGGGGAGACTGGGAAGATTGGTTTGATTCTATGGAAGATGTAGAATCTACTAAAGAAGACGAGCTGGCAGATGAACAATTTAGCAACAATACTTAATATTCTTGTGCTAGTTTAATTGATTAATAATCAAAAACTTCATACAACATGAGAAGTGTAGAAATGGAAATGATTAATGGGAATAAAGTTAGCAAACTTAAGGTTATTGTAGATTATGATAGTAAAGAACCTAGTACTAATGAAGCAGACGGGACTATAGTTATTAATTTAGCAAATGCAAGGATTCCTTTCGCTTGTCCAGAAGAGGTATTCATTACAGAAGCTTTAGATAAATACATAGGTATTATAAGGGATTACATCATAGAAGGACTTACTGATTGTTATGTAGAATACGATGAGAATGGTAAAGAGATATTTATACCTAAAACCAAATGAAGAATAAAATTATCAAGATTGTTAAATGGTATTTGATAATACATATAGCTGTATCAAGTGTACTTTTAATAGACTACACTTTCTTTGTTAAAGAATCTACCAAGATTACATGGGAAGGTAGAAGTTATCCTATAGCTAAAATGATATTGTTAGGACCATTAAATATATTATACTTTAAATGAATTAGGATATAGTAAATTATGAACATTAAAAGAGTAAAATGGAGCTATCTTAATATTAAGAAGCAGAAGTTAGAGTACAGGGCGGAATTGCAACGTATTAAAGACTCTAGAGAAGTAATTCCTGACCCTATGAGGTCAGAAGAATCTATGAAGCTGATTGAAGAGATATTCAAGAAATGTAATGGTAACTTACTTTAACATGACTCATTGGTTTAATAGATTAATAATCAGTAACTTCACAAGAAATCGAGCTATATTCTTGTTCTATTAGATTTAATCATTAAGATATATTCTTTGATGTTAAAGTTTACCGTTTAGGTGGCTTATTAGGTACTTGACATAAATGATAACCACGGACTTTAAATACTTTCCAAGCTTGATTGTTCTTAAAACTGTCATTACACTCCTTACAGATAGGAGTAAGACACTCGGTATAAATAAGTCTACCTTCTGCATTTAGTCGTCCATATTCAGCAAGTACATGTCCACCAACAGCAGGGTTGTCATTAGTAAATGACTTCTTACAGCAAGGGCATATAGTAATGAATCTTGTAAATATATTGGTTTTATAACAGTAGGCTATCCACGACTCGTAACCATATTTACACGCTTCATCATCAGCAACAGCTTGTAAACATGTTATCTCCTTCAAAATACCTGTAACCAATAGAACACCCATAACTAGCAACTTTTATGAAATTCTACTACAAAGATAAGAATTAAACTAATATCTCGTAACTATAAATAAACTAATATGAATAATAATCAATCAGAGAATAAAGAACCAGATTTCTTCACTCCTAATGCTCCAATTAAATACGCAATGGCAGGAGGAAGAGGGGTAATGATAGGTTGCGGGATTGTGACAGCCTTATATGTCATAGGCGTAATTATAGGGCTATGCTTGGGCTATGGTTGGAGTAGCCTTCTTCTGCCTTTCCTGCCATTTATCGTAATTGGATTTATTGGCTACATTTGGGAGATGTTTAAGAAGTTCTATAATCTAGGATATAACAAGAAACGCAGGGTGTAACTAAGAAAGATAAGTCAAAGGTTAAGGTGGTAAGTGAAATTTCATTTACTGCCTTATTTTTTTATCTAATTCTTTCTATCTTTAAGGCATAATTTAAGATTAGAGATATGGAAGATATAAAGCCAATAGATAAGTTTACATTAGACAAATATGTAAGAGAAGAAGATGACTTGCTAGAATATGTAGAAATGTTGGGTTGTAAATGTCACCCTGACTATGATTTCATAAGGGTTAAAAAGGAGATAGAGGATAGAACAGAGACAAATGAAACAGAAGTAGCAACAGAACAACAAGCAACAGAACAACAAGCAGCAGCAGCAGCAGCAGAAGAAGAAGAAGAAGAAGAAGAAGAAACAAAGTACGTATTCATGGGTACAACTGTAACACAAGAATTTAAGAAACGGTACAATGCAAAAGTGCTTAATGCTCGCTATACATTTGAGAAATATATACAGTATAAGGATATACAAAATACTTTGGAAGCACTAAATATAGATAGAGAAAAATTCTGGTATCTATTATTGTTTGTTTCTGATTACATTTATGGAAGTTGTTTGGAAGGAATTAAGGTTAAAGAAACTTCAAGAGTATTAGTGGAGAAACTCATGCAACAGCTTGGGAAGAATATTGGTAATAGTGGCTGTATATTATCTTTTATAAAACCAATGACACTAACATTAAAATTACAGGAAAAACATCGCTCTATAGAAATCGACGACCCTATATCATTAGCTTACATTTATCTTGTATATGAAGCAGGGAAGGACTATTTCAGTAATGATAAGCCAACAAGATTTGATACACAAGGAATAGATAGAAAAGGCAAAGACACAGAATATAAAACTATTCTAGTAGCAATGTTCTATAAATTATTGAAGAGTTTCTTTAAACTATTGCCCAAAACAAATACAAGTAAATCTGCAAAAGCATATAGTACAGTTTCTTTGAATAAGACACTATTAATTTCAAGACTTGTTTATTTGACTAACCTATCCAAAGACAAACGGTATACGGGAGTTGATGAGAAAAATAGCAAGCTGTGTCCTAACTTCATAAAAGACCAGATAAAATCTTACAAAGATTATGAAATTCTTAGAGCTAACAAATTTTATAAATGATTCATCAAGGAGGGGTAAATTTATTGGGCTGTTTTTACCCCTCTTGTCATTTTTCAAAACATCCCCTTATTTTATATTCTCTCTCTATCTTTGCAGCGTTGGTAATATTGCCAATTATCTTAAATTTTTATAGATAATGAATAAAAACATTGTAACATTAAAAGACCTCTTTATTGGAGGTAAAATGATTGCTTTTATTAAGGGTAATCGTAGTGTTAATTCAAAGAACATTTCAAGAAAGAAAAAGTCCTTTGAGAAATTTGGAATGAATCTTGTTCCTTTAATGTATGTAGACGGACAAAAAGCGGTAAATGACGGCTGTACTTTGGTGCATCCTATTACGAAAGAGGATATACCGGATGAAGAAGCAAGTAAGTATGTTGCCATTGTTGAGGGACAACATAGATATACGACAGCCGAAGAAACAGGTTTAGATGAAGAAAAGCTGTTCTTGTATGAATGTTACAGCAATGAGAACACTAAAGAGATTCTCTCTGAAACAAACACAATTACTGACCCGTGGAGTGGTGCAGATTATGCTAATGGCGCGGCACTATTTAATCCCCAAAATGAGTTGGCAAAATTTACAAAAGAACTTGCCGATTTAGGTTATCCAACCACTACGATAGGTTATATTGCTTGTTTTGCTCCTGGTAAGTTGGGAAAGACAGCATACTGTAATTTGATTGCAGGTAAAGAAATAAAAACAGATTATAATCTGGAACGTGCTAAATACTTTTTGGATGCAGCACGAACTAAATTTGACAATTCCTTTATCGCTAAAAGATACTTGATTACTGTAGTTGCCGACCTGTCTACAGAACATGGGTATAAACTTGTTTGTGACGCTTTAAAACAAATGCCAGATGCTATAGTAAAAAGAGTCCTAGAAGCTAAAAGTGAAGAGAAACAAAGTATATTGAAAATGACCTTAGAAAGTCTACTCAATAAATAATTAGAATATAGCCAGTTGTCAGTGATGATAGCTGGCTTTTTTATCTCTATTACAAGTGATGCCAAGAAATTATAATAGTGAATTACCTAGTCACTGTTGTGTTGGAAGAATGTCGTATAGAATATTCTGATAGGATAAATGTTTTATTTTTATTGCTTTCTTTTCTTAAATAATTGGTTGTTATGGCTAGAAGATGTATTTTTGTAGTGGTTGAAATGAGATGTTGTCACAGAATTTAATAACCGATTATGTAATTGCTTGATAATCAATATAGGTAATAAAGATAGCTTGTTTTTATTACTTTTGCCGTATTAACAAGCGAAATATTTCCAAAAAGATGCGCAAAGTATACTACATCTATAATCCACAGACCCAGACTTATGATCGAATTTACCCTACCGTACGGCAGCGTGCGCTTAGTATCCTGCGTCGGCTTTTCTATGGAATGGGGTTGGGAGCAGGTTGCTTTATTGTATTGCTTTTGATTTTTGGTTCTCCGTCAGAGAAGGAATTAAGAATTGAAAACAGCCGTCTTTTGGCGCAGTACAATGTGCTTTCCCGGCGTTTGGACGACGCTATGGGGGTGCTTCAGGATATTCAGCAACGTGACGATAATCTGTATCGGGTGATTTTACAGGCAGATCCTGTTTCTCCGGCTATTCGTCAGGCAGGTTATGGCGGGACGAACCGTTACGAAGAACTGATGGATTTGGCGAATGCCAAGCTGGTGGTGAATACGACTCAAAAGTTGGACGTGCTTTCCAAAAGGCTTTATATCCAGTCGAAATCTTTCGATGATGTGATTGATATGTGTAAGAACCATGATGAGATGCTGAAATGTATTCCGGCCATACAGCCTATTTCGAATAAGGATCTTCGTCAGACAGCATCCGGTTATGGTACACGTATCGATCCTATTTATGGTACGACAAAGTTCCATGCAGGCATGGACTTCTCTGCTCATCCGGGAACGGATGTATATGCTACCGGAAACGGAACAGTGGTGAAAGTGGGATGGGAAACCGGATATGGTAATACCATTGAGATAGATCATGGCTTCGGGTATCTCACTCGGTATGCTCACTTGCAGGGATTTAATACGAAAGTCGGAAAGAAAGTGGTACGTGGTGAGATTATCGGAAAAGTGGGTAGTACAGGAAAAAGTACCGGTCCGCATCTGCATTATGAAGTGCACGTGAAAGGGCAGGTAGTGAATCCGGTCAATTATTATTTCATGGATTTGAGTGCCGAAGATTATGAAAAGATGATTCAGTTGGCAGCCAATCATGGTAAAGTATTCGATTAAAATCTTAAAACAGGAGTGTTATGCTTAATACAGACAAAGAATTGAAGCTATATTATTCAATAGGGGAGGTTGCCGACATGTTCGGAGTCAATCCGTCATTGCTCCGTTTTTGGGAAAAGGAATTTCCGCAAATCTCTCCTAAGACAGCGGGAAGAGGAATACGTCAGTACCGCAAAGAAGACGTAGAAACGATCGGTCTTATCTATCATTTGGTAAAAGAAAAGGGCATGACACTTCCCGGTGCCCGGCAACGTTTGAAGGATAATAAAGAAGCTACGGTTCGTAATTATGAGATTGTAAATAAGCTGAAAGCGATAAAAGAAGAGCTTTTGGCTATTAAACGCGAATTGGATGGACGGGAATAAATAAATGCTAATCGATCATGGATTCGATAGGCAAGAAACCTCATAACAAAATGAACGGCGAACAATTTGCATGATACTGCAACTTATTCACCGTTCATCGTTTTCTTATTTACCGTTTGAAAGCTATTCTTCTACACGGCTCACCTGTTTGATATTCTGTATTTTCTTCAGATTGTTGCAGATGGTTTTTACATCATCTACATCATGTACCCACAACTGAATTTTTCCTTCAAAGATGCCATCTTCGGTTTCGATGGTCAGCTTACGGATATTTACATTGAGCTGTCTGGAGATAACTTGAGTGACTTCATTCAAAAGTCCCATATTATCTATACCTTTTATATATATATATACCAGGAAAGACAGTTCTTTGTGTGTATCCCATTCGGTCGCTAATATGCGGTTGCCATAGCTACTCTTCAATTTGGCAGCAACAGGGCATTGGCGCTTGTGAATAATGATCCGGTCGTTTTCATCCACATATCCCAATACATCGTCACCGGGAATAGGATGGCAACATTCGGCCATGATATATTTCTTCTGCAAACTTTCTTCCGTCAGTTTGAGCACCTCTTTCGGGTTGATTTTTTCTTTTTCCTGCGGTTCTTTCTCTTCCTGCTTCTCTTTGCTATTGCCGAAAGAGAAAGTCAGATATTTCTTCCAGTTACTGGTTTGCTTTTCTTTCAGTTCATTCTTGTCCGCTTCTCCCAAAACGATTGCTTTACTGCCAATGGCAGCCAGCAGTTCTTCCTCATTCTTGGCATTATGCAGTTTGCGTAGCTTTTCGATAACAGCTTCTTCCGGACGGACTTCCTCCTTTTTCAGAAACTCACTAAGGATTTCTTCTCCTATCTTCTGGTTTGCTTTACGCTCTTTGCGGAGAATGGCTGCTATCTTGGCGCGGGCACGGGCAGTGGTTGCAAAAACTTCCCATTGCGGTTGTACGCGTTGCGATTTTGAAGTAAGGATTTCAACTTGGTCACCACTTTGCAATTTGTGGCTCAACGGCACTAATTTATGATTGACTTTGGCGCCAATACAATGGCTACCAATATCCGTGTGCAGGGAAAATGCAAAGTCGAGAGCCGTAGAGTTCTGCGGCATAGTCTTCAGTTCGCCTTTAGGAGTGAACACGAATATTTCAGAAGCAAATAAATTTAGCTTAATGGTATCCAGAAAGTCAATGGCATCCGGTTGCGGATCATCTAATATCTCCTTAATCGTTCTTAACCATTTTTCCAATTCACCTTCATCCTCGCTGCCTCCTCCTTCTTTGTATTTCCAGTGGGCTGCGAAACCTTGTTCGGCAACGTCATTCATCCGTTCACTACGAATCTGGACTTCAATCCATTGTCCGTTGTTACCCATCAGAGTGACGTGCAATGCCTGATAACCATTAGCTTTAGGATGGCTGACCCAATCGCGCAAACGGTCCGGGTGGGGTTTGTATATCTTGGAGATAGAAACGTAGATATCGAAACAGTCATTGAGCTCTTCTTCTTCATTACGTGGTTCGAAGATGATTCGAACAGCCAGTAAATCGTATATTTCTTCGAAAGGAACATGTTTGGTCTGCATCTTGTTCCAGATGGAATAGATTGATTTTACACGGGCAAGTATCCGGTATTTCAATCCCATCTTATCCAGTTGGGTACGAATCGGGGCCGTGAAGTCGTTGAAAACCTTGTCACGTTCAGCGGCAGTAGCATTCAACTTCTCTTCTATTTCCGCATATTCTTCTGGATGTTCATATTTGAAGCTTAGATTCTCAAGCTCCGTTTTTATCTTATAAAGCCCCAAGCGGTTGGCAAGTGGAGCATAGATGTAAAGCGTTTCGCCTGCAATCTTATATTGCTTGTTGGGTAACATGGAACCAAGGGTACGCATGTTGTGCAAGCGGTCTGCTATCTTGATAAGAATGACCCGGATGTCGTTCGACATGGTGAGCAGCAACTTCTTGAAGTTCTCTGCCTGTGCCGAAGCGCGGTCACCGAAGATTCCACCGGATATTTTAGTCAGTCCGTCCACAATCTGGGCGATCTTCGGACCAAAGATATTCTCGATGTCTTCCACTGTGTAATCAGTGTCCTCTACCACATCATGCAGCAAGGCTGCACATATAGAAGTGGAACCGAGACCTATTTCATTGCATACAATGCTGGCAACGGCAATCGGGTGCATAATATAAGGTTCGCCCGAACGGCGTTTGATACCTTTATGCGCCTGATTGGCAAAGTTGAAAGCCTTCGTAATGATTTCAACTTTTTTGCGATGCTTAGTATTGAGATAATCATTCAGTAGTTCGTGGAACGCCTGATTAATCATCTCTTCGTCAGCTATTTCTTTGGGGGCCAGATTATCCATAATTGTTATCCTTTCACTTGCTTAGTTCTGCAAAAATAAGCAAATTTCCGAACGATGCAAGCAGGAAGTTATTTATTTGTATATTTTCAATCGTTTTCCTGCTGCAATTTTAGTGCTAGACATTCCATTCCACCTTTGTATATCCTTAATTGTGACACCATACTTTCTGGCAATAGTGGATAAAGTGTCTCCACTTTTTATTGTATAATAGGTCAGATTTCCCTTACCGGCAACTGCTGATGTCGTTTTGCGGGTTGCAGGTGTAATATCCTTTACAGCAACGGTTTTCCGGTTGCGGAACAACTCATCGGCACGATGCGTATAAATCGTATCTTGCTTATCGATAAAAGTACTGATCGCGTCAATAGGCAGTCTTAACGTATAAGGTTTGCTGTCACCCGGAATCATTTGCTTCTTATATTGCGGATTCAGACTCTTGATCTGATCCAGAGGTACATTACAAAGGTCAGCGATTTGTTCGAAGTGCAGATTTTTGTTTACTTGCACTGTGTCGGTACTTGCCGGAATATTAGTTTCCATCGGGCAGATATTGTGATCGCAGTAGTAAGTCATCACATAGTTGGCAGCGATAAAGGCAGGCACATAGCCACGTGTTTCTTTAGGCAGATAATTGTAGATTTTCCAATAATCAGTTTCGCCATTGGCACGGCGGATTGCCTTATTGATTGTACCGGGGCCACAGTTATAAGCAGCAATTACCAGGTTCCAGTCTCCATAGATATCATACATTTCTTTGAGGTAACGTGCGGCAGCCCAAGTCGCTTTAATCGGGTCACGGCGTTCATCTACCAGGCTGTTTGATTCCAAACCATAGATCTTACCTGTACCGATCATAAATTGCCACAGACCGGAAGCACCTGCACGTGATACGGCTGATGGGTTCAACGCAGATTCGATAATCGGCAGATATCTTAGTTCCAGTGGAAGTCCGTATGCATCCAGTGCTTCTTCAAAGATCGGCATATAGAAGTTGCAGGCACTTAGCATGAAAGAAACCTGATTGCGCAAGCGTCCTGCATACATATCGATGAATTTGCGGATAATATCATTATAAGGCATTTCCATGATGGCCGGGATGCGTGACAAGCGGTCGATATAGACAGAGTCACTGAATAAAGGATTGATTTCAGCCGTACTGCAATCCTTGCCTAAATCAATATAATTTTTAGCTTTCCAGTCATTCAATAGACTGTCAAGTGGATAAGTCATACTTTTAGGCAGGTCGATGCTTTCTTTGCGTTCAGTTCCATTTTCACGAATCACTACATCTACACTTTGCGCTTTTACCTGCGACGTGGCCACTAGTAAAAGAAAAATAATCGAACAATAGTTAACTAATTTCTTCATGCTTCAATAATAAGATCAATCTAAATTGTGTTTTTTAAAATCGTAATACGCATTGCAGACCAACCGACTTGTTTTTAAAACTGTTGGAGCGGAACTGGTTGTTATTATCAATAACGGCCGGCTCTACTTTCATACTCAAGTCGGGGGTTATATCGAAGTTGGATAACTCCGCATCTACATAAGCGTCGATGATAGAGATCAGGTAAACTCCGATAAATGCAAATATACTAAGGTCCCGATAACGACGGAACATATCTTTTCTTCTTTTTAGTGTGTTTTTTAGCTGCTCCTCATTATAAGTGGAGTTCGGGGGCAACAAATCTTCGTAACTTTTCGTATTCGGATTGCTGTCCATAATGTCCAGATAGGCTTGCGAATAGTCTTTGTACATCTTACCGTTCCAACTTAAGGCGTAAGCACAACCAGCAAATCCTCCATATATAATAGGTAATTTCCAGTATTTACGGTTGTAAATCTGTCCTCCACCGGGGAATACGACTGCCAGCCACGTTGCTTTGGTCGGATTTGGGATAAATATTTTCTTGTTAATATCTTGAGCAGGTGGCGGCACAGTGTCGGTCTTTACAACAATGGAGGCAGGTTGCTCTATCTTTTTCAGCTCTTTCTTGTTGGCTGCATCCAAGCTATCCGCTATCTGTATTTTAGCAGCTGACAAACTGTCGATGGCCGGAAGTTCTTTGGATGGTATGATTTGGATAGAATCCTTCTTCACCGAGTCCTGTATTATCGGATCACGATGCCTTCGTGCACGGGCTTTCGGCGCTTCGCGCTGTATGATTGTTGTATCTTTCCGTGCCGGAGTAACAGTGGATTGTGCATACACATCAATCCCTGCCACCTGTAAAAAACAGAGAAGCAGGGCGCTGACTAGTAACTGATATTTCTTACTTTTTCTTGTCATTTACTTCTTTAGCGTATCGAAGATTTCCATGATACGTTCCAGTTCCTCCTCGTTCCCGAAAGGAATACTGATCTTGCCTTTTCCCTTTTCAGAGCAGGTGAGTTGTACCTTGGTGTTGAAAAAGCCGGAGAGTTGTTGCTTCAATAAGTTGAATTCTTCAGGAAGTTTGCCACGTTTGGGTGTTATTTTCCGTGTGCCGCTTTTCACAGCTTCTCCTTCGCTTAATGATTTAACAATTTCTTCTACTTTGCGGACTGAATATCCGTGTTCTTGTATTTCTTCGAATATTTTAACTTGTAGTTTAGGGTCGCCTAATGAAATCAGCGCACGGGCATGTCCCATGTCCAGCTGCTTGTTTTGCAGGGCCATCTGTATTGGAGCCGGCAATTTCAGTAAGCGCAGGTAGTTGGCGATCGTCGTTCGTTTCTTTCCGATACGTTCGCTAAGACGTTCCTGTGTCAGTTCGTACTGATCGAGCAGATGCTGGTAGGCAAGTGCGATTTCTACGGCATTCAGGTCTTCACGCTGGATATTTTCAATCAGCGCCATTTCCATCATGTTTTCGTCGTCGGCAGTGCGTATATAAGCAGGGATTGTTTTCAGTCCTGCTCTTTGTGATGCACGATAACGACGCTCTCCCGCGATGATCTGATACTCATCGTCCGAGAGTTTGCGTAAAGTGATAGGTTGGATGATACCGATTTCCGCAATGGAATCAGCCAGTTCCTGCAATGCTGTTTCGTCAAACTCACGGCGGGGCTGGTTGGGATTGACAGTAATCTTTGCCAGCTCTATTTCATTAATGGAAGAAGACCCTTCGGTTTTCACATCATCCATTGAGAGCAAGGCGTCGAGACCACGTCCTAATGCATTTCTTTTTTGTGTTGCCATATCTTCTTCTTTCTTTTATTTATTTCGGTTGATAATCTCTTTAGCAAGGGCCAGGTGATTTTTGGCGCCGGTAGATTCCGCATCGTAAAGGATGGTCGGGACACCGTAGCTGGGAGCCTCGCTCAATTTCACATTTCGTTGAATAACGGTGTTGAATACCAGTTCCTGGAAATGACGTTTCACTTCATCGTAAATCTGATTAGCCTGACGCAGACGAGAGTCATACATTGTCAGTAAGAAACCTTCGATTTCTAAAGCCGGATTCAGTTTCGACTTGATGATTTTGATGGTATTCAACAATTTGCTAATACCTTCAAGAGCAAAATATTCAGCTTGAACGGGGATAATCACGGAGTCGGCTGCCGTTAGGGCGTTGATCGTGATTAGTCCTAATGAAGGAGAACAGTCTATCAGAATATAGTCATATTCTTTCTTCAAAGGCGTGAGTACTTCTTTTAGTATCTTTTCTCGGTTTGGGAGGTTCAGCATTTCAATCTCTGCTCCTACGAGATTGATGTGCGAAGAGATTACTTTCAAAGAATCAATCTCCGTATCAAGGATAGCGTCCTGTACGTTGGCTCTGTCAATAATACATTCATAGATAGTGCATTCCGACTGCTTGATGTCTACTCCCAAGCCGGAAGAGGCATTAGCTTGCGGGTCGGCATCTACTACGAGTACCTTTTTTTCCAGTGTAGCAAGTGAAGCTGCGAGATTAATCGTAGTCGTTGTCTTTCCTACACCGCCTTTTTGATTGGCCAAAGCAATAATTTTTCCCATATTCTCTAAATTTATTGGCAGCGAAATAAGTGATAAATCCTTAGAGCGCCTACGAAAAAAGAGAAACTTTGCAATTTCTGTTGATAAGTCGCCTGTTTTGTTAATAACTGTCGGACGAAACGGTTACAAAACTTCAACAGGTTCATCATCTTCTTTTCTCTTTAACGAGCTTGCAAATATACATATTTATATTGGATATCTATTTCTTTTTTTGCTCGCTTGCAGAAGATTAAGATTTGTAAACGGGTGTATATTCGTCAGATAGCGATGTGATTAATATGATATTCGGAGATAAGCGGTTGGCAGTACGGTTACTTTTTGCTACTTTTGTGCGAACATTAAAAAGGAAAGGATTGAATATATGGAAAGTAAGAAGCCGTTGATCCTCGTTTCGAATGACGATGGTGTTATGGCTAAAGGTATTAGTGAACTGGTGAAGTTCCTTCGTCCGTTGGGGGAAATTGTTGTAATGGCACCCGACTCTCCGCGCTCCGGCAGCGGCAGTGCATTGACGGTGACTCATCCGGTTCATTATCAACTGGTCAAAAGAGAAGTG
>OGOI01000973.1_pt1 | contig 19842 bp, 14 predicted proteins | sample 1552631 | NCBI WGS metagenome assembly OGOI01 (sample SAMEA2580204, study PRJEB22360) | human gut metagenome | biome: human gut; feature: human-associated habitat; material: faeces | place: Denmark | collected 2008/2010 | reverse complement strand
CACAGAACGATAAGACCGCCGTAACAACACATATAAAAGCTGCCGACCTGACTATGCCCACACCAAGTGCCGCAAAGCTTATGCCCACAGCCAGTGCGTCCACAGAGGTGGCAAATCCCTGCACAAGCACCGCCCCGAAAGTGAGCCTGCCCCCTGTCTGGATCTCATCGTCCCCCGAACCGCATATCATGTTCAACCCTATGAACCCAAGCAGTATCAAAGCTATCCAGTGGTCGAACCTCTCTATGTACTCCGCAAAATTCATGCCCAGCGCATAGCCGATCGCAGGCATTATCCCCTGAAAAAGCCCGAATATGATGCCGCACATCAATGCTCCCCTGACTCTCCCCTTTCTGACACAAAGCCCATTAGTCACCGATACCGCAAAAGCGTCCATAGAAAGTCCACACGCAGTAAGAAAAAGCTCAAAAATACTCATATAATCCCCCTGTATAATTTATAAAAACAGCTTTACATTCAATCTTGACTTCCCTTATATTTTTATCTGCACCCACACTCTTTACACCTGCTACCACACCTTTTCTGCAGGGGCGAACAGCGTTCGCCCATCGAAGCAACAAGCCCATGCTTTCATCAAATAAAATAGCCCCCACTCAACACAAAAACGCCATCTCGGAAAATACAAAATAACATCTTTGCATTTTCCGAAAACAGCGTCATACCGTTATATTTTGTTAATCCTCACACTTTGAAGCAAGAAGCGAGCTGTATTGATTTCTGAACTGCTCAAATCTGCCCTCGTCAAGAGCCTCTCTTATCTTCTCCGTGAGCGTGTTGTAGAAATACAGATTGTGCATAACTGCCAGCCTGCCTCCCAACTGCTCCTCAGACTTGAACAGATGACGAATGTACGCCCTGCTGTGATTACGGCAAGCAGGACAATCGCAATGCTCGTCAATAGGTCTAGGGTCAGTTTCATACCTTTTATTAGTGATGTGCATAATGCCGTTCCATGTGAACAGCGTTCCGTGACGTGCATTTCTGCTTGGCATTACGCAATCAAAGAAGTCCACGCCTCTGTAAACAGCCTCGATTATGTTTGTCGGTGTGCCAACGCCCATAAGATATCTCGGCTTATCCTTTGGCATAAAAGGCTCGACCTTTTCGATAATGTTATACATTACCTCAGTAGGCTCACCTACAGCAAGACCGCCAATAGCAAATCCCGAACAGTATTCCATTTCTCTTATACGCTTCATATGCTCGATACGCAGATCCTCATAAGTACAGCCCTGATTGATACCGAACAGCATCTGATGCTTGTTTATAGTCTCCTCAAGTCCGTTGAGCCTTTTCTGCTCAGCGATACATCTCTCAAGCCACCTTACCGTTCTATCACAGCTTGCCTTTGAATAGCTATGCTCAGCAGGGTTTTCCACACACTCGTCAAACGCCATTGCGATAGTAGACGCAAGGTGCGATTGTATCTGCATACTCTCCTCAGGACCCATAAAAATCCTTCGTCCGTCAACATGAGAGTTGAAGTACACGCCCTCCTCTTTGATTTTACGCAGCTTGGCCAAAGAAAATACCTGAAATCCACCGCTGTCTGTAAGAATAGGCTTGTCCCAGTTCATGAACTTGTGAAGTCCGCCCATTTTGTATATAACATCATCGCCCGGTCTGACGTGCAAATGATAGGTATTGCAAAGCTCCACCTGAGTTTTAAGCTCATTTTTTAAATCAATGGAAGAAACTCCGCCCTTTATCGCCGCCGAAGTTCCCACGTTCATAAAAACAGGTGTCTGTATCGTTCCATGAACAGTTTCAAACTGCCCCCTGCGTGCAGCACCCTCTTGTTTAAGTAATGTAAACATAAATTCTCCTTACAAATTATTATTTCATATCATACAGCTTCATAGTTTCAATATTTCTGTACTCATGCTTTTCATAATATCCAATAAGCTCTCCCGCATCATTTCTGAGAGCTATCATGTAAACGTCCTTATTTTCCTTTTCGTTGCGAAAAGTATACACCTTGTTGTTGCCCTTATCCTTTTTGAACCATGCAATGACCTGTTCTATCTTAGCATTAGAATCCCCGTTATGACAGCCCTTTATGGACCTGCCCACAAGAGCCGCTCCTCCACGCTTTTCATATCTTTTGACCGCTGTCGGGTTCATATATACTATCGTATGCTCAAGGTCGCAAATAACCACAGGTGCATCGTCTGCGTCAATAACGCTCTTAAAAAAGTTATTTTCCATTTCCGTTCTCCTTTATGATATCATTCCTGCCCCTTATTCCTTTAAGCACCATATCCAGAGGCACACCAAATATCTTTATGCAAAGCACCAATACAATAGGTATCGCTGTAAGTGCCAAATAAAGCTCCCAACGTTCAGGAAAAGCCTTTGCAAGATATGCCTGATAACCATAGTATGTGAGCATATAAACAATAGTCCTGTGCCAGAAGTACACCTGCAAAGTCCTGGAGCCGCACTTTGTTATCAGTGGAATCTTCACATCAAGCCCAATACCAAGCACCGCCAAACAAAGCAGTGCCGAGATACCCATAACAAGCAGCCTGCTCAAAAAAGTGCAATCCATGTCCGTTGCTTCAGATATGGAAAAATAAGAGTTTCTTCCAGTAAGGAGCATTCTCAGCGGATAAACAAGCTTTGTTTTTCCAAAGCAGAAATAAGCCCAAATGCCTATCACCCCCAAGGACAGCACCCTTACATACCACTTCTTCACAAAATCAGCCACTTTTTCAGGGTCAAGCACATATCCGCAGTAGTAAAACGGGAAAAACACCACTATCCTTGATAGCTCATATTCATCGCCCACGCTAGGGTCATACCCTGCCGCAAGTGCCGTCACCATAGACGCCGTAAGCACCGCCCAAGGTCTGCTGTTTCTTAACAGATAGCAAAGCCCCATAAAAGCCGCCATTGCGAACATATACCAATATACACCGTCGCCGCCTAAAAGGTCAAAGAATATCTCGCCATCACTGTTTTCCTTGTCAAAATCCGTCTGAAATCTCACCTGCGACCAATAATTCAGGCATTTCATTAACATTCCGATAACAACAAATCCAAGCGTCTTTCCAAGCACTTTCCTGCCGTCATCATGCCCCCTGTTGAACAATCCTGATATGAATAAAAACAACGGCATATGAAAAGCATACAGAAACACAAATGCGCCGCTAAAAACCTTTGCCTGCGGTACACCTGTTTCACCGCCGCCGTCACCAAAAAGCTTGACAGTGCTGTCGTCTATCAAATGCCCCAAGACCACAAGCACTATAAGCAGAAATTTCAGATTGTCATATAAATACAGTCGTTTCTTCTCCCCTGACTTAATGTCATTCATATAGAAAAAAACCTCCGTAGATGAAAGCTTGAACTAAGATTATATTTAACAATAACCTAATTTCTAACCGCTCACTCAGATATTATAAGCATACAATCACCAAAGCTAAAAAATCTGTACTTCTCTTCAACCGCTATCTTATAAGCGTTCATAGTGTTCTCGTATCCCATAAATGCAGAAACAAGCATTATAAGCGTGCTTTCAGGCAGGTGAAAATTAGTAACAAGTCCGTCAAGCACCTTGAACTCAAAGCCAGGATAAATAAATATCTCCGTGTAACCGTCACATGGAACTATCTTTCCGTCATTGAATGCCGCCACGCTCTCCAGCGTCCTGCACGAAGTAGTACCGATCGCAATAACACGTCCACCATTTTTCTTCGTTTCGTTTATCATGTCTGCAGTTTCACGGCTAAGCTCATAATGTTCCCTGTGCATCTTATGGTCAAGGACCTTGTCCTCCTTAACAGGTCTGAACGTGCCAAGACCAACGTGCAGAGTAACATACGCAATGTTCACACCCATTGCCTTTAAGTCCTCAAGCTGCTGCTCAGTGAAATGAAGACCGGCAGTCGGCGCAGCAGACGAGCCAAGCTCATGAGCATAAACCGTCTGGTATCTGTCCTTGTCCTTCAGCTTTTCAGTAATATAAGGCGGCAAAGGCATCTGACCTATCTCGTCAAGTGTGGCAAAGAAATTCTCCTCGCACTCAAATCGTGCGATACGGTTTCCGTCCTCCAACACATCAATTATCTCTGCTTTCAGCTTACCGCCGCCAAAAACAAATCTTGTGCCGATCTTGGCTTTCTTTCCGGGTCTGCAAAGAATCTCCCAGACCATGTTCTCTTTCTGCTCCACAAGCAAAAACTCAATGAACGAGCCTGTGTCCTCACGCTCGCCGTATATCCTCGCAGGAAGCACCTTTGAGTCGTTAAGCACAAGCAAGTCACCTTTTTTGAGATAATTGCATAGATTATAGAAATGGTCGTGTACCACCTCTCCCGTCTGCCTGTTTATCTTCATCATTCTCGAAGCATTTCTAGGCTCGACAGGGGTCTGTGCAATAAGCTCCTGCGGCAGGTCATAATAAAAATCCGATCTTTTCATGTTGTTAATATCAAGCATTTTAAATATCTCCTATTTACTTAAAATATAATAATGTAGGCAACGGCGTCCTCTACGTCCCACTCTCACCATTCTCAAAGTCCTTATTCCAACAACTGTCAACATTCTTTAAAGCCATTTAATTTCATATAAACTTATTAATTTACAGAAAATTAAAATATTTTTATCTATATGTATTGACAGAACGCTAAATATTTGTTATCATTAAACAGAACAGATAGAGGTGCAGTTGAAATGAGTATCATTTTTCGTGTGACCCCACACAACAGCGTCCCAACGCCTATGGTAAATGAGAAAGGTAAAACTGCCGAAGCGGAGTATCGGGAACACTCCTGCTGACTGTTAGTTTAATAGACTATCAGTTGTCATCATTACAAATGGTGGAGTGCTATCGGCATAAATTTTTATGTCAACATTCTTATTATATTGTATGATGAACTGGTTTTCAACCAGTTTTTTTATTATTTGTTTATTTTTTATGTTTTGTGCAAAATAACATTTGAACAGCGGCATATTTTAGTGTATAACGCCAAAGAAAATTGTTACCATGGCACAGGAAAAGGAGTTTTAATAATGAAAAAGTACAATGTCGGTATCATCGGTGCAACAGGAATGGTAGGTCAGAGATTTTCTCTGCTTCTTGACAAACACTCATGGTTCAATGTAGTATGCGTTGCCGCTTCACCACGTTCGGCAGGCAAAAAGCTCAAGGACGCAGTTGCAGGCAAGTGGAAGCTTTCAGAGCCTCTGCCGGAAGCTATCGGTGAGCTTACAGTTCTGAACGCCGAGGAGGACGTTGAGAAGATCGCTTCAATGGTAGATTTCGTATTCTGCGCAGTTGATATGAAGAAAGACGAGATAAGAGCCCTTGAAGAAAAGTATGCAAAGGCTGAATGCCCTGTTGTATCAAACAACTCCGCACACAGACATACTCCTGATGTTCCAATGGTCATTCCTGAGGTAAACCCTGAGCATATCGAGATAATCGCTTCACAGAGAAAAAGACTTGGCACAAAGAGAGGATTTATCGCAGTTAAGTCTAACTGCTCACTCCAGTCTTACGTTCCTGCTCTTGCTCCTCTTATGGATAAGTATAAGGTAACAAAGGCTCTTGCCTGCACATATCAGGCAATTTCAGGCGCAGGCAAGACATTTGAAAGCTTCCCTGAGATACTTGACAACGTTATCCCTTATATCGGCGGCGAGGAAGAAAAGTCTGAGAAAGAGCCTCTTAAGATCTGGGGTCATATCGAGGGCGACGTTATCGTTGACGCAACAGCTCCGGCTATCACAACACAGTGCCTGAGAGTTCCTGTTTCCGACGGTCACACAGCAGCAGTTTTCGTATCATTTGAGAATAAACCTTCTAAGGAAGAGATTCTTCAGGCTTGGAAAGATTTCAGCGGTGTTCCACAGGAGCTTCAGCTTCCAAGCGCTCCAAAGCAGTTCCTTAACTACTTCACAGAGAACGATCGTCCACAGGCTAAGCTCGACAGAAACCTTGAGGGCGGCATGGCAGTTTCTATAGGCAGACTGAGAGAAGATTCACAGTATGACTATAAGTTCGTTTGCCTTTCACACAATACACTGAGAGGTGCGGCAGGCGGAGCAGTTCTGCTGGCTGAGCTTCTTGCAGCAAAGGGCTATTTTGACTAATATAACACATATATACGCACGAAAGGAGTGCTGTTTATGAAAAAGACTATTTTCACAGGTGCAGGCGTTGCTATCGTTACACCTATGAACGCTGACGGCTCTATCAACTTTGACAAGCTGGGCGAGCTTATCGATTTCAACATCGATAACGGCACAGACGCTATCATAATCTGCGGAACAACAGGCGAAAGTGCTACCATGACAGATGAGGAGCATATCGAGTGTATCCGCTATGCCATTGAGAAAACAAACCACAGAGTACCGGTCATCGCAGGCACAGGCTCAAACCATACAGAATATGCCGTAAACCTTTCTAAGAAGGCTGAGGAGCTTGGTGCTGACGCTCTGCTTTGTGTTACACCTTATTATAATAAGACTTCACAGGCAGGACTTATCGCACACTTCTCCGCTATCGCAAAGGCTGTTACACTGCCTATCATTCTTTACAACGTACCGTCAAGAACAGGAGTGAACATTCTTCCTGAGACCTGCCGTGAACTTGCAAAGATAGACAATATCGTTGCTATCAAAGCAGCAAGCGGAAACATCAGCCAGATAACACAGGTGGCTGCCCTCTGCGGCGATGACCTTGATATCTATTCAGGCAACGACGATCAGATAGTTCCTATCATGGCTCTGGGCGGAAAGGGTGTTATCTCAGTTCTTTCCAACTGTATGCCATTTGAAACACACGAAATCACACAGCTATGCCTTGATGGAAAGTACGAGGAAGCAAGAGAAAAGGTATTCAAGACCCTTGGTTTTGCAAAGGCACTTTTCAGCGACGTAAACCCTATCCCTGTCAAGGAAGCTCTTAACCTTATGGGCTTTGAGGTCGGCGAGTGTCGTCTGCCGCTTGTAAGAATGAGCGATGATAAGATAGAAAAGCTGAAAGCGTCAATGAACGCTCTCGGACTTATCAAGTAAAATATACAAAGGGCGGAGAAATTCGCCCTTTATGTTTACCGTTATAAAAATGTACTAATGTAAGGGTTGGCGTCCCCGACAACCCAAACGCTGTCTTTGACATTATCACTTACGTTTATCTACAAATCAAAAAGAAAAGGAATGATATAAATGACTAAGATCGCAATATGTGGCGCCTGCGGAAAAATGGGCAGGTTCATATATGACGTTATGTCAGAGCGTGACGACTGCACAGTAAGCGCAGGTATCGACAAGTTCGGCGAGGCTTATGCAGACTTCCCTGTTGTAAAAGAGCCTGCCGACCTGCCTGAAAAGCCTGATGTAATAATCGACTTCTCACACCCTTCCGCACTGGACGGACTTCTCAGCTATTGCCTTTCAAACGGCACTGCCCTTGTAATAGCTACCACAGGCTATACAGAAGAGGATACAGCGAAGATACACAAGGCTTCCGAGCAGATACCTGTTTTCTTCACATTCAACATGACCCTTGGTATCAATCTTCTTGCAAATCTTGCAAAAACTGCCGCAAAAGTTCTTGGCGGTCAGTATGATATCGAGATAATCGAAAAGCATCATAATCAGAAGATAGACGCTCCGTCAGGCACTGCTATCATGCTTGCAGACGCAATAAACGAGGAGCTTGACAACAAGTATCACTATGTTTACGATCGTCATTCTGTAAGAGCAAAGAGAGAAAAGACCGAGATCGGTATGCACTCTGTCCGTGGTGGCACTATTGTTGGCGAACACGAGATAATCTTTGCAGGCAGAGATGAAGTTATCTCCCTCAAGCACGAAGCTCATTCAAAGCAGGTTTTCGCTGTGGGTGCAGTGAATGCAGGCGTTTTCCTTTGTGGAAAGCCGGCAGGACTTTACGCAATGAGCGATCTTCTTGCTTCACTTTAATTAAATATCAGATACATTGGGCATCCTTGACGTTCCACTATTTCAGAGATTTTTTACACTCTCAGGCTGCTGTTTTATACGGCAGCCTTTTTTTATACAAAAAAATAGCCGTGCGTGATTTTTTCCCGCACAGCCATTTCATTACATATTCTTATCAAGCTCCAAAGTCGTTTTCTCACGCTTTGTGAGCTTTTTCCATTGTGCTTTGTACTCTGCATAGACCATTTTCCACTCGGCTTCATCAGGAACATATCCACCGAAGCAGGTCTTTTCAAAAAAATCTATAAGACCGCCAAGCTCAACTCCACGCCTCTTAACAAGATATTCTCTTATCATTTCAGGCGTGTATCCCGATAGCTTTTCATTAGAAGCTATGGTCAAAAGCCTTACCACACGCCTGTAAAGCCTTATGACTTTGTCGCCGTTATCTCTGAATTTAAGTGACAGTCTGAAAAATACCTCGATAATTCTGTTAAGGAATACGAAAACCACAAGCACAAACGCCACACCGATAAACAGTACGATCCTGCTGAAATAGCTTACAAAAGTTGAAACATCAAAGTTCGTACCATTTGCACTGTAGTCACGCTGATAGCCCGGAACTGTCGGGTCAAAAGTCATCCAGCCAATGCCTGTGATAAAGACCTCTACAAAAGCGTGAGCATGGCTATCTCTTACCACAAACTCTCCACGTTCATTCTTTTCATATGCTGCAAAGCCCTCAACATACCTTGCTGGAAGTCCCAGCATTCTCGCCATAAGCGTCATGCTTGTGGCATAGTTCGTGCAGTTTCCACGCTTGCTCGTGAAAAGAAAATATGCGATAGACTCATCGTCAGGCTCATACTCGTTATCGTAAACATAGCCGTTCTGCTCAAAATAATCCACAAGCGCCTGAGCTTTCTCATAATCATTTTTGCAGTTTTCCGTTATGTTTTTCGCAAGAGCCTCCATTTTTCCACCTTTATCGTCATATGCAGAAACATCTGTGTACAACGCATATATCTTATAAATATTCAGCGCTTGATTTGATGTGACATCTCCGTTTGTCAAACCATAAGAAAGCAGCAGTTTGAACTGATTTTCGGTCATATCAAGATTTGCCGCAGCCTGTCTTTCGTTCTCCGTTTCAGGGATATACTCAAAGCTAATGCCAAGCTTATTTCCTGCGGTGTCATATGGTCTGTAGACCTCGCTGTGAGTTGTTTTGATATAAACGTTGTTCTCCCCTGGGGTTATCATCAGTGGAGCAGGGATATAGCTAGGGGTAAAGCTGTCGCTGAACTGATTCATGACTGCCTTTTCACTGAACAGATCATCAGGAAACTGTGACCTGTCCACGCCAAGATCCTTGGTGTAATCCTTATCTGCAAGTGACTTTGCTATGCTGTAAACATAGCTCGGTGAGTTCACCTCGTTGTCACCGTAAAGATGAACATTTTTGTCAAAATCAAAATCGTAGAAGCTATCGTCTGTTACCCACTTCTCGTTTCTGAAAAGGTCAAAGGATTGTCTGCGAAGATAAATGACCTGTTCGTCAGAGGTTGTGGTGAAGTTGAAAAGTATCTCGCCCGTTGCGTCTGCGCCAAATCTTGGGGAAGACTCATCACTAAGATTGTCATATGTGCCACTGCTTTTGATATTCACATCAAAGAAGTTGCTGTTTTTTTCAAGATAAGATGTCTTTGAGGAAGTCGGCATAAGCATTGCAAGCGCACCCACAAGGGTAACGAAAACCGCCGATGCCGCCACATAAGAGCCGTTTATAACAAGGTCATGCTTGCTCTCGTCTGAAACAAGTCTGCTGTGCACCATAAGTGCAATGAACACAGTGAGCATTATGGTTATGTCAAGAGTATCCATTGAATCGGCTCGCTTTCCGTAAATAAAAAACGGAAAAAGCACAACGAGCATCGTTCCAAAGCTTCTATAGCGCACAATGGTGAAATAATAAAGCACCGAAATGATAAAGAAGCCTAGTCCCACAAACAGAAAGTAGAAATATTCATCTATCTGACCTATCTCCTGCCTGTTTACATAAAACCAATTGATAAATGATTTTCCAGAATGTTCAAATCCAGCACGAAGAAGCTGAAAGCCCAAAAACAGCACTGCCACCATAAGGGCGGTATAGACAAGACCTCGCAGGACTTTTTTCGGCTTCAACCACTCAAAAAGAGCAAACAGCAGACATTCATAGACCACATATCCAAAAGTATAAAGTCTGACATTGTCTACAAGATAGGTCTTAAAGATTATGTTCATGACCACTGCTCCAAGGAGCAGCGGCAAAGCATATTTTGAAAGAATATTCACAAGGGTGTTTTTTATCTGAGCAGTTTTAGTATTCAAAAGCCACACCCCCTATGTCATTTTACGAAACTCGAAAGTTTCGTCTACAAGCCACATATTTTCTGTCTGCTTATCAAGACCGCTAAGACGTGTCACTACAAAAGAGCCGTTAAATTCTTCTATAAGAGAAGAAAATTCCCCCTGAGAAGTCGCCATGCAGGCTGTGAAGCAGATAGGAGCTGTCTTGCCTATCTCATGAGAAAAGGCAAAACGCTTTTCCTGCGGATATGGTGCTATTGCCGCAAGATCGTTTTGAAGCTCTATTATATCACCTGCCTGCTTTATTTTCATGCTTTTCCAGCCGTCAAGATAATAATTATACTCACTCTCAAAGCCCTCCATAATAAGCATTGAAAGCATTGCAAGGCTCGCTTCGACTATATTATCAATATTCATAGCAAACATGGGATCATGATCTTCACTTGGTATATCAAGGAAAAACGCCTGACTTGAAGCCGTGACCTTTTCATCAAGGCGCACCATAAGCTCGTCACGCTTTGAAGAAAGCTTCCAGTTTATTCTTTTCAGCGGGTCGCCTATCTCATACTGTCTGTGGTCATAGCCCGGAACGCCTGTAAGACCAAGTGCATTTTCATCTGATTCGCTTTCGTTATCGTCAAATGAAGCGTTCTCGGAAGTTGCTTTAAGAAGCTCTGTTTGAGAGCCAGTGTCAGGGATATTCGGCATTATCTTTATTTTTCCCACAGCTTTTTCATAACGTGAACTGTCAAGGTGCAGGGTGATTATTCCAAGATAGTCATGCAAACGTATGCTTTTTATTTTCACTGTGCCAAGACCTGCATAGCGTGTTTTCAGCTTAACGCTGACGCTTTGCTGTCTGCCGCCTGCCACGATAGTTTTAAATTCAAGTGGGCTTACAGCACCGATATTATCTGAACACTCTGCCGTTACCTCAACAACGCATGAGGGAATAATGCGTATTGCATTTAAAAGCATTATGTCAGCGTCAAACTCCTCGTTCTTTGCACTTATTTCTGTGGAAAGCTTTATGGCTGCCACAAGTTTACGCTTGGTAATGAGAAGTGCCGCAAGAGATATCAAAAAGGCTATAGCTAAAAGATAAAGCACAAGCGTACCACCGCTTCCGTTTATATAAACTCTAAGCAGTATCGCCACCGCCACGCAGGTAAGATAACCTAAAAGATTTTTCATGGGGTCATATCCTCTATTTCTCTATTGCGTCAGGTGATTTTACTGTAAGAGCGATATTTTCAAGAGCTTTCCTTTCATTTTCAAAGGCGGATTTGCCTTTTGGAGAAAGCATAAGTCTATGTGCAAGAACGTCAGGCATAACAGCCTTGACATCATCTGGCATGACAAATCCTCTGCCCTGAACAAAGGCATAGGCTTTTGAAGCTTTGAGAAGTGCGATGCTTCCACGGGGAGAAACGCCAAGCTTTACATAATCTGAATTTCTTGTTGCGGTAACAAGGCTCAGGATATATTTTCTCACGGAAAGCTCTGCGGTTACATTTTCAGCGTAGCCCATAAGCTCACGGACGTTTTCAAGGGTCATGACAGGCTGGATATTCTTTGCAAAGCCTGATCTTTCGGCTCTTGACATGATATCAAGCTCATCATCATATGAGGGATAGCCCATTGATATCATCATAAGAAATCTATCCATTTGGGCTTCAGGCAAATGATAAGTGCCGTAAGTTTCCACAGGGTTTTGTGTGGCAAGCACCATAAATGGTGACGGAAGTTCATGAGTTTTACCGTCAATGGATATCTGATGTTCTTCCATGACTTCAAGCAAGCTTGACTGAGATTTTGGGGAGGCTCTGTTTATTTCGTCTGCCAAGAGGAAATTACACATTGCCGCACCCTCTTTATACTCAAGCTCATGAGTTTTCTGGTCTATCATAGAAAAGCCAACGATATCGGACGGCATAACGTCAGGGGTAAGCTGGATACGGTTATATTTGCCGTCCACTGACCTTGCAAGGGCTGATACAAGCTGAGTTTTGCCTACTCCAGGCACATCCTCGATAAGAACATGACCGCCGCAAAGCATGGCTGTGATTATTTTAAGCACAGAGTCTGTCTTGCCGACGATAACTTTTTCGATATTATCTGTGAGAAGTTTTACCTTTTGGTTCAATTTTTTTATCCCCCTTTTTATCAGGTGTTCTGTTTGGTGTGAGCGATATCATTTTTCTTTTTAAAAGAACCACATTTTCGATACCTGTGGTATGCGGGAACATATCAACGGGCTGGATAAGCTGTGCTTTATAGCCTATTTTTGCAAGAAGCTTCAAATCACGCTCGAGAGTTTCTATTTTACAGGAAACGTAGACTATCTTTTCAGGTCTGAGTTTGCCCAAGGCTTCAACAAATTCTTCTGTTGTGCCTGCTCTTGGAGGGTCAAGGAAAACTGTATCACAGCTCTCACCTGCCTGCGCAAGCTTTGTCATGAACTCACCTGCGTCCTCATTATAAAACCTGATATTGTCAAGCTTATTGAGCTTGGCGTTTGAAACTGCGTCCTTTACGGCTTCGGCATTAAGCTCAACGCCTGCCACGTCTGCACCGCTTTTTGCAGCGATAAGACCGATAGTACCTGTTCCGCAATATGCGTCGATAACTTTATCGCCTTTTTTAAGCTCAGCACAGGAAACTGCTTTAGAATAGAGCTTTTCGGTCTGCTCGGGGTTCACCTGATAGAAAGAATGAGGTGAAATTCTGAACTTACAGCCGCACATCTCGTCGGTGATATAGCCTTTGCCGTACATTATAATATCACGGTCTCCCAAAGTAAGATGTGTCGTGCCTTTATTGATATTCTGAATGATAGTGGTTATATATGGGTGTTTTTCGGTGATAGCTTTAACGAAATTTTTCTTTGCAGGAAATATGGGGGTAGCTGTAACTAGCACGAGCATTACCTCGCCTGTTGTTTGGGAGGTACGGATAAGGGTATGCTTAAGAAGGCCCTGATCACTTTCCTCGTTATATGGAAGGATACGGAAGTCAACCATAAGCTCTTTAAGGGTAGCGACTATTTGCTGTGCTCTTATATCCTCCAAAAAGCAATCGTCAGTTATTACCATGCTATGGGTAGAGGACTGATATACTCCTGAGACGATACGCTTTGAGCTATTGACCTTATAGACAGTTTGGACTTTATTGCGATAATTATAGGGGTCGTCCATAGTTATTATCTGCTGAGGTCTGCAAAAGCGGCTCAACATTCTATCGGCTTTTGCCTGCTTCCATTCTATTTGCTGGGCGTAGACCTTATCCAACTGACAGCCGCCGCAGCGTTTAAAGCAGCTACATTTTTTCTCGCCTGTTGACTTATCGATAGTGGTATGTTTATTCATCACATTTACTCTTTTCATTATGTATAAATTTTATTTTAAGTATACCATTTTATATGAATAATGTCAACAAAGGCGGTTATAACAATTAAATTTAGCAGTATGCTCATGGGGTATAGCTAAGGTGTGTCGGTATAAATATTCAATTTTCAAGCTTCAGACGGAGTGCAGGAAGTGCTTTTCTGTGCGATCAGAACCTCTCATCGTGTTCACCTAACTCACGTTGACAAAATGTTTCCTCATACACTGTCGCTCCGCAAGGTTTCCGATTTGTGATGAAACCTCTTCTACTTATACACGAAAAGTGGGTATTTTGTTGCAGAAAAAATGCAACAATTGCAGAAATGTTGCCAAATTAAATTATAAATCATTTGTTTGCACAAATTTTGGGGTGTGAATTGGCAGATTTGACGGAAAACACATGAAAAATGTATAGTATTTGGGTATAAAAATACCGCCAAACCTTAGTCAAGCGGTTATTTGTATTATTCAATATCGATAAGTCCTGCGTTGAAACGAAAATTGACCCACACGCTCATGTGGAGCGTGGCTGGGATAAACTACAAAAACATAACGTCAGCATAATATTTCAACTCACACGCTCACGTGGAGCGTGACCGCCTCGCCGTAGCGGAGCGGTTATTTGTATTATTCAATATCGATTATCGGCTCCCACCGATAATGTCCGTTACACTCTTTATTAGTGCAGACAAAGTAATGTGCCTTATCTGCTGTTGTATTCACAGGAACATAGTAGCCGTTATGGCAAACAGGACACTCAACTTTTTCGCCTTTTTTTAACTTTGTGAGAATATCATTTTCTTCTGCCATGAACATAGCCCCCTTTTCTCCAGTTAAATTCAGGATAAACGTCTTTTACTGCAAGCTTTGAACACCACGCACAACACTTGCTGTGGTCTGAGCGGATAACGTACACCCTAAGTCCTGCGATGAAACGAAAATTGACTCACACGCTCACGTGGAGCGTACGTTAAAGTTACATATTTAGCAAAAGTTTAATTCTAAATAATCAGGCATTTCCAAACTGTATGGTACATAGCCAGGATTTTCTGTGAATGTTTTATCCTTATCATATTCACCATTTACATATTTATCTAAGTTAATAGATTGCTCTAAATATTCAAAGTTCCACTCAAATTTACAAGCTTCCCAAATAGTCATATCTGAATATTCTGCAGAAGGACTACTCAAAAGTTCTTTAAGCAACTTTTTTTCTTTATGCGAAAGTTTCCAAAGCTTTTGGTCTTCTGCATTTTTATTATCAACATAATCTGCTGAATTAAATAAAATTCTAACCACCTTAGCAGCATCTCCATAATAAACGGAATTATAAAATTTGAAATAAGGATGTCCCTGCCTTTCAGAATCGGGATTTACAGCGATACTTACATTATTCTGATTATCCCTACATACAGTTGACATTTCATCTAAGTATTCTTTCAAAAATAATTTAATCATTGCATGATACCTCTCTTTTTTTACATTATCATATTTCAACTCACACGCTCACGTGGAGCGTGACCTGCGGCTGCACTGTTACATACCTCAACGGCAGAATTTCAACTCACACGCTCACGTGGAGCGTGACCGCAAAACGACTGAGCATGACACAGACAGCCGTATTTCAACTCACACGCTCACGTGGAGCGTGACATAGATATTATCACATAATTTCAGCGGACGTTGAATTTCAACTCACACGCTCACGTGGAGCGTGACTCATGGAACGCTCGTGCAACGTCAGATAAGCAATTTCAACTCACACGCTCACGTGGAGCGTGACTGGGGCGGTATTGATTATGTACTCTGCAAAAAAATTTCAACTCACACGCTCACGTGGAGCGTGACGATGCGAACGAGGAAAAGCATTTTGATATCGACATATTTCAACTCACACGCTCACGTGGAGCGTGACCCTTAGATCCGTTCGGCAGTCGGGGCGGCATTTATTTCAACTCACACGCTCACGTGGAGCGTGACTTTCTGAAACAGAGCTGGACGGACGCTCGATAGATTTCAACTCACACGCTCACGTGGAGCGTGACTTGACGCTCACTTTGAGGGAACGCTTGACGTTTTCAATTTCAACTCACACGCTCACGTGGAGCGTGACAAGCCTAACAGCCTACAGATAATTCTGATTGACGATTTCAACTCACACGCTCACGTGGAGCGTGACATGCTAAGAAACTAACGTAGTCATAAAGATCTAAATTTCAACTCACACGCTCACGTGGAGCGTGACCTGCTCTTGCTAGATTGACATAATTTTCAGCAAATTTCAACTCACACGCTCACGTGGAGCGTGACACAAGCAAGGCTTACGCAGATACGCCTGTTACAATTTCAACTCACACGCTCACGTGGAGCGTGACTATCGGGAGGGCAGTTTCTTTTCTCACCCGTTGCATTTCAACTCACACGCTCACGTGGAGCGTGACTTTTAGGGGGCGAAATTAAATGACGAACGAGCAGATTTCAACTCACACGCTCACGTGGAGCGTGACCTGATATAGCATTGGCACTTGCCGCTATTTTGTTATTTCAACTCACACGCTCACGTGGAGCGTGACCAGAGACCGTCTATTATTCTGACGGCAAGTTTGCAATTTCAACTCACACGCTCACGTGGAGCGTGACTGTGATCTAGCCACAACGCCTTCGCCGTTTTTGATTTCAACTCACACGCTCACGTGGAGCGTGACATGACAGCTTCGTTGACCTCTGGTCCTACAGTGATTTCAACTCACACGCTCACGTGGAGCGTGACTTTATATGCTTTCATTTGCTCAACGGCTTTTGTCATTTCAACTCACACGCTCACGTGGAGCGTGACCCGTGCAATGGCTTTGCCTGATTGCGTTCGTTCATTTCAACTCACACGCTCACGTGGAGCGTGACTCGTATGCGCGAAATGGGCATCACACACCAGGGCATTTCAACTCACACGCTCACGTGGAGCGTGACCGGCAACACGCTTGACGTTCTCTGCGATACCGCAAATTTCAACTCACACGCTCACGTGGAGCGTGACGAAAAGTCTGAAAGCTGGATTGAGGACAGCAAGATTTCAACTCACACGCTCACGTGGAGCGTGACGGCGAGATTGAAGCATTCGGGGAAATATCCACAATTTCAACTCACACGCTCACGTGGAGCGTGACCGAGAGGCGTGTGAAAATCATTGAAAACAAAGTCATTTCAACTCACACGCTCACGTGGAGCGTGACCCAAGACGTGTGCAGGAGCAGCTTGCACAGCCGAATTTCAACTCACACGCTCACGTGGAGCGTGACCAACCTGGCGAGGTAGCCAATGCGTGGACAGCCAATTTCAACTCACACGCTCACGTGGAGCGTGACTTGTTGAGTCAGCGGCGTCGTCTGCTGACGTAGCATATTTCAACTCACACGCTCACGTGGAGCGTGACTCAGCGACAGTAAGACCCCTGTTTATAACAAGGATTTCAACTCACACGCTCACGTGGAGCGTGACGTTTACGACAAGGAAAATCTGATATTCGATGGCAATTTCAACTCACACGCTCACGTGGAGCGTGACAGGTCAGGCATTGCACTGTTCAGCTGGTCCACAAATTTCAACTCACACGCTCACGTGGAGCGTGACTCTGGCATTTTCTCACAGACCTGCTTAAGGTTTATTTCAACTCACACGCTCACGTGGAGCGTGACGTCGTTGTGGCCAGTGCCGTCTCTGACGGTACGATATTTCAACTCACACGCTCACGTGGAGCGTGACACGGGTGCCCGAAAGCTTTGTCTTATGATACTTATTTCAACTCACACGCTCACGTGGAGCGTGACGTAACGATATAATTATTGGAAAAATGAATGAAGATTTCAACTCACACGCTCACGTGGAGCGTGACTTGACAAATCTTACCTTTACTTCCTCACCGTCATTATTTCAACTCACACGCTCACGTGGAGCGTGACCAACTGCTTAATTGTCATATCAGGATTTACAGTTATTTCAACTCACACGCTCACGTGGAGCGTGACAGTTGAGTTCTCAATAACCTCATTGTCAAGAGTTACATTTCAACTCACACGCTCACGTGGAGCGTGACTTTCTGACACTGTTTTACAGGGCGGCGGCATTAATTTCAACTCACACGCTCACGTGGAGCGTGACCGTTTTTTGTTTGTTATCACTTGCAAACAAGATAACATTTCAACTCACACGCTCACGTGGAGCGTGACCTCAGACTTTGACGGCAAGTCACGCTCTTATGGATATTTCAACTCACACGCTCACGTGGAGCGTGACGGTACTAGAAAATGTTGCTAGTATCGATTTCACATTTCAACTCACACGCTCACGTGGAGCGTGACTGAGGTACAGATGTCATTTACAGAAATGCAGGTAAAATTTCAACTCACACGCTCACGTGGAGCGTGACATGGTGCTTTTGTCAAGATTTGTAAATACGGCTATTTCAACTCACACGCTCACGTGGAGCGTGACTACTCACTTTACCGCTTTAACACTTTAGCATACTAATTTCAACTCACACGCTCACGTGGAGCGTGACGCGTGTTCTGAGTCGGTGTGAACGGCAGATTCAATTTCAACTCACACGCTCACGTGGAGCGTGACTCCCTCGGCTTCTGATGTTGACTCATACTGTACGATCATTTCAACTCACACGCTCACGTGGAGCGTGACCGTTACAATTTTGTACTAAATGTGGCAGGCGGTGGATTTCAACTCACACGCTCACGTGGAGCGTGACATGTGCGGCACAAATTTCGGTGGCGGTGCAAAAATTTCAACTCACACGCTCACGTGGAGCGTGACGATAAGACTACATTAAAAGGTGTGGTGGGAAAAGATTTCAACTCACACGCTCACGTGGAGCGTGACTGATTTTACAAGTTCTTATCCCTCCGTTATGATATTTCAACTCACACGCTCACGTGGAGCGTGACTATCCTAGTTCTTCTTTTGTTAGTGGAGTTTTCCATTTCAACTCACACGCTCACGTGGAGCGTGACAAAAAACATACATATTACCCAAAATATAGAGAATTTCAACTCACACGCTCACGTGGAGCGTGACGGTACAAAATCATGAAAATCACAGGCGTTAAGAATTTCAACTCACACGCTCACGTGGAGCGTGACGGCCAGACCAAGCAAGAGATGATACTATAGTAGGATTTCAACTCACACGCTCACGTGGAGCGTGACTCCACGGCTACCATACCAACAACGGCTATCAGGTGATTTCAACTCACACGCTCACGTGGAGCGTGACCACAAAAACGCTGTTTGAACTCTACCATTTTTCAATTTCAACTCACACGCTCACGTGGAGCGTGACTATCAAATATCTTGCCACACCATTCACAAACAAAATTTCAACTCACACGCTCACGTGGAGCGTGACAATTTTACCTATATAATCCAAATACTGAGGAAAAATTTCAACTCACACGCTCACGTGGAGCGTGACAGGAAATGAAAAAACCGAGCATGAATTTACAAGATTTCAACTCACACGCTCACGTGGAGCGTGACCCAACGCTCAAACGGAAAAACATATGCAGTTTGTATTTCAACTCACACGCTCACGTGGAGCGTGACGGGTATAGAAACCCTCATCAATCGGAATTTGTTATTTCAACTCACACGCTCACGTGGAGCGTGACATGAGCATTTATCAATTGGCAAATTTTACACATCATTTCAACTCACACGCTCACGTGGAGCGTGACCTCTTCCTCTGTAGGGATTTCCTCAGTTTCTACCATTTCAACTCACACGCTCACGTGGAGCGTGACGTGAAATTGTTAGAAACTGGATAAATGCACAAAGTATTTCAACTCACACGCTCACGTGGAGCGTGACTATTAATCACCTATTTCCATTTCATAATCATCAAATTTCAACTCACACGCTCACGTGGAGCGTGACGTGTATGTGCTATGTTTGGTAGATTAAATATTAATTTCAACTCACACGCTCACGTGGAGCGTGACTATCGCTTTAGCACTTTAGCACTTTACCATGCTAATTTCAACTCACACGCTCACGTGGAGCGTGACCTCTAATTGTTGTACTCTGTATTCTGTCAACTTAATTTCAACTCACACGCTCACGTGGAGCGTGACAAGTACATATATACCCGATACAATGTTACCATT
>OGOI01000950.1_pt1 | contig 20221 bp, 17 predicted proteins | sample 1552631 | NCBI WGS metagenome assembly OGOI01 (sample SAMEA2580204, study PRJEB22360) | human gut metagenome | biome: human gut; feature: human-associated habitat; material: faeces | place: Denmark | collected 2008/2010 | reverse complement strand
AAGTAAGAGGAGAAAACCACCAGGGGTGTACCCCCCCCAGCCGATACCATCGCCAGATACAGGATCAATACCGCTCCCGCAACAGACATATGATCCAGATGTCCACCCATAAGGATTCCTACTACAAACAGCAACACTCCACCCATGAAGAATTGACAGCCGCTTAAGATAACCGGTGATACTTTTTGGGAAAAAATATTGATCAGTACGGTCGATGCTCCATAGGACAACTGTGCGATCAGCACAAAGCCTTCTCCCGTCAGTCTGAAGCCCATATCCATAGAACCGCCTGCCATGTTGATGATCACGACTCCTGCAAATCCGAGAATACAGCCGGCAAGTTTTCTGCCTGTCATCTTTTCATTTCTTACTAACAGACATGCCATTAAAATTGCGATAAAATTTCCAAGACCTGTGATAATTCCGCCTTTTACACCGGAGGTATGTGCTACTCCGATGTAGAAGAAAAAGTACTGGACAAAGGTCTGTGCAAAACAGACAGGAATTGCATAGCGGAATACTTTTCCATCCGGAAGAACCATATGTTTTTCACGGATAGATGCAAATACTAATACCAGAATTCCAGCCAATGCAAACCGGATACCTGCGAAGACGATCTGGCTTGCGGTATCTGCAGAATCTACAGATAAGATGCGATAGCCTGTCTTGATCACTGGAATTGCGCTGCCCCATAAGATGCAGCAGACACACGCCAGAGCTGCAACCACCCAGGTTCTTGTTAATCTATTTTGTTTTTCTGTAATTTCCATTTTATTTTTCAATCTCTATCTTCTCTTTCAGTACGACACATCCGGCCATATCACCGATTACATTCACACAGGTTGCTCCCATGTCACATAATGTATTGATGCTGATATACACACCCATGACTCCGGCCGGAAGACCTGCCATTGTTGCCAGTGCCGCAAACGATGCGATTGCTCCTCCCGGGATTCCCGGTGTTCCAACTGACAGAAGAACATTCGCCAGAAGGATGATGATCATCATCGGAATACTGACATGTACGCCACATGCATTTGCAAAAAACATGATCATAAACGACATCAGGATTGATACTGCGTCCATGTTAACAGTTGCTCCAAGCGGAATTGTGATACTGGATATCTGATTCGGTACGCCCAGCTCATCTTCCACACAACTTTTGCTGAGAGGAATCGTTGCAGAACTTGAGCATGTACCAAATGCATTCAATGCTGCCGGCATGATTGCTTTGAAGAACTTCACCGGACTTGTCTTTCCGAGAATGCTTACTGCACCGCCATATACAACAAATGCAAATCCAAAGAACGCAACATATAAGATAATCAGCTGTGTAGCCAGTGATATGATCGTCTTTGTTCCATTTGCCTCTACGACAGGGACGATCGTACAGAACACTCCGATCGGTGTGAAATACATAACCGTACTGATAATCTTCAGGCATGCTTCGTTGCAGGAATCAATTACCTTTAATAATGGCTCTCCCTTTTCTCCGATCGCGATCAGTGTAAATCCCATGATCAGTGCAAATACCAGCACCTGCAGCATATTACCCTCTGCAAATGCAGACACCGGATTGGAAGGAATCAGTCCTTTCACTGTATCTAATATACTGTCCATCTTTGTTGCCTGAATATCAGATGTAGCCATCTTAAAGCTGACACCTTTTCCAAGACGGATCAGTCTCGGAATGATCAGCCCGACAAAACTTGCCAGCGCTGTGGTGCACAGGAAGAACAGCATTGCCGCTCCTGTGATCTTACCTGTCGTCCTGGCACTTCCGATGCTTGCAATACCCATTACGATCGAACAGAATACCAGCGGGAAGATCATCATGTTCAATGCACTCATATAGATGTTTCCCAGTACACTCGTTGCAGTCAGAACCACTTTAAACCGTCCCGCCAAAAACAGTCCGGTCAGAATTCCGAGGATCAATCCGCCGAAAATCGCACCGGTGATGTGTTTTCTGTACCACTCATAAAAACTCTTCATTCGTATGTACTCTCCTTACTCTTTTAACTATAATATAACGTCTATATTTTACTATAGACATATAGATAATAGTTTATATCAAAAGGAGTGGGACGTCAATGTCCCACTTCCTTGGTTTCACCGTTTTTACAGTTTCCCCGTTGTTTGTCATATGCTAAAATAGAATTATTATCAATACAGAAACGAGGTGCTTTTATGCAGCACGAAGTATTTATCAGTTATCACCGGAACTCATCCGCTGAACTTGTGGAACATATTGTAACGGCACTGGAAAGTCACGGAATCAAATGCTGGTATGCCCCACGGGATGTAGATTCAAGCTATGCATCAGGCGTTTCCTGCGGATTAACGAGATTGGTATCTGTGTACCTGCCTATATCTGTATCGCAGAAGCCTATCTTGATTTGAATGACTGCACAAAAGCTACGAATGCGTTGGAGCAGGCTTTTACTTATGAATATAAATATTATGGTGAAGAAAATTGCCGGAAATACTGGCTTTATGATATCAAATCTAAGATTTTGGAAAAGCAGGGTAAAAACGACGAAGCTGCCGAATAGCGGCGCTGGTCTGAAGAAGAATATAAGAAATATATTCAGAGCCGCGAAACATAGCTTCCAGACTATTTTTTATTATTTTATCAGTCATCTAACAGTACATCATTAACCACATCGTATGCATCTTCCAATGCATCCAACGCTTCCGTCAGAGTGTCTGCTTTATCCGCTTCACCGTCTTCTTCATATTCATCCAGTATATTTACCAGAGAATCTTTTACTTGTTGGATGGATGTTATCAGGTCTTTTAACTGTTCTTCTTTTGTTGATGTGGAATTTATATTTACTATTTTGCTCACATTGTACCTCCCGTATTCTTGCCTATTTATTCTCTTGCTGATACATTTTTTCCAGTGTTCTAATTCTGATTCTTTACACCCATCTCATGCCATTCTTCCCCGCCCCAGGTTGACTGCGCGATTCCTTTATCTTTAAATCCGAATTTCTCATACATCGCTACCTTCGATTCCAGGCAGGTAAGGATAATCTCTTTTCTTCCCCTCCCACATTCTCTTTCGAGATACCGGCGTACCAGTTCTCTTGCAAGCCCCTGACTGCGGTATTCCGGCAGTACATCCAGTCCCAGAAGCATGACATTCTTGCCTTCCGGGTTATGCAGACTGGCATCTGTAAAGAACTCGTCCTTTAATATCTCATCATCCGTTGCTAGTCCATTTAAAAAACCTGCCATCTTTCCATTTTCTTTATCAATCGCTACCAGAAATAAATCCGCAATTCCGGCAACACGGTCTTTCATATGCTTCTTAGAACAGGCTTCATTCGGTGGAAAACAGATCCTTTCGATCTCTGCTGCTTCTTCTGCTTCGTTCTGTTTTATGTTTCTAAATTCATATCTTTCTGAAATATGTTTATTTGACATTTTCTTTTCTCCAATTCTGTTACCTTATAAAGTGTGTCGAAATTCCACCGCATGCTTCCTCTTCCAGATTGGGAACAAATTCCGCTGACACACATAATTCTCCCTCTCTTTGATCGCAACCGCCTGAAAAAACGTCTTCCACATCTCTGTATATTCATCTTCATACTGTTCTGTTTTACGAAGTGACTCAAATTCGTCATCCGTCAGATAACGCAGATAGTTTGTTCCGTCTTTTGGATGTACGCATGCTGTTTTCCGGTTATCATCTATGATCATCCAATGTTCTGATGGCATCCGGTCCGCAAAATGTCTGCCAACCAGCATGATCACATCACTTTTGGGTTCCAGATGACTGACATAGACCTTTCTGTCCAGCGACTGGAATCGTGCAAATTCATTAAAATGATGGCTTTCATTACCGACTTTCCGCCGAAGTTCCAACATGCGCATCACATGAGGATTCGAATACTGTTCCAGTACCTTACTTCCCACTGCAAATCCGACACGCAGAAAATTATAGATTGCCTGTAACGCATCTTCCTCCGCAGAAAGGGTTGCATAATATACATCCAGATATGCTTCATCGGAAATATCCCTGCGAACAGAACGGATTACTTTTTCTGCTTTCACATTATCCCCGTCTACATGGACATATTCATCAAACATTGTCTGCTGTAATATCGGTTCTTTCTTTAATTGTATCTGATCATGACCGATTCGTAAAGCTTCCGACCAGGCATCATAGATGCAGGTCATAATGTCCTCCAGACGATCCTTACAAGTATATATCTTCATAATTTCCTACCCTATCCCAAAGTCTGCCAACGACAATTGCACATAAGATTCATTGGAATGTTCTATATTCCATACATCTTTCTTATCTACACTCACCAGTTGTCTCATAATATACGATGCTTCAACCGGTGTATGATACATCTGTTTTCCCCCACAGGTAATAAAATAATGCGCCCGCTTAAGTACCACACCCATCTTCTTTAAGCTTGCAAAATCCAGTCTTCCATACCGTCTTGCATGTGTGATCCGGCTGGCGGATTTGGGACCGATTCCCGGTACCCGAAGCAGTCTTGCATAACTTGCAGTCTCTATTTCCACAGGAAATTGTTCGAGATGGCGTAATGCCCAGTCACACTTTGGATCGATCAGTTCATTGAAATCCGGCTTTTCTTCCGACAATAATTCACCTGCCTGGAATCCATAAAATCTAAGCAGCCAATCTGCCTGATAGAGGCGGTGTTCACGCAAAAGCGGTGTCGGTGTTCCAAGCCCCGGCAGTGCATCATCCTCATTCAGCGGAATATATGCTGAGTAAAACACTCGTTTCAGATCAAAGCCCTGATACAACTGCTGGGTCGTCTGCAATAATGTATAGTCACTTTCCCCCGTCGCACCGATGATCATCTGTGTACTCTGCCCAGCAGGTGCAAAACGACGCTTTAAACCAGACATATCACGGGGTGCTAACTGATATGCATTGTCCCATGTAAGGAGTCCATCCACTCTCCCCATTTCTTTTTGAGAAGGCAAAGTTCCGTCCTTTCCATCCGACAGTCTGTCTGTCTTCTTTTTTTCTTCCAGGCTTTCCCGATAATTCCTTTTGGATATTTCCGAAAAAATGCCGTTATTTAACAGTTGATTTCCCCTGCTTCTTTCCATATATGCTGTCTTTCCGATGGCCATCCGGTGTGCAGCAATTGTATTCTGAACCTTTCCCATAGGATTAAGGATTGTCTTCATTGTCTTATTCGGTGCAAGAGTCCGAAGACTCTCTTCCGTCGGAAGTTCCAGATTCACACTGATACGGTCGGCCAGATATCCCGCTGCGGCAAGAAGTTCATCCGAAGCTCCCGGAATCGTCTTCACATGGATATATCCGTTAAAATGATATTTTGTGCGAAGCAGCAGTAAAGTCTCACACATCTTTTCCATCGTGTATGTCGGATTTTTCAAAACTCCGGAGCTTAAGAAAAGACCTTCTATATAGTTACGCCTATAAAACTCAATCGTCAGTTCACAGATCTCTTCAGGTGTAAATGTTGCCCGTTTCACATCGTTACTTGCACGATTAATGCAATATTTACAATCATAGGCACAATGATTTGTCATCAGAATCTTTAATAAAGAAATACATCTTCCGTCCGCTGCAAAACTGTGACAGATGCCGCATGCCTCTGTATTGCCGAGTTCTCCTTTCTTTCCACGGCGGCTGGAACCACTTGACGTACATGCCACATCATATTTTGCTGCATCAGCGAGAATCTGTAATTTCTCCTGTGTTGTATAATTACTGTTTTTGATTTCTATATTCATAGTTTTATTATACAAACAAGCGTTCTTGTTTTCAAGTGGTTTTCAGAACATTTGTTCTTTTTATCTACTATACATGACTGCTATCTCTATTTTTTCAGGAAATGTTCCCTGTTCGGATATACCTGCCTGAAAGCCTCAAGCGCCGCCTCCTGTAACAGCCCAAACTCTTTCTCCATATGAAGCAGATGCGGTGCACGAAAAGCGATCAAACTAATCTGCTGCGCAATCTTTTTTGTCACTCCTTCTTCTGACATCTGTCCCATTCCAAATACAAGTGACGTAAATGCTCTTCCTCCCCTGCTGACTTCAATGAATTTCAAAAAGACATTCTGAAGCTCCTGCAAAAGAATTTCCTTATATACATTTTCCTGAAGCAGTGATTCTGACAGCCCCAAAGTGGCAGCTATCTTCGCTCCCTGCTTTCTCCGTTTTCCTCCCAGATCCACTGTCGTACCCTCTGCCAGATATTTCATTTCCATAAGACATCTCATAAATTCATCTTTTACGGGTGTTCGTTTTCCATATCTTGCAATCCATAACTGTTTCCGGTATTTGTCTTTCTCCGACTCTCCGTCGCCGGTATTTGCTTTTAATAACTCCAGTCTTTTTACCGGATCTGTTTCTTTGTAAAATGCAATTATCCATGCGTTATCCATTTTCTATTTCCTCATTATTATTTCAAAAAATGATCTACATTACTGCTATCCACACGGCAATATTCGGAGACATAATATCTGCCTTCCTTTAAATGTTTCCGATTTGTGTCTTTTCCACAGACAATCTCTACCGATAATTTCGCCAATTCCATTGCCTGATCCTCTTTATCATTATAGACGGTTCCCTTCATTTTTCCAGTCTTGATTGCCTCCAGCGCATCGTCCAGACCGTCAATTCCAAATATGACAGGCCAGTTCCGGCAGCCATATCCGGCCTTCTGCCCGGCTGGGATGGGAAGGCTGCCACTGTTCCCAGTGCCATCTCATCATTATTGGAAATAACCAGTTCTATCTCATCTCCATATTGTTCAATAAGACGACTCATCCTGTTTTCAGCCTGTCCACGGTTCCAGTCTGCAAACTGATAACTCAATTTTTCAAGATTAATCCCCTGTTCAAGCAAGGTCTTAACCGAATAGTCTGTTCTGCTGATGGCATCCTGATGTCCGGCCTCTCCTTCCAGAAGTATATACTGAATCTTCCCATCCTGATTCTTATCAACTTCCGGATGATTCTTAATATAATCCGCCACAATTTCTCCCTGCATGATCCCGGACTGCTCTGCGTTACATCCTATATAATACAGCTTCTCCCATTGCATCAGGTCCTCCCTGACCGGCTCCCTGTTAAAAAAGAGAACCGGGATATCTTCTTGCTTTGCCATCCTGATAATACGGGATGGTGCCGTTCTGTCAACCAGATTCACACACAATACATCACAGCCTGCGTCAATCATCTCCTCAACAATCTCATTTTGATCCTGCTGATTATCATCGCCGTTTTTTACCGTTGTGATGATTTTCATATGATCTGTTTCCATTTTTTTCAGATTCTCTTTTAACTGATCCGTCATCGCATTGATAAATGGATCATCCTGCGTATAGGTTACAACTCCTATCCGGATGATATGATCTGTCTTTACACTCTTGTCTTCACATCCGGTAATCAGAAAAGCAATCAGCAGGATAACTGCTATCATACTTCTTCTTTTTCTGTTTTTTTTACTCATAAGAATATAAGAACCTTCCCAAATTATCATTTAATGAAAATTCATCTCTGTCAAACACCTTTATCTCTGTCTTATGGCCTTTTAGCCTGTAGAATCTGTGTTCCAGCCTTTGTGCCATTTCCCCGACACTTTTATATCCGATCTCATAGGCATCCGGAACCACCAGTCCCTGGATATTTCCATTATCCAATAACACTACCGCTTTTACACTGCTCCCAATGCCATATATGTCCGCTCCCTGATATGAATCTTCATCAGACTGCTCGCCTAGTTCTTCCAATGCATGTGGATCCAGAACCACTATTGCATCTACTTTATCTTTTTTACTCACTTTTTCATAGAGATTCTGATCTTTTTTCCGGTAACAATACCAGTCGATCTCACTTTTGGTATCTTTCAGCGAATCCTTTAATCCCCGGATTGCATCCTGATCTGACTTTGATTCTTTCCAATTTGCGACAACTCCGATTTTCTGCCGCTTCTTTCCCAGCTGCTTTCCAAGTTCAGAACCTATCTTATAATAATCCGGTCCGATTACCGGATTACCGGAATTCCCGCCTTCTTTGGAATATACATCCTCCATGATCAGTGTGTATGGCGTCTTGGCACACTGTTTTTTTAACATGTCTTTCGTATCACTTCCCGGTGCCGGACATATGATAAATGCATCTATATTGTTGTGCTTCTGCTCTTTTATAATTTCTTTTTCCATCTCTGCATTTTCAATTTCATCTGTATTACAGATAATCATATGAAGATTGTTTATTTTCGCCGACTGCTTCATCCCTTTAATCAGTGAATTCCATCGGTTATCTCCTGATTCCGGTAAGATCACCGCCACTCGTTTTTCCGGCACATCCCGGTCAAAAATCTTCCATGCAAAAAATAATGTCAGTATCAGGAAAATACACTCCAGTATCAGGAATGTAATTTTATTCTTTTTCATCTACATCCCTCCCCTGTATATATTTCTGCATCTCCAATTGTTCCGCATTCTCCTTTGTATATGGAATTGCCGGTATATGGATAACAACCCTGGTCCCCTCATCCGGTTCACTATATATCTCCAGGCCATATTGCTCACCAAACATCAGCTGAATTCTGGAATGCACATTGATCACGCCAACACCCGAACCATGTTTTGGAACTTTATTGTTATCTTTCAGGATATTTTCCAGAACTTCTTTTCGCATTCCCATTCCATTATCTTCTATAATAATGTAAATATCGTCTTCTTTCTTTTCTCCCCGGACTGTGATTTTTCCTTCATCGTCCTCATCCATATTTCCCACGCCGTAATAAATTGCATTTTCGAGAATCGGCTGAATGACTAATTTTACAATACAATAATCTTCTATCTCTTTATCCGTCTGAAATTCCATTTGAAAACGTTCTTTATAACGCACAAGCTGGATATTCATATAGCTTCTGCTGTGCTGAAGTTCATCTTTAACCGGAATGATCGTCTTTCCGCGGGATAAACTGACTCTTAAAAGCTTTGCCAGTTCGGAGATCATAATAACTGCTTCTTCATTTTTCTGTGCTTCGATCATCCAAGTAATAGATTCCAGTGTATTATACAGAAAATGTGGATTAATCTGACTTTGTAATGCATCCAGTTCACTTTTTCTCCGTTCATTCTGCTGACGGATAATTTCCTCCATAAGCGTCTCAATCCGTTCATATGATCTTTGAACAGAATAACCCAAATGTCGTATTTCTGAAGAACCTCCTATGTAAATATCCGTTTTTCCTCCTGCTTCATATGTTTTAACCGATTCATCCAGTTTCCGAATCGGTTTGGATATTTTTCTGGAAATCAGCCTGTTTCCTTCCAGAAGCATCATCATAAGAACCATGATTGTTGTAAAGATATAATATCTGAAATTGTTAATTCTTGCAGTCTGCACGCTCTCCGGTACAACTCCGATCAGTTTCCATCCTGTATAGGCAATGTTGCCAACCACTACACTTTCCTTATGTCCATCTGTTGTGATCTCATAAGTGCCCTCCTCATACCCGGAAGCCTTCAGACTATTCTCTTCAAACAGGCCTCTAGCCATCTCTGTTTTTCTCGGATGATAGATCATCTGTCCGTCACGACTGATCATATAATAATAGATTCCTTCCGAAGAATCATTAATCTGCTTTAAGACATCTTCGATCACCGAATATTTCATATCTACAAGAAGGACTCCGCTTCCCGGAATCTCCCCATCGTTTATATCCACGTAACGGCTCAGTGAAACAACCCAATGATAACGATACAGACCATCTTCATACAAATTCTGAATATGCGGAATGGAAAAATGTACATTTTCAATTGCACTCTCGGCATTCTTATACCAGTCCTGTCCTTTTACATCTATATTTTCTTTTTCAACAGCAACCGGTTCCGAAGCAATCAACCGGCCTTCATTCCCATATAATGCCAGACTCTCGATTTTATCCGAATTCACCTCATATAATAAGCTGAACTGTTCAGCAAATTTTTCGCTGGATATATCAAATTCCTGAACGATATTATAATTCGCTGCATCAAAAATCTGCCGGATATCTAACAGGTCCGAATTCACCCTGTCTACTGTGCTTTCCACCGTCGCCTCTGTATTTGATACTGCCATCTTATCAATCGCAAGCTTAAATCTTTGATACAAAAGGAATCCCATAGTTACAATCGTGACAAGTGTAATCGCCATAAGAACAGACATGATGATCGACTGTATATTAAATACAACATTTTCTTTTAAATCCGAATCTTTTTTTCTTTTTTTCACGCTTTTTTCCTGTTCCCTTCATACGCATTACTGTTCTACTTTACAGATGCTCTATACTTCGAAGGAGAAACTCCGAACTTCTTTTTAAATACATAACTAAAATAATTGGCATCGAGATACCCCACTTTTTCTGCTATTGTGTAACTTTTCTCATCTGTATTTAATATCATCTCTGCTGCAATATCCATTCTGTAATCTGTTAAATAAGAGATAAACGATTTTCCCGCTTCTTTTTTTAATACAGAAGAAAAATAAGAATTCGATACACCGAGAACCGCACATACCTCGTCCAATGATATATCCGCCTCCATATACCTTTCTTGCACAATGTTCTGTGCTTCCACAATGAGCCGTCTGGCAGAACTGTTTCTTGCACATTTCAGCTTTTCACTGATCGTTTCCGACATCTGCACAATCCATGCTGTCAGTGAACTCTCATCCATCTGCGATACTTTTTCGTAAATATTCTGCATATTACCGGATATTTTATTGAAATCCAGCGAATTATCTGTACAGAACTTAAAAAATCCACTGACGATCTCCATTGTAGCAAGATTATACTGACTCATGGTTTCTGTATTTTTATGAAGCTTTTCCATCTCTCCATGTGCTGCCCGCTCTATCTCTGCCGAATCTCCTATACGAATTGCACGAAATAACGTCTGCATCCTTGACTCTTCTGACTGAACCGGTTTGATCTGTTCCTTCGGAACAATCTCTCCAATATTAATTGCCCGTTTTGTTCCGTATAAAACCCTGTAAGAAACTGCTTCTCTTGCCCGTTCATAGGAAAGACTGATCTCATACAGGCTGTCACACACGGTTCCGATTCCCGCTGTAACAACTGCCCCCATGATGCGGTACGCCCACCGACAGAATCTGTCACAGGCATCTGTTATCTGGGTAATCTTATCTTCCGCATCCAGTTCCAGAATCAGCAGTGTATTTCCCATATATATAAATTCTCGACAGTTCCACTGATCCATCAGTCTCTGCTTGATCTCTCTTTCTACCGACATGGATAAAAGCAGTGGGTTCATGCCTTCTGGCACATGGTTCTCCGATGTGTGGAAGATTACACAACCAAAGAGAGGTCCTTTCATATCTACCTGATATGCCTGTAAAAACCTTTCATAATCATGTTTTTCTACTCTTCCTTCAATTAATGAAATAAAAAAATTGGACTGTAATTTCGGAAGTACTTCCTGAAAATAATCATTTAATTTTTTTACATTTAATTTTTCTTCTCTTTCCCTGTCCAGCGTATGTTTCAAATTAGTCAGACTTTCTGACAATTCTGTTGCATTGACCGGTTTGAGCATATATTCCTTGATTTCCAAATGCACTGCTTCTTTCGCATATTCAAACTCATCAAATCCCGTACAGAGCATGATATAAATATTCGGATATTCCCGATTCAGCCTTCTGGATAACTCTAACCCGTCCATATAAGGCATCTTAATATCCGTCAGCACCACATCCGGCTGGAGTTTTTCTACTAATTCCAGTGCTTTCACCCCATTTGTCGCACTTCCTGCCACCTCAAACCCCAGATCATTCCAATGAATTTTTTTCTCTATCATATCGATGACTTCGGCTTCATCATCTACGAGAATCACTTTATATCGTTCCATCTTTTTCCCCTTTTTCATGGCCGCTATACGTTTATTCCAGTATAACAAATTTACGTCTCTTATAACATATTCAAATACAAAATCTGCCTTCAAAATTTTTTTACTCACAAATTCCTTTCGAACGCATCATGTCGAAAAAACCGTCCCTTTCATCTTTCCGATGAGCAGGACGGTCTACTTCTTTTTGTATAAGCCTGTATAAACAGTCTTTTATTTATTATTTCTTCTGTACATATTTCAGACAGTCAAGTGTTACGGCTGCCAGAATAATGATACCTTCAAAAATAAACTGAAGGTTTGTATCAATACCAAGAACCGTCAAAGAATAGGTCAATGATGTAAAGATCAGTACACCTGTCACAACTCCCGATATCTTACCAATACCACCGGTAAAGGAAACTCCACCAACTACGCAGGCTGCAATGGCGTCCATATCCCATCCCTGTCCGTAAGCGGCACTACCAGATCCAACCATTCGTACACACTCCAGCCATGAACCGAATCCATAAAGAATACCTGCAAGGATAAATGCTCCCATCGTTACTTTAAATACCGAGATTCCTGATACAGCTGCCGCCTCTGGATTTCCACCAACTGCGTATAAATTTTTTCCAAATGTTGTCTTATTCCAGATAAACCATACAACAGCAATCGCAACTACTGCCCATAAAATAATCATCGGAAAACGTCCTGCCTGTGGAATAAAAATATTCGGGATTGTCGGATCAATCGCACCAAAAGAAACTCCTTTTGTAGCATATGTAACAAGACCAAAGATGATCAACATATTTGCCATCGTTGAAATAAATGGATGCATCTTAAATCTTGCCATGAAAAATCCGGCTGTCATTGCAAATACAGTTGTGAAAAGTATACACACACATAATGCTAATATAGCTCTTGATGCCGGTGCCATACCCGAAAAATCAAAAACATGTCCAAACACAGTACCTGTGTTAATTCCGTTATGCATGATAATGGTTGCTGTAACCATACCCATACCAACCATTCGTCCTACAGAAAGGTCTGTACCTGTCAGAAGGATCAGACCGGCAACTCCAAGTGCAAGGAACATTCGCGGTGAAGCCTGCTGCAAAATGTTAAGGATGTTTGTGGTTGTAAAAAGCTGTGTATTTTTCACAATCGGTGTAATAATACACAATGCGATAAAGATCATGATAATTACAATATACAGACCGTTCTTATACAGGAACTGTGTCATATTAAATGTATACTTGTAATTTTCAAAATTCTGTGCCTGCTTCTGTGCAAATGTATATTTTGACATTCTGAGCAGATCGATCAGGTGGAACTTATGCATGTATGCATCATGTTTTCTATCCTTGATCTCCTGGATCCTGGATTCATGTGTCATCTGCGCATCATATAATTTATTCTTATATGTATATTTTTCAGCTTTGATCTCTTCTGCATCTTTCAGGCTGCTGACTGCCTTCTTATGTTCTTCCTGCAGATCCGCTTTTAATTTTTCAAAATTACTGTTTTCCGCTTTTTTCTCTGCTTCGCAGCTCTTTGCAACAATGTTATAATACTCACTGTTGTAATGTTTGGAAAGAAAACCTTCAGCATCTGCGATCAGTTTTGCAATCTGCTGTTTATTTGCATCTTCTGTTGCTTTTGCCTTCTCCAGATTCTTCTTACATTCCCCGATAATCTTATTCTGTTCTTCTTTTGTTAAATTCTTATTCTCTTTTGCTATTGCAATCTGATTTTTTAAACTGTTGACTTTGTCAGATCCTTCCACACGCAGTGCATCGATCTGCTCCTGTATTTTTCCAACATATTCGTCAATCGGTTTCAAAAGTATTGCTTCTTCTTCAGCCGAAATGATAATGCTTTTTTCTGCCATCTTCCATACCCCTCTCTGTTACAGATATTTTGCACTGAGTCTCAATAATTCTTCCTGGTTCGTCTCTTTTGTATTTACGATTCCGGCCAGTCGTCCGTTTGACATAACACCGATACGGTTCGTAATACCAAGAATCTCCGGCATCTCAGAAGATACAACAATAATTGTTTTCCCCTGCTTTGCCATATTGATGATCAGTTCGTAAATCTCATATTTCGCACCAACATCAATTCCTCGTGTCGGATCATCCATCATGAATACACTCGGTGAACGCTCCAGCCATTTTCCGAAGATTACCTTCTGCTGATTTCCTCCGGAAAGACTTGTGATCATATCATCCGGGCCCATACACTTTGTATGCATGATTTTAATCTCTTCCGCAGTTGCACGTACCATTCTGTCATGTGACAGCACTGCACCATTCTTATAATGGTTCATGTTAGCGATGGTCGTATTAAATGTAATATCGCCTTTTAAGAACAGACCATTAGCTTTTCTTTCTTCTGTGATCAGGGCAAATCCATGATCCATTGCATCTCTCGGCGATGAAAAGTTCATGAGCTTTCCATCGTATATTACATTTCCTTCTGCTCTTGTGCGGATTCCGAAGATTGTTTCTAAAAGTTCCGTACGTCCGGCACCAACCAGACCGTAAAATCCAAATATTTCTCCTTTTCTGATATCAAAGGATACATTTTGAATCTTTGGTGCATATTTTGACGAAAGATTCTGTACAGAGAGAATCTTCTCTCCGGGCTCATTGTCAACAGGTGGAAATCTGTTATCCAGCGAGCGCCCAACCATTGCCGATATCAGTTCATTCATATCAGTATCTTTGCACTCTTTTGTCATAACCAGACTACCATCTCTGAGCACAGATATCTCATCACATATATTGAATATCTCATCCATCTTATGTGATATATAAATCAGCGAAATTCCCTGTGCTTTCAACTGACGCATCATCTTGAAAAGTTTCTCAACTTCCGGTGCTGTCAGGGATGAGGTTGGTTCATCCAGTACAATTACTTTGGAATGATAGGAAATAGCTTTTGCAATCTCACACATCTGCCGCTGGGACACAGACATTTTTTTCATTGGCTGTGTCAGATTTGCTGTGATTCCAAGCTGTCTGAAGAGATTTGCAGTTTCCTTTTTCATTCTTCCTTCATCGACAATTCCAAAAGAATTCTTTGGATATCGTCCAAGAAACATATTATCTACAACGCTTCTTTCAAGACATTGGTTCAATTCCTGGTGTACCATCGCTACTCCGTTTTCCAGTGCATCTTTTGGTCCCGAGAAATTTACTTCTCTGCCGTCTAATATAATTGTCCCCTCATCTTTCTGATAAGTACCAAAGAGACATTTCATCATTGTCGATTTTCCGGCACCGTTTTCACCCATAAGTCCCATAATGGTCCCAGGTTTGACATTCAGGTTTATATGTTTCAGAACTTTGTTTCTACCGAACGACTTACTCATGCCATTGATCGATAAGATGTATTTATTCTTATCTACTGTCATAACTCTGCTTCCTTTTCTTGATGAAAGAAGGGTATCATCTCTGACACCCCTCTGCGTTTCATTCATTTACCATTTAACCAGTCTCTTATTTTGAGAGAAGTGATGTGTATGCTGATGCATTGTCTGTCTTAACCATGTTAATTGCAAATGCATCATATTCGTTTGGATTTCCGAGACGGTTTGTGATGTTCGACTCTGTCTGTCCATCTCCACCGATGTAATCAACCTTCAGGTTAAGGAGATCATCATAGTTCTCAAGAAGTGGCTGGTATGTTGAGCTCAGGAAGTTGTCTGATGCATTGTAAATATCAAGCCATACTTTCTTAGATGGACTCTTGCTTGAATCAAGCTGTTTTGACACTTTGTCATAAATCTTTGTTGAATCTGTAAAGTCTTTGTAATTATCAGCTGTTACTGCAACATTTAATGCGTAGTAAGATCTTTCTTCTTCGCTGTATCTGTAATCTTCACCTTCTGTCAGGCAGTTACCGGCATCATCTGCTGTACCAATACCTGTATCCACGTCTGCTCCGTCAAGTGCGTTACGGAGTACTCTTAATGTCAGATAAGCCTGAACATCTGCATGCTGAGAGATTGTTCCGCCGTATCCTTCAGCGATTGCTGCAACAGCGTCACTGTTTGCATCATATCCGAATGTAGGAACTTTGTTATCTTTTGCCCATGCATTAAACATTGACATTCCCATACCATCATTGTTAGAAACAACAATATCGATCTGATCTCCGAAAGAAGCTTCCCATGTTCCGATTGCGTTACCTGCTGTAGCCGCATCCCATGTTGCCCCTGCTGAGTTCTTCATTTCCTGAGAAGCAAGCTCACGGACTGTAAATTCTTTTCCGTCTACATCAATCTTAGCATCCTGGACAACTTTTGCTTTTCCGTCTACGTTTGTTCCTGCCGGCTTGGAAGCAACTTCGTCACCATCTTTAACTCCTGTTCCAAGTGCCGCACGAACACCACGTGTACGTGCGATAGAATCATTATGTCCGATGTCACCGATTGCAAGTACGTATCCGATAACTCCATCACCATTTCTGTCAATCTTATCAGCATTTGCTTTGATATAATCAACAACCATCTCTCCCTGAAGTTCTGCTCCCTGATTAGCATCAAATCCTACATAATAAGTATCTTTGTTGAAATTCAACGCTTCTTTGTCCAATTCCCCTGTTGAACTATTAGAAGGTTGACGGTTAAACCAGCAAAGCGGTTTGTCCTTATTGGCTACAGAACTGCTGTCTGAAGATCCTGATGATTTTGAATCACCTGACGAAGATCCTCCGCAGCCTGCCAGTGATAATGCAAGTGTTGCTGCCATCATGAGTGCAAATACTTTTTTCTTTTTCATTTTCTTTCCTCCTGTTTTGTGCGTTTTGTTTTTAATCGCGTCTAACTCATTGACTAATCTCATTATAATTACAACACTATTTTTTTGACATAGAATATTTTTGGATTAATTATCAATATTTTTATATTGATCTATGTTTTTTTATATATTTTATCTAATTGTGCAGAATCTGTCTCTACTATATATAATATAAAACAAAAAACTGCGATAATAACCTTCACGCTATTATCACAGTTTCTCTTATATGTTCTTATTACGAATAAAATAATGATTAAGCTGTTGCTTTCTTATCATCTGTTTTTTCAAGAAGTTTCTTTACACCCTGGATTGCAACCAACACACCAAGGATCAGAAGCAATACGGCAAAAATCAGCTGTAATGTATTTCCAAGATCCAGCCCTGTTGTCAGGAATGCTTTTGTCAGTTTCACGATCGTCATACCAAGTGCTGTAAATGTAACAGCCATCATGAATACCATTGGTCCCCAAAGCATGAATCCCTTGCGCTTCGTTTTCTTAAGGAATACCGCACAAGCTACCAGTGCCAGTACAGATAACAGCTGGTTGGCTGAACCGAATAAAGGCCAGATCTCTGCATAACCGACTTTTGTCAGGAAATATGCAAGTACCAGTGTAATAACCGTTGCAAAGTATTTATTCGTTACCACTTTTAAGAATGGACTCATGTTATCCTGATCTACATCATCATCGAGGAAGAATTCCTGGAATGACAGACGGCCTACTCTGGCTACGGAATCTAGAGAAGTCAATGCAAATGCGGATACTGCCAGATTGATCAGCGTAAATACAAGAGAGTGTGGCAGTCCGATGACTGACAGGAAGTTCGCAATCGCTCCGGCGAAAATCTGAGGCTGTGTTGTCAGTCCCTGTGCTGCTGCTTCACCTTTGGCAAAAGATGCAACTGCGATCAGTGCAATAACTGCAAGCATACTTTCCATTAACATTGCTCCGAATGATACAGGAAGCATGTTCTTCTCATTCTTAATCTGTTTGGATGCTGTACCGGAAGATACCAGTGAATGGAAGCCGGAAACCGCACCACAAGCGATCGTTACAAATAAGATTGGGAACATATACTGTCCATCTACGTTAAAGCTTGTGAATGCCTGAAGGTTACAAGATGGATTTGCTACAAATACACCAATAACCGCACCAACGATCATAAAAATCAAAAGGTAACTATTCAGATAGTCACGAGGCTGAAGAAGTGCCCATACAGGAGCGACACTGGCAATCAGGATGTAAACGAAGATGATGAGATGCCATGCATCCAGTCCTACATACATTGGGAAGTGAAGTCCCAGTGCGATTGCTGCTACCAATAATACGATTGCAACTGCTGTATTAATCCACTTGTTGAATTTCGTATACTTCAAAAACATTCCAAGTCCGACTGCTTCTAAAATAAATATCATAGAAGTAGTTGCGACTGCACCGTTAGCTGCAATTTTTGTTACTTTTCCGGCTTCACCTACTGAGAATCCATTAAAAGTTCCGGCTACAACATCAGCAAAAGCTGCAACGACCAGAATACAAAACAGCCAGCAGAATAACAGGAATAATTTCTTACCTAATTTTCCGATATATTCTTCGATGATATATCCGATTGTACGTCCTTTATTCTTTACAGATGCATACATAGATGCGAAATCCTGAACGGCTCCAAAGAATACCCCTCCGATTAAGATCCACAAAAGTACCGGAAGCCATCCGAAGATTGCTGCCTGAATCGGTCCGTTGATCGGACCTGCACCTGCGATTGATGCAAACTGGTGACCGAATACGACGTTCGTATCGGCCGGTACATAGTCAACCCCGTCTTCCATCTCATATGCCGGAGTTTTGGCATTTGGGTCAATGCCCCATTTGTTCTGGAGATAACGACCATAAAGAAGATATGCTCCACCAAGCACAACAATGGCAATGATCATCATTAATATTCCACTCATAAAACAATCCCTCTTCTTTCTCTTTAAAGTAAATATATAAAAAAACGCCTTCGCTATCCTTTCGGATAACAAAGGCGGAATATTCTTCCGTGGTACCACTTCGTTTTACTGCAGTCATCACTAACCACAACCACTTGTTACTGTCAAAATATCTAACAGTTTCTTCTGTAACGTGAAGACAACGTCCCGGCTTACTCGATACCTGACTATGTTGATTCTTCCAACCTGTATATTTCAGCGGGATGCTCTTGGGTGATATCATAAAATACTTTCTGCCGTTTCACACCATCCAACGGCTCTCTGAATTCCAGTTAACTTTTATGACGTATCCCTTTCATTGCATTTCTTATTTACTTTTTTTAGCTTACTTAATGTTTTACACTTTTTTCTTGTAAAGCGCAAGAGTGGAATTAAACATAATTTACAAAAATACAGTTTTATTTTTGTGCATTTTTTACATTATATGATTCCGGTTATCTCTTCTACAGATTTCACAAAATAATCTGCTCCATCCAGTTCTCCCTTCTCACCATAGCCATACAGGCATCCGATAAACGGACTTTTACAGGATCTGGCACATTCCAAATCCTGTCTTCTGTCTCCGATCACCAGATAGGAACCCGGATAGTCCCTGATAACTTCCTGCACGATCTCCGTCTTAGGGCAGAAACCATACGATTCACAGTCATAAAACTGTTCAAACCATCTTTCCATTCGGAATTCTTCCCAATGTGCTTTGCGATATGCCACTTTACAGTTGCTTAAGATCACAAGATGATATCCTCTGTTCTTCAAAGCTGTAAGCATCTCTTCCGCTCCCGGATACCACACTGCCCGGTGCTTCCTGATCTGCCTGACCATAGAATCTCCCACGATCGCACTCGCCTGATCTTTGTATCTCTGATCTAATTCCGGCAGAAATGTATCCCACATTTCTTTGCTGTTTAAGCCCAGCCAGCCTGCGATCTGCGCCGTCTCTATCTTCTGTTCCTCTACAACATTCTGTTCTGACAACCACTGATAAGCTTCCCTGAACGCCGGCTCATAGATTCCAAGAGTATTATGTATCGTTCCATCATAATCAAAAATGATTGTTTTCACCATCGGCTGCACCTGATTAAAGCTGCTTCATCAGATTTACCATCTCAATTGCGGACAATGCACAGTCATATCCTTTATTTCCTGCTTTACTTCCTGCACGTGCGATAGCCTGTTCGATATTCTCTGTTGTGATCACTCCGAATAATACCGGAATTCCTGTTGCAAGTTCAACCTGCGCGATTCCTTTGGCCGATTCATTACACACCAGATCATAGTGGGAAGTATCCCCGCGGATAACTGCTCCCACGCAGATGACTGCATCATACTTTCCGGACTGTGCCATCTTCTGTGCAGTCAGCGGAATCTCAAATGCTCCCGGTACCCATGCAGCCGTAATGTTCTCTTCTTCTACCCCATGTCTTACCAGCCCATCGACGGCTCCGCCCAATAACTTATTCACAATGATCTCATTGAATCTGGCAGCCACGATTCCGACTTTCATTCCCTCAGGTGCTACTACTTTTCCTTCTACTAAATTGATCTGTCTCC
>OGOI01000947.1_pt1 | contig 20373 bp, 17 predicted proteins | sample 1552631 | NCBI WGS metagenome assembly OGOI01 (sample SAMEA2580204, study PRJEB22360) | human gut metagenome | biome: human gut; feature: human-associated habitat; material: faeces | place: Denmark | collected 2008/2010 | reverse complement strand
CGAATACAACCCCGCCGCCTGTCCACTGCGGAGCTCTTGTTGAACCCTGTCTTGCGTGTCCTGTTCCTTTCTGTCTCCACGGTTTTCTTCCGCCGCCTGAAACCTCAGAACGTGTTTTGGCTTTCTGTGTTCCCTGACGATTGTTTGCAAGCTGATTTACAACTGCCATGTGTACGAGGTGCTCATTTACTTCAACACCGAATACAGCATCGTTTAATTCGATTGTATCAACTTCTTTACCTTCGATATTGTAAACAGATACTTTTGCCATCTGTGTGTTCCTCCTTTCTTATTGTCAGCTTAGTTTCCTTTTACTGTTTCTTTGATCGTTACAAGACATTTCTTCGGTCCCGGAACTGAACCTTTTACGAGAAGCAGGTTGTTCTCTGCATCAACTCTCACGATTTCAAGGTTCTGAACAGTAATCTTCTTGTTACCCATCTGTCCAGGCATTTTTTTGCCTTTGAATACTTTACTCGGATCAGATGCCGCACCATTGGAACCAGCGTGACGATGGAACTTGGAACCATGTGTCATAGGTCCTCTGCTCTGTCCGTGACGTTTGATCGCGCCCTGGAAACCTTTACCTTTGGAGATTGCTGTCGCATCGATGTGATCTCCCTCTGCGAAGATATCAGCTTTGATCTCCTGAGCAAGAGCATATTCCTCTGCATTGTCAAATCTAAATTCTTTTACATATCTTTTTCCGGATACGCCTGCTTTGTCAAAGTGGCCTTTTTCAGCTTTTATCACACCGTTTCTGTGTGCGATCGCTTTTCTTCCGCTTCCGTCTTTTGTGACAATCTTATCTTTCTTGTCAACATATCCAACCTGCACGGCGCTGTAGCCATCGTTCTCAACTGTTTTAACCTGTGTAACCACACACGGTCCAGCCTGCAGAACTGTTACCGGAATCAGAACTCCGTCTTCGTGATTGAAGATCTGAGTCATTCCAACTTTTGTAGCCAAAATAGCTTTCTTCATTATAAATACCTCCTGTGATTTACAGCGGAACGCTTTCGCGCTCATCCTAAATGTTAGGATTGTTACTGTTAATTTGAATGTTCAGCGGTTTTTCGCTTACTTATTTTTCATTTTGATATCGATGTAAACACCTGCCGGCATTTCCAGTCTGGAAAGAGCATCCACAGTTTTCTGTGTCGGTGTAACGATATCGATGAGTCTCTTATGAGTTCTCTGCTCGAACTGCTCTCTTGAGTCTTTGTACTTGTGTACCGCTCTAAGAATTGTCACTACCTCTTTCTTTGTCGGCAGCGGCACCGGTCCGCTCACCTGTGACCCATTCTTTTTTACAGTTTCGATGATTTTCTTTGCGGATGCATCAACGAGCTGATGATCATACGCTTTCAATGTGATTCTCATTACTTGACTTGCCATAAAAAAAGTCGCCTCCTTTTCGTACTTTTAACTTCAGTACGACAAGCGGTGACTGTACACTCTCCCGTGTGTGTCGTGAGAAACTCACACGTTGTTTCATACTTTTCCCTTGTGGTAATCAGTAATCAGTTGTGATTCGTACAGTGACTTGTCGCCAGTTTCCTAACTTGACATTCGCTCCACGGAAAACCTGCCTCAGCTTATCTTTTTGCCGGGCAGCAACCTCACGCTTCACAGCTATCATGTCACAGCTTTTTTAGTATATAGGAAATAACATTGTATTTCAAGCTATTTTTATGAAAAATTGTATTTTTTTCAATACAATATCATTTTTCTCTTTTTCCCTATTATATATGGAAACAACAGATGTCATACAGTTCGGACATCTGTTGTTTTTCTCAATTTTGACTTTTATAATTCCCTTCCATTTTTAGCTATTACATTTTGATACCAGCCAAAACTTTTTTTCTTCCAACGCTTTAACGTTCCGCTTCCGTCATCATTTCTATCTACATAAATCATCCCATACCGTTTACTCATTTGGGCCGTAGACGCGCTCACAAGATCAATACATCCCCAAACCGTATATCCCATAACATCGACGCCGTTTTCAATCGCCTTTTCCATTTCCGCAATATGTTTTCGTAAATACTCTATCCGGTAATCGTCGGCAATTTCCACGCTTCCGTCCTCTTTATGAATCGGATAATCTTTCGCTCCAAGTCCGTTTTCGACAACAAACAACGGTTTTTGATATCTTTCCCAGTATATTTCCAATACATATCTCAATCCTTTCGGATCTATCTGCCATCCCCATTCGCTCGATTTCAACATCGGATTAGGAACGCCTCCCAATATATTTCCTTCACCTCTTCGCATCTTTTCCGAATGTGCAGTCGCGCACGCGCTCATATAATAACTCAATGAAATAAAATCTACCGTCTCTTTCAAAACTTCCCGATCCGCTTCTTCTATCTCTAAAGAAATTCCATGTTCTCTAAAATATCTCAGCGCATATCCCGGATATTTTCCCCGAACATGAACGTCTGCAAACATTAAGCTTTTATGCTCCTGTTCTTTTGCCGCCAGGACATCATCCGGTTCCGGAGTCAGCGGATATACAGGCACGCTTAAAATCATACACCCGATTTTAAAATCCGGATTAATTTTATGACCGATCTTCACTGCCCATGCGCTTGCAGTCAGTTCATGATGCGCCGCCTGATAAAGCTGCTCTTCCGTCAGTTCATCTTTCGGAGTCATGATCGCTCCACTCATAAAAGGAGACTCCAGTATTGAGTTGATTTCATTAAATGTAAGCCAGTATTTCACTTCATCTTTATATTCTTCAAATACTGCCTTTACATATGTTTTATAAAAATCAATCATCTTTCTGCTGCGCCATCCATCGTATTTTTCCGCTAAATACAACGGAGTTTCGTAATGCGACAATGTCACAAGCGGTTCGATTCCGTATTTTCTGCATTCTGCAAACAAGTTGTGATAAAATTCTATTCCCTTCTGATTCGGTTTTTCTTCATCTCCACGCGGAAAAATCCGACTCCATGCAATCGATGTCCGAAAAACTTTAAATCCCATCTCAGCCATCATTTTTAAATCTTCTTTATACCGATGATAAAAATCAATTCCTTTTAACTTTAAATTCTCTTTCACCGGCTCTTCTGTCATTCCACCTTTCAACCCTTTCGGAAGTACATCTTGTATGGAGATTCCTTTTCCCTCTTCATCAAACGCACCTTCGCATTGATTTGCGGAAACCGCTCCGCCCCAAAGAAAATGTTCAGGAAACATATCCACATCGCCCCTTTCGCCAAAGTCATAATCCCGCGCTAATATAATATCCGTCCTCCATCGCATTCCATACCGTTCCTACCCGATTTGCATCGCCGATTATATTCGTGTCCTGCGCGATTCCGAAAAATGTATTCGCCTCATCGGTTCTAGCCTTCATCCCTGCCGCAAAAATAATTGTATCTGCTTTTATTTCAAATTCTTCCCCATCCTTAGATGCCGCAGTTACGAATCCCTCCTCTATCGAAACACATCGAGTCTCTGTCAGCACGGTTAATGTTCTGCATTTTTCCATTTCTGTTTTTAAAGCAGTTTTCATAATATCATTCAAAGTTCGGTTCAACACTTTTTCAATTTCAAGAATCGTCACCTGTTTTCCTTTTCTGCTCAATTCAACCCCCAACTCACATCCGATAGATCCGCCGCCTATAACGACCACATTTTCACCAATCTTTTCCTGATATTTATAAGCTTCTATGCATGTAAAAACATGATCATTCTTTTCTGTGCCCGGAAGATTTAACTGTATCGGATAAGCTCCAAGTGCAAGGATCAGACTGTCAGGACTCAATTCCTTAACCATTTCCGGTGTAGCGGTTACATTTAATCTTACTTCTACTTCCGCCTTTTGAACTTGAAGGATCAAATAATCTTTCAATCTCTTTAAATCCTGCTTTACCTCATCATACTCTGAGCAGATCAACTGTCCGCCCAATTCCCCTTCTCGTTCTAAAAGAATCACCTGATGTCCTCTTCGTGCCGCCGTCAACGCAGCCTGCATTCCGGCAGGACCTCCGCCGACTACTACTGTCTTTTTCTTTACAGACGCTTCCGGCAGTTCATTCGGGACGCGATCTTCATGCAAATATCTCGGATTCACCGAGCAGCACGGAACTGTATTGAGCCCGACATGCTTTCTTCGTTCTTCCTCTGTTTTATATTGATATGGATTATAACAGTTCATGCATCTGATACACGGAACAATATCTTCCGATCGGCCTTCCCATGCTTTTTTCACCCACCATGGATCGGCGATCAACTGACGTCCTATGACAACAGCATCGGCACATCCGTCCTCAAGTATTTCTTCCGCCTCTTCCGGAGTCATAATCCCTCCCACTACCGCTACAGGTATCTTCACTTTTTCTTTCACAAGTTTTGCCATTTTCGCATTGATTTTATGCGGTGCATATGCCGTAGGCGACATGTAGATTTTTGTACGATTATCTATTTCCACTCCGCAGGAAATATGAACCATATCTATCTTATCTTCAATCCTTTTTATAAATTCCGCAACTTCATCAATCTCCATGCCGCCTTCTATATGCTCTTCTCCACTTATCCGCATATCCAACATATAATCTCGTCCAACCGCCTGCCGCACCCTGTCTACGATCATCATCGGGAATTTTATTCTATTTTCAAAGCTCCCCCCATACTCATCTTTTCTTTTATTAAAATACGGAGAAAGAAATTGTGCCGGAAGCCATCCGTGTCCGAAATGAAGCAATACCCCATCAAACCCATACTCTTTTGCGTCACATGCCGACTTTGCAAATTTATCTGCGATTTCATCCATCATTTTTTCATCCATAGCCCGCACCTCTGTTCCATCGTTTCTTACGAAGGATACCGGCCCTATGGCATAATCACCTTCTTCCACAACCGCAAACTGACCGCAGTGACACAATTCAAACTCCGCTTTCGCACCGCGCTGTCTGATCAATGAAACTTCTTCTCTGACTTTAGCCGCCTGGAATAAATCTGCAAAACAATACGTTCCCGGAGTTAAACGCATACGCGTATCATCCACCGATCCGCTCGTTCCTCTGATAATCATCCCTATCCCACTTAATGATTTATCTGTATTACTTCCCAATGGAGCCGAAATAATCCTGTTTTTCAAAACAATTTTGTTCACTTTCAACGGTTGAAACAAAAGTGGATATTTACATTTTCCCCTTTCCCTTTCAATATTCATTTTTACGCCTCCTCTTCCGGTATATCTTTAAACCCGATCAATATCGTAATCAAAAATGCTCCGACAAAAGAAACCGCCATCAAAATACACCAAATAACAAATGTATCTCCGAAGAATGCCGGCAGGCCGCCAAGTCCACACATACTTAGTGCCGTACATTTTACTCCGAACATCAAAGAAACCGCCGAGCAGACCGCTCCCATAACTCCTAATGCGATGAGTGGTTTTTTCGCAGGGAGCAACACCCCAAACAATGCCGGTTCTGTAATCCCCACTACAGCCATTAAGCAAGACGACATTGCTGTCGTTTTCAAACGATTATTTTTCGTCTTAAACCAAACGCCAAGAGCAGCTCCTCCGACCGCTATGTTGCCATATGCCAACAATGGAAAAAAATAGGAAAAACCCTGACTCGCAAGTTCCGACAAAGTTATCGGCAAAGCAATTCCATTATGAACGCCGGTCAAAACAAGATACGGCGCAGCCCCTCCGATAAGCAGCCCTCCTACAACCGACATCTTTGTAAATATAAACGAAACAACTCCGCATAATCCGTTTCCAATCCACGTTGCCACAGGACCTGTTACAATCAAAACAACCGGTATTGATAAAATCATTGTAATAATCGGAATCAAAAGACTTGACAATACTTTGGGACTAATTTTTTTTGCTAGTTTGTTGATCCACATGACAACCGGCATAGAAATCAAAATAGGAGTAATTGATGACGCATAAGATACAAGCGTAACCGGCACTCCCAAAAATGATGCCGTACCCCCTGCGCTTCCTGCTTCGATTATCGCAGGATAAACCATTACCGCTCCTACCAATGCCCCAAGATAAGGATTGATCCTTAATTTTTTGGCAGCTGCAAACGCAAGGAATATCGGGAGGAAATAGTATCCCGCCTGTCCTATAGAATTCAATACCTGATATGTATATGTCGTCGTGTCAATATCAAGGTAATTCAGCATCGCCAACACACTCTGTAAAAATCCAGACGCTATCAAGATCGGAACAACAGGCTGTATCGAGTTTGCTATATAGTCAATCACTACCGCCCATACAGACTGCTTCTTAACAATACTCTTTTCACCGTTCGCTTCCGTCTCCGTAATATGAACAATTTTCTCTAATTCATCATAGACATCATTACATCGTCCGCCGAAAATAATCTGCACTGTATTTCCGACCCAATTCACGCCCTGACATCCATCCGCTTCTTTTAGCTTTTTCTCATCAACCTTTGTTTTATCTTTTAGTTCCACACGAACACGAGTAAAACAACTCATAATACTGATGATGTTCTCCTCTCCTCCCACATTTTCCAAAACTTCTCTTGCCGTTCTTTTCAGATCCATATGCCTTCTCCTTTCTTTTAACTTTTTATTTTTATATAAGCAAACAGACCCAAAGGCAGAGGCATATTCCACCTTTGAGTCTGGCCTAATCTAATAGTGACCACCTCATCACTCCATGTTTTATTATTTATTACATTTCCATTATTCTTTATTGGCAACACAGTTTCTCAAATGCAATACAAGATAATTTTCTTCTGACACAGTAACCGGTCTTCCATACTTCCTATATAACATTTCCGATAAGCCTTCAATGCAGCAAACTTCTCTTTGAAACCGTTCTTTTATCGTCTGATCCAAAAGTTCGTCTTCATCCATACTTTCTTTGTTATCTACATACCGTTGCGCAAAATATTTTACATGAGTAACCAATCTTGTATAAGCCAATGAATCTTCTTTTACATCTGTCAAATAATTGTCCCGTATATATTTCAGCGCCAAATCGATCACTTCAAATGTTTTGCTTACAGTACGTCTGCTTTTTTGAAATTCCGAAGCAATTATATGCATTGCTATATATCCGACTTCTGCATCCGGTATCTCTATCCCAAATCTTCTTTTTATACATTTCTTCGCATATAATCCAATTTCCCACTCTTTCGGATAAAACTGCCTGATTTCCGTTTCAAACGGATTATCAAGCACCAGATTTTCCTTCATTCGCTTTATCGCAAAATGTATATGATCCAGCAATGCAAGAGTTTCCTTTTCTTTCGGCAAAAATCCATACTCCTCTTTCGCCTTCTCAAAAATCTCTTCTACAAGCTCAAAGTATTCCGGCGGTATCGCCCCTATCATTTCCAGTAATTGTTTATTTTCTCCTGTAATAAACATTTTTTGAATTTTACTTTCATCAACCTGATCACCTTTTTTTGCCCGAAACCCAATGCCTGTTCCGATAATAATAACTTCGCCTTTTTTTCTGTCATATCCCATGACAACATTATTATTCAATGGCTGTACTATTTTAATCATTTCATATGATCCTTTCCAACGTCAATAATCGCCCGCCTGCCCGAATTTGTTTATCCCTTGTACATGCAACTTTAAACTCGTCTGTTTTTTCTAAGATCACCATAACTGTCGCAGGATGGTGCTTTCTGATAAACGGGAGATTTATTTTCATCAACAACTGCCCCGCCTCTACTTTATCTCCCTGTTCCACTTTCACATCGAAGCCTTTTCCCTTAAGTTCTACCGTATCGATCCCGATATGAAGAATGATATTAGCCCCTTCTTCTGTCGTAATTCCCACTACATGCTTTGTCGGAAACACAACCGAAACAGTACCTTTCACCGGAGAATAGATTTCTCCCTTATCCGGTTCCACAGCCACTCCGTCTCCAAGTATTTTTTCAGAAAACACAGCATCATCCACTTCGTCTAACGGAATTACTTCTCCTTCGACAGGCGCATACACTTCGTTCGATTTTATATTTTCTATCTTTACTTTTTCTACATGATTCTTCAAAAAAAACATTTTTATTCCTCCAAAAGCAAAACGTTTATTACCATTTGGCTGGTTCTTTTACCGCTAATATTAACTCTTAATATCAAAAAAACCAAAATCAGCTCTGCTGATTTTGGTTTAGCCTGCATTACCAGTGACATTCCCAATGTCCCTCTTTAATTAAATTCATTATAACAACAACATATAATATTGTCAACCAAAACAATTCCTGTTTTACAGTTTTACAGTATTTCATAAAGCTCGGGAAACAATTCTACGCTTCGCTTTAAAATACCGTTCACATAGGCGATCAAAATTCCGTAATTCGTTATCGGAATCCCCTGATCCGCCGCGCAGCTATAACGGTACTTCATCTCCCGCTCATTCAGCATACAGCCGCCGCAGTGAATGATCAACTTATATTTACTTAAGTCATCCGGAAATTCCGTTCCCGATGTTGTCTCTATCTGAATCTCTTTGCCTGTATATTCCCTGATCCAGCGGGGAATCTTCACCGTTCCGATATCCTCGCACTGTCGGTGGTGCGTACATCCTTCGCTGATCAGCACGACATCTCCCTCTTTTAATCGTTCCAGTTCTGTCACACCCCTAACTGCCTGTTCCAGATTGCCTTTATACCGCGCCATCAATATTGAAAAAGAAGTAAGCGGCACATCGGCAGGAGTATCCTTTGACACCTTTTTAAAGACCTGGCTGTCCGTAATCACCATTCTCGGATTTTCTTTTAATTGATCAAGAATATTTTTCAGTCCGTTTTCTTTTACAACTACCGATACCGCCTCTGCTTCAAGAATATCACGGATCACCTGCTGCTGAGGAAGGATCAGTCTGCCTTTCGGAGCTGCCGAATCGACAGGCACTACAAGAACGACGATATCAGAAGGATGAAGCAGATCTCGAACAAGAACATTCTCCGTCTCCTCCTGATGCACTGCTGCCGCAATCTTCTCTTTCAGCTCACAAATACCGTCGCCTGCCGCCGCGCTCACTTCGATGATCCAGCCACCATCCGAATCAAGTTCTTTCTTGATCCGTTCCATATCCTCTTCTTCTGCAAGTTCTTTTTTATTCAGCGCGACAACATAAGGAATTTTCTTTGCCTTGATCTTTTCAAGGAGCTTTTTGTCTTCCCCGGAAACTCCCGCTGCCGCATCGATAACAAGTACAGCCGCGTCTGTCTTATTAAGCGTCTGGTAACTTTTTTTCACCCGCAGTTTCCCAAGTTCTCCTTCATCGTCTATTCCCGGTGTATCTATCATCACAACCGGACCGATCGGAAGCAGCTCCATTGACTTATATACCGGATCCGTCGTCGTACCTTTCACATCTGATACAACTGCCAGATCCTGCCCTGTAACGGCATTCATAACACTCGACTTTCCGGCATTCCTCCTTCCGAAAAATCCAATATGAACCCGTTCAGACATCGGTGTGTTATTCAATCCCATACCGCCACTTCCTTTCCTTCTTTGATCTGATCCGTTCTTTTTTCGCCGCTTCTTACTCTGCAACAACCCGGCGGAAGTTTTTCTTTCCTTTTTTCAAAATAATTCCTTCGCCCGAGAGTTCCTCTTTTCCGAAAGATGCGGCAATATCAGAAACTTTTTCACCGTCTACGGCAACGCCTCCCTGCTGTACCGCGCGTCTTGCCTCGGATTTAGATGTAACAAGTCCGCTCTTCACAAGCATTGTAAGAATATCGATCTTTCCGTCTGTAAGATCTTCTTCTGTAAGCTGTGCAGTCGGCATCTCCGCCGCATTACCTTTACTAAACAAAGCTCTTGCGCTTTCCTGCGCTTTCTTCGCTTCCTCTTCTCCATGGACAAGTTTTGTCAGCTCATATGCCAGAATCTCTTTCGCAGTATTAAGCTGCGCTCCTTCCCACGAATCCATCTTATCTATTTCCTCAAGCGGAAGGAACGTAAGCATACGAATACATTTCAAAACGTCTGCATCCGCAACATTTCTCCAATACTGATAAAAATCAAACGGCGATGTTTTATTTGGGTCAAGCCATACAGCACCTGACTGTGTTTTTCCCATCTTCTTTCCTTCGGAATTCAAAAGCAGCGTAATAGTCATCGCGCCTGCATCTTCTCCCAATTTTCTGCGGATAAGCTCTGTTCCCGCAAGCATGTTGCTCCACTGATCGTCGCCGCCGAATTGCATATTACATCCGTATTTCTGGAACAATGCATAGAAATCATAAGCCTGCATGATCATGTAGTTAAACTCAAGGAAACTTAATCCTTTTTCCATCCTCTGCTTATAACACTCTGCCGTAAGCATACGGTTTACCGAAAAATGCGGTCCGATCTCACGAAGCACTTCTACATAATTCAGATCAAGAAGCCAGTCCGCATTATTTACCATAAGCGCTTTTCCTTCTGAGAAATCAATAAACTTGCTCATCTGCTCTTTAAAGCAATCGCAGTTATGACAGATCTGCTCCGGCGTCATCATGCTTCTCATATCTGTTCTTCCTGACGGATCTCCGATATATCCCGTTCCGCCTCCGATCAATGCGATCGGCTTATTTCCCGCTTCCTGTAAACGTTTCATAAGACACAGCGCCATAAAATGTCCTACATGAAGACTATCTGCCGTAGGATCAAACCCAATATAAAATACAGCCTTTCCACTGTTTACTAAATCGCGGATTCGTTCTTCATCCGTCACCTGCGCAATCAAACCTCTTGCCTGAAGTTCCTCGTAAATTCCCATTTTCTTTCTCCTTATTCTCTGTAAAATATCAAATGTTTCTAAATCACCGGAAGTGCCAAAAGGCACATTCCGGGATTGTAAGCAGTCGCCAAGGTCTCGGGCAAGCCCGGACTTTGGCTCGTTGCCTATACAAAAAAACCGCCCTTATCGCTCACGCAATAAGGACGGATATTTCCGTGGTACCACCTTAATTCACCGAATCGCCGAACATCGGCGCTTTCAGTCTCATTCCGGTACGATAACGTATACCACTCCGTCACAGCCTACTCATCATCTGCCATTTTACATCCGCGGTAATGGTTTCTCCTGTACCGCAGGACAGACTTCTTTTCAGTGCGAAGCTCCGGGATGTATTCACAGATTCGTCTCACGCGCCTCTCATCAACCGGCTGCTTTCTGTCATCACGTTCACCTGTTACTTCTTCCCTTCAAAGCCTATATAATATGAAGCATATCTTAGCTTACACTTCTTCTTTTGTCAAGAGCCGACTACATATTGATCAGCCACAAATTCTTCACCGGTCATTTTTTAACGACTCTTCTTGTAAATCAATCAATATCCGCTTTGCATTCCCGACCAGCCCGGCATCCGTCTGCCAAATGTCAAATTCAGGAAAACCCGGTATTCCCATCGGCACGTCTTCTCTGCGAAACTCCATCTTACTGTCAGTCACTTTTTTGCCCGACATATGAAAAGACGTCACGCCTGCATAGTCTGCCAGTTTTCCGATTACTTCAGGACTTATCCCGGCTCCTGCAAGAATCTCAATCTCCCCGGCAGCTTCCCTCACAAGTTCTTTTAAAAGTTCCCTGCCATTCCATGCGCTGTCTTTCTGCCCGCTCGTAAGAATTGTATCAATTCCCAGCTCTATACACTGCCTCAGCGCTTCATACGGACTCCGGCACACATCAAAAGCTCTGTGAAAAGTGACCGCACATGGGCGTTTCCCACTTTTACTTTCGGACTTTGCACATTCGACAAGTTCCTTCATCCTATCTGTATCAAGCCTTCCGTCCGGTTTTAAAATACCGATAACAACACCGTCGGCTCCCGCCTCTCTAAACAGACAGACTTCTTCCTTCAGCGTCTCGAATTCATATCCGTCATAACAGAAATCTCCGAATCTCGGACGAAGCAGCACTCTTACAGGAATATCGACATTTTTCTTTACCTGTTCAAACATCGCGACCGACGGAGACAGACCTCCGATCACAAGACCCGAACACAATTCTATGCGATCCGCTCCGCCCGCCTGCGCCTCAACCGCAGATCTTACACTGTCGGCACATACTTCAAGTAAATACGACATCGCCGCGCAGCCTTATCTCGGAATCTTCGACAGAGCCGCTTTGTCTCCGACGATCACAACATCGTTATGAAGCTGAAGAATCGATGCCGGAACTTCCGGAGTTACCGGTCCGAAAAATGCCTTTGCAACGATGTCGGCTTTTGCCTCTCCGTTTACAATAAGCAAGATTTTCTTCGCACGCATGATCGTTCCGATACCCATCGTATACGCCTGACGCGGCACGTCATCGGCAGATGCGAAAAATCTCTTATTCGCTTCAATCGTACTCTCCGTCAGATCAACACAGTGTGTTGTCTGTGCAAAAGCGCTGTCCGGCTCGTTAAATCCGATATGTCCGTTGTGTCCCAGACCGAGAAGCTGAATATCAACGCCTCCCATTGATTCGATCAGTTTTTCGTATCTTTCACATTCTTTGTCGGCATCCGGCTCTGTACCGTTCGGAACATTTGTATTCTCAGGATCGATATTCACACGGTCAAACAAATGCTCATGCATAAAATAGTAGTAGCTCTGATCGTTATCACGAGTCAGACCTCTGTATTCATCCAGATTCACTGTCTTTACTTCCGAGAAATCAAGATCACCTTTTTCATACCACTCTACAAGTTTATCGTATGTTCCGATCGGTGTAGATCCCGTTGCAAGACCGAGTACACAATCCGGTTTCAAAATTACCTGTGCGGAAAGAATATTTGCCGCTTTTCTACTCATTTCTTCATAATTCTCTGTTTCATAAATTTTCATATCTTTCGCCCTCCTATCGCTACATTTAAGTCTAACAATCTGCCTTATAAAAGTCAAGCAGAAAGAACGCTCTTCCTACCTGTCTATGCCTGTATCTTTCTGTATCTGTCCTCTTTCTGTATCAGCCTGCCCGTCATACACGATTCCTAAAAGGACAAGACCTTGCGGCGGCGCAGTAGCTCCCGCTCTGCCTCTTTCTTTTTGCTCAAGCATCTCTTTTACTTCTGAAGGAGCAAATGCACCCCGTCCGACTTCTACAAGCGTTCCCGCAATGATCCGAACCATATTATACAAAAACCCGTTTCCGCTGATGCGTATTTTTATTCGTTCTCCCTTTTTTTCAACATCCAGACTGTCGATCCTGCGCACCGTTGTTTTTACACCGGTATGAACGCTGCAAAATGTTTTGAAATCATGTTCGCCGATAAAATACCTCGCCGCCTTTTTCATATCATCAATATCCAGCGGAAAAGAAACGAACCACGAGTCTCTTCTTCTGAGCGGATCCGGCATTTCACGGTTTACTATTGTATATTCATACGTTTTTATCGAGTTTTGATATCTGGGGTGCCAGTCACATCCGACTTCTTCCGACCGCACAACTACGATATCATCGGGAAGAAGCGCGTTGACTGCATACGCAATCCTCTCCGGCGGAATCGGCGACTTTGTATCAAAGACAGCCACATTCCCCCGCGCATGAACGCCTGCGTCCGTTCGGCTTGCACCGATCACCTTCACAGTTTCTTTTGTCAGATCGGACAGCGCTTTATTTAAAACTTCCTCTACCGTAATCCCGTTTGGCTGTATCTGCCACCCGCAATAATCTGTTCCGTCGTAGGCGACAGTTAATTTAATCCGTCTCATATTTTTATTCGTTCCCCTTTATTCTGTCAGATCATATGCGTTTTCAACTTTCCACCGTGTCTTTTCCTTCTTCGCCGTCTATCCCCGGAAAAGCAGACCTGCACAGACCTGTCATGCCAAATACTTTTTCAGCCTCCGCATCGGGCTGCCTTTGGAGAATCCACAACTGAAACCGAAGTCCGCCAGATACTCTGTATTCTCCTCCGTCACCAGGCTGCTTTTAGAAAATCCACAACTGAAACGGCACGAATTTTCCGACCGCAAACACTCCCGCTGCATAGAGAATCGTAATCAGATACGCCGCTTTGTCTCTTCCGTTATATTTCAGCGGCTTCATCCTCGTCCTTCCCTCTCCTCCGTGATAGCAGCGCGCTTCCATCGCCATTGCAAGATCGTTTGCCCGGCGGAAAGCAGAAACAAACAACGGTACAAGAATCGGGATCATCGCCTTTGCCCTCTGAATAATATTCCCGCTCTCAAAATCTGCTCCTCTGGCGATCTGCGCTTTCATGATCTTATCCGTCTCCTCCAAAAGAATCGGAATAAAGCGAAGCGCGATCGACATGATCATCGCAACCTCATGAACCGGAAGATGAAGCTTGTTCAAAGGATTCAGCAGTTTTTCCATTCCGTCCATCAATCCGTTGGGAGATGTCGTAAACGTCATAAGAGACGATCCCGCCACAAGATACATTAAGCGAAGTGCCATAAACACCGAAGTACGAACGCCTTCTTCCGTAATCGTAAAAATCCAAAAATGCAGCAGCGTTTCGCCGCCTCTTGTCAAAAACAGATTCATAACGACCGTAAACATCAGAAGGATCACGATCGGTTTTAACCCTTTTACAATATATTTCAGAGGGACTTTCGACATATAGATTACCATTCCGAGAAACAATGTCGCAATTACATACCCAAGGAAAGAACTCTGAACAAACAAAGAGACAAGAAATAAAAGAGTGCAGATAATCTTCACCCGTGGGTCTAAACTATGTATCCGGCTTTTTACCGGGTAATACTGCCCGATCGTAATATCTCTGATCATATAAAACTCCTCATTATCTCATCCGCAGCTTCTTCAATCGTTGTCGCATCAGGCGACACATCAAATCCGCGGTCTTTCAAGTCATGCATCACATAAGTAACCTGAGGCGCCGCAAGTCCGACCTCCTCCAACTCTTTATAATGCCGGAACACTTCTTTCGGAGTACTATCCAGCATCTTTTCCCCCTTATTCATCACAATGATACGGTCTACATACCGCGCCACATCTTCCATACTGTGCGACACAAGAACGACCGTCATCCCTGTCTCTTTATGCAGTTTTGCAATCTGGTCAAGAATCTCGTCTCTCCCTTTCGGATCAAGTCCCGCCGTCGGCTCATCCAAAATAAGCACTTTCGGCTTCATAGCCAACACTCCCGCAATCGCCACACGCCTCTTCTGTCCTCCCGAAAGCTCAAACGGAGACTGCTTATAATACTTTTCGGGAAATCCGACTAATTCCAGAGCTTCCCTCGCATTTTTCTCACTCTCTTCCTCCGACAATCCCTGATTCTTCGGGCCGAAACAAACATCACTTATCACATCGACTTCAAACAACTGATGCTCAGGATACTGAAACACAAGACCTACCTGACTGCGCAGTTTTCTCATGTCATACCCTTCCGCATAAATGCTTTGTCCGTCGTACAGAATATCCCCGGAAGTCGCCTTCATAAGTCCGTTTAAATGCTGAATCAGCGTAGATTTTCCTGATCCGGTATGACCGATGATCCCGACAAACTGCCCCTGCCCGATCTCCAAACTAATGTCATTGAGCGCACGTTTCTCATAAGCCGTGCCGGGACTGTATATATAATTTACATGCTCTAACGCAATCGACATAACGCTTCCACCAACTCTTCCCTTCTTAGAATTCCTTTCGGAATATCAAGACCACGTTTTCTAAGTTCCTCCGCAAGCATCGTAACTTGCGGAACATCCATCCTGTATGATTTCAGCTCATCTGCACGGCCGAAAATTTCTCTCGGCGTCCCGTGCATTACAATATGACCGCTGTCCATAACAAACACCTGATCCGCATCGATCACTTCTTCCATATAATGAGTGATAAGAATGACCGTTACGTTCTTCTCTTTTCTCAAACGCGCAACCGCCTGAAGCACCTCCTTGCGCCCGTTCGGATCAAGCATGGCAGTCGGTTCATCCAAAACAATACACTTCGGCTCCATCGCGATCACTCCTGCGATCGCCACACGCTGCTTCTGACCGCCGGAAAGTTTATTCGGAGAGGACGCCCGATATTCCGTCATCCCGACAAGACGCAGACTTTCCCCTACTCTTTCCCATATCTCATCTGTCGGTATCCCTATATTTTCAGGTCCGAAACCAACATCTTCTTCTACGACAGTTCCGATGATCTGGTTGTCAGGATTTTGAAATACCATTCCCGCGCTCTTTCGCACGTCCCACAGATTCTCCGGATCTTTCGTATCCTGTCCGTCCACCCATACAGTACCGCCTGTCGGGATCAATATTGCATTCATATGCTTTGCAAGAGTAGACTTTCCCGAACCGTTATGACCGAGAACCGCCACAAAAGAACCTTGCGGCACATCAATATCAACCCCGTCAATGGCGCGGTTTGTTCCGATCACATTTCCTTCTTCATCACGTTTATCATATTCATATACAAGCTTTTCCGCATGTATCATATTCATAGGCAGACCGCCTTTCCCGGTTTTATTTCACCTTAATTCTTCTCAATCTCTCCGCACTTACAAAAACTGCGTTTTCAGACAGATTATGGATTCCATTTTACTGCATGAAAATGTTTTTTTCAACCCGCCACAAACGCATTTTTTCTCCCTGCCAGAAACAAACGCTTCAATCCGAACTGCTCCGAAACCCTTCTCCAAACACTTCACTCGTCTCCATAAACATTAAAAACATATTCTCATCCGCTTCTTCCGCCGCACATTTCACGAGAAATGCCTCAGATTTACTGCATGCACAAAGCAAGACATTCTTTTTCTTTCCCGTGTATGTTCCCGTCGCTTTGACAGACGTTACCCCTCTCTTTGTCAGCTCTGCGATCTTTGCCGCCACTTCATCTCCCTTTTCGGTTACAACAAAGGCCAGCGTTCCTGCTCCGAGTCCATACAACACTTTGTCAATCACAACAACCGATGCAAATGTAGAGACCAATCCATAAAGGGCCGCATCTACATCTCCGAATACAGGCCATCCCAGAAGAATGATCCCAAGATCAATGATCATCGTAATTTTCCCGACAGATAGATGAGGGCGTTTTTTCTTGATCGGCATGATGACAAAATCAAGACCTCCCGAAGAAGAGCCCCGCATATAGAACATAACCATCCCGGCTCCCATCAGCGCTCCGGAACAAAGCGCAGCCATCATCCTCTGTCCTTCATACATCGGAAACACCGGAAAAACGACATCAAGAAAAAATGTTGTGATCACCATTGATTTCGCCGTTTTCAAAAGAAAACGTTTCCCCAGTGTACGATAACTGATCACGATAAGGGGCAGATTTATAAAAAGAGTAAGTGTTCCGACCGGAATCCCGAAAACATGATTCAGCAATAGAGATATTCCCGTAATTCCGCCGGGAGCAAAATCGGCGTTTCCCGCAAACGTATATACCCCTGCCGCAAACAATACCGACCCCGCAATATCATAAAATAAATCGCCCCACAATAATTTTGCAGTTTTCCATTTCATTTCCTTTGTTTTTTTCCACATAAAAACCTCTGTATGCCATACTTATTCACAATGCTTAGTTACACTGTATTCAGTATATGCAAAACAGAGGTTTCTAATCATGCGCTTTTTCTGCGTTCCGAGCTTCTTCCCGCGCATACATTTTCAAATTCACGAAGCTTTTGCTCAGCTTCGGGATTCAGATATTTCGGTACTGCAATCTGGACTGTTACGTATTGATCGCCTCTCACTTCCGGATTTTTCATCGAGACGATTCCTTTTCCTTTCAGGCGGATCTTCGTCCCCGACTGCGTTCCCTTTGCGATCTTACATAAAACATCCCCGTACAGCGTCTGCACTTTCGTTTCTCCGCCAAACACTGCCGTCGTATACGGAACAAAAACTGTCGTATAAACATCGCTGCCTTTCCGTTCGTAGCCTGCTTTTACTCCCACATTTACTTTTAAAAACAGATCTCCGTTCTCTCCGCCGTTCACCCCTGGCATTCCTTTTCCGCGCAGACGGATACTCTTACCCGTATCAATCCCCGCAGGAATATGAACCTGCAAAGTCTTAGAAACGCCCTGACTATTCGGATCTTTAAAGGTAAACGTTTTATCACATCCAAAGACAGCTTCCTCAAAAGTTACCGCTATCTCCGCGTGCAGGTCTTCTCCTTTTGCATCCCTCTGCCGCTCATATCCGCGAAATCCATGAAATCCGCGAAAATCCTCTTCCCCTTTGCTTCCATGCATTCCGCGGCCGAAAATATCTCCAAACATATCTCCGAACATATCATCCATATTTCCGCTTTCAAAATGGTACTCCTGATATCCGCCGTTTCCGTTCGTATAAGCTCTGTGATAAGAACCTCCCGAAAACGGATTGCCTGATGTATCTTTGCCAAACGGATCAGCCGATGCTCCCTGATCAAATGCCGCATGGCCAAACTGATCGTACATCTTTTTCTTCTCCGGGTCGCTCAGTACCGTATACGCCTCCGTCACTTCTTTAAACTTCTTCTCCGCCTGTTTATCGCCTTGATTCGTATCAGGATGATATTTCTTCGCCAGCTTTCTGTAAGCCTTTTTTATCGAGCCGGCATCTGCTCCTTTTGATAGACCGAGCACTTCATAATAATCTCTTTTTACTGACATTTTCCTTCCCTCCCACAATTACAAATTCAAGATCACTGATTTTATTCTTGTTCCATTCTACTAAAAATCATTTTTTACACAAATTATCTCTTTGATATAAAACCACCCCGGAGAAATTTCCGGGGTATCTTTAGTTCTGCTCTATTTGTAATATAGCAGTTGTCTTTTTAAATGTCAATATTTTCGTATATATTTTTCCGAAATTACAAAAACCCGCAGAGCAAACACTCTGCGGGTCATATCGCTATATCAAATCTATATTCAGATTATGATTACTCGATGATCTTAGCTACAGTACCTGATCCTACTGTACGTCCACCCTCACGGATAGCGAAACGAAGACCTTCTTCCATAGCTACCGGATGAATCAGTTCAACTGTCATCTCTACGTTATCTCCAGGCATACACATCTCGATACCAGCCGGAAGTTCGCAAACACCTGTTACGTCTGTTGTTCTGAAGTAGAACTGCGGACGGTAGTTGTTGAAGAACGGTGTATGACGTCCACCTTCGTCTTTTGTCAAAACGTAAACCTGGCATGTAAATTTCTTGTGGCATGTAACTGTACCCGGTTTGATAAGAACCTGACCTCTTTCGATCTCTGTTCTCTGAACACCACGAAGCAGAGCACCGATGTTATCACCAGCCTGAGCCTCATCGAGGAGTTTACGGAACATCTCGATACCAGTTACAACAGTTTTCTTGGTCTCTTCTTTCAGACCTGCGATTTCAACTTCCTCATTCAGATGAAGAACACCAGCCTCAACACGGCCAGTAGCAACAGTACCACGACCAGTGATGGTGAATACGTCCTCTACAGGCATGATGAAATCTTTATCAGTGTCACGCTGCGGATCCGGAATCCAGCTATCTACTGCATCCATAAGCTCCATGATTTTATCTCCCCATGGGCCAGCCGGATCTTCCAGAGCTTTCAGAGCAGAACCCTGGATGATCGGAGTGTCATCTCCCGGGAAGTCATACTCGTTCAGCAGCTCACGGATCTCCATGTCTACCAGCTCAAGCAGCTCTTCGTCGTCTACCATATCGCATTTGTTCATGAATACAACGATGTAAGGTACACCTACCTGACGGGACAGAAGGATGTGCTCTTTTGTCTGAGCCATAACACCGTCTGTAGCAGCTACTACAAGGATAGCTCCGTCCATCTGTGCAGCACCAGTGATCATGTTCTTTACATAGTCAGCATGGCCTGGGCAGTCAACGTGTGCGTAATGTCTCTTCTCTGTCTCGTACTCGATGTGAGCGGTAGAAATTGTGATACCACGCTCTCTCTCTTCCGGAGCCTTATCGATCATGGAGTAATCTTCGAACTGTGCCTGGCCCTTCAGAGCGAGAACCTTCGTGATAGCAGCAGTAAGAGTAGTCTTACCATGGTCAACGTGACCGATTGTACCGATGTTTACATGGGGCTTATTTCTTTCGAACTTAGCCTTTGCCATTGGAATTGCCTCCTTTTATTCAGTAAAATAACCTATTGAGTTTATTACCATTGTAGCAACAAACCGCAAAAAAATCAAGTAGTATTTCGCTTTATTCAGCCTTTTTTCTGGAAGCGATGATCGTTTCAGAAACAGACTTCGGAACTTCAGCGTAGTGAGAGGGCTCCATGGTGTACTGACCACGGCCCTGGGTCTTGGAACGCATATCCGTTGCATAGCCGAACATCTCAGACAGCGGAACTTCGCTGGTGATCTGCATAGCGCCCGGAGTAGCCTCCTGATTCTGCATGATGCCGCGACGGGAGTTGAGGTCACCGATAACGTTGCCGAGGTATTCCTCCGGAACGGTAACAACAACC
>OGOI01000936.1_pt1 | contig 20537 bp, 19 predicted proteins | sample 1552631 | NCBI WGS metagenome assembly OGOI01 (sample SAMEA2580204, study PRJEB22360) | human gut metagenome | biome: human gut; feature: human-associated habitat; material: faeces | place: Denmark | collected 2008/2010 | reverse complement strand
CAATTTGTACGGTGGAGATTGTTTTGTTGTATTCTCGTGCTGCCGCCAACGCTGCATCGATTTCCGAAGTGTCAAGCTGCTGAAGCTTTTCTTCGTATTCCGTCTGTACGAGCGATTGCGTGTGCTCGTTGTTAATCGATGCAATTAACGGGTACGCAGCTGCACCCGCACCGAGCAGGATCACAAGGATAAAACAGATAATGATGATGGTGTTTTTGCGTTTGCTCATTTTTTGATCCCTCCAATCTTTTTTGCGACGACGATCAGCCTGCCGTTATCGTTGCTGTATTCGCACGTCGATAGAGTAACTAATTTATCTCCATATTCGGCATCAATGCCCGTATCATATAGAGCACGCTGCTTACATTCCTGTACGTATGTATTAAAGGTTAATTCGTTGCTCTCGATGTAGTTGTAGTATTGAAAGCTATCCGACTGGTAGGCCGTTGTGATGACGACAGCCATGATCTCATATAGCCCCAGCTCGTCTAATGTGTCAAAACGCACGTATTTGTGCTGCTGAAAGAATTTTCTCTTTTTATAGAGCTCAAGATCGCTGAACATCCCACCGTCGAGCATGTGGTGGCCGTAGATTATCAAGTTATCGCACGTGCGTATATCGCAGTTTTCCTGTAAATACGGCGTGCCGAGGTTGCTGTACTCTTTCTCAAAATTTCGGCGCAAATAAAAATTCGACTCATCCGGAGACTGCATCACCGGGTAATTGATTTCTGTGCCCGGCACGCGTATCCAGCCTACAAAGTCTGAGTTATAACTGTGCAGCTCGCGGTATACTTCAAGCAACTGTGCCACGCGTTTATCCTCTGCATTGCCGATCTGCTCCAAATCTCCCAACTCACTTTCAGCTGCGTCCACCTTTTCGGCTATGGTTGCAAACATCTCCTTTTGCTCTGCTTTTTGCTGTTGGTTATGGATGAGCAGATACGCGCAAAATCCCGCGACGCACAGAAGTAAAACCGCGATGATAATGGCTGTAATCTGCGCACCTTTGTGCGTTCGCTTTTGGGGCATGTTTTCACCTTCTTCAATTTTTCCTTTTCACCCAAAGCCTACACACGGTTGCAGGCTTTGGGTGGGGCTCAGTGCTGCCACTGAGCCCTCCTTGCGAGGTAAACCTAATTCAAAATTTGGGTGTATTCTTACTTATCTTCCTGCTCTTTTCTTCTCTTAAATACAAGGAAGAAGATAAATGCGGAAGTACCGAGGCAGAAGACGAGAACGCCGCCGATAGCAAGCGCCCATGTACCGTTTTCACCGGTCATAGGAGTCTCGAAACCCTTGGTGTTCACGACCTGCAGCGGAGCGATTGCATTGGTGGAACCCGCATCCATCTCATCGTCGAGCATTGTGACGTCGTTGCCGTCAACCGTTGCCGAAGCCGTCTGATAGTTATGAGCGAGCTGCGTCTGCGGGATGTTTGCGAGCTTATAATCTTCATTGTTCGGGAAGTTGTAGCGCGGGTCATTCTGCACGACGCCGAGTGTATCTTTGCTGTAAATGTCGCACGGACGGTTTGCATCATCCACGGACTTGATCGTTACGTCGATGTTATTTTTGAGCAGCGTGTAGCCGTTGGCCGTTTCGAGCTCTGTCCAGATGTACTGGTCGTCCTCAACGCCCTTGAGGATGATCTGGCCCTTTTTGCCATTCCATTCGACAGGGTGCATTGCTGTTGCAGAGGCTTCCTTATCCGTGTGGCCGGTAACATACCAGATGCCTTCGTCCTCATTAAGCTGTGCGATTACATAGTAGCCATCCGTCGCGTTCTGCGCTTTAAAGAGGACGTGATCGAACATCGTCTGTTCTTCTTTACCGTCGCTAAAGGTTTTCGTAATGTTCGTCACATACGTGTAAACATGCGCGTCGTCGATAAGGGTGTCGTAGTAGGTGTCATTGGTACGTTTCCATGTGAGGACGACTTCGTTTTCATTACCGGCGTCGCCGTAAACAAGGCTTTCGTCGGAATTGAGCTTTGCATCGTAACGGATGCGAAGTGTGTAATTGCTGTAACCGGCATAGAGCTTGCCGTTATCGTTATCATAAGCCGTATTGGCTGTGTTGATCTCGGCAAGACCGTCATCGGTCATGGAGATCGTCATCGTGTGCGTTCCGTCGTTGTTTTCTTCGCGCGTAACTTTGAATTTGCCATCTGTCTGTTTCCACGTTGTAACTTTGTTGGTGCAATTTGCATCGGTAAAGAATTCGAGCGTAACGCTGTTCGTACCACCTACATAAGAGAGCCCGCGGGCTAAAACATCTTGGAACGTATACTCGCTGATATTGGTGGCCGCAGACGTGATCGTCGGCAGCGTGCTGATGATCTGGTACTCAATCGTGTCGCCTGCGGATGCCGTTGCATTGTGTGCAAAGCCGTCTGTGATAACATCAGATGCATTGTTTTTACCGGTGTCTTTTACAGCTTCACGCACAGTTTTTTCCAGTGTGACAATGCCGGTCTCATTTTTTGGGTAAAGAACAACATTGTAGTTCCAGTCATGACCGCCGGTCGTAATCTGGTTGCCGGAACCATCTGCCATACCACCATCAACAGTGGTCATCGGGAGACTGACAAAGCACGGATTTGTTGTACCTGTCACCATTTCCGGTGTGCGGGTTTCAACCAGCAGATAGAGACCTACGGGGAGGCCGGTTACGCTGCTGTAGCCGTCCTCGTTCGTTTCGGGCATTGCTGTGCCGCCATTGTTTTTTGTGTAGTTTTCGAGCGCATTCTTAACGGTTGTGGAATTGGCTTCAAGTGCAGCTTTAAGTGCCGCACTGAGAACGTCGGACTGATAATACCAGTTATCGGAATCAAGTGCGTTGGCATTTTCATAACTGTTTTTGCCGTCTGCAAGACCGATAGCTGCAAGCATGTCTGCGCCTTTTACTTTATCGATTGCATACAGCACCTCAATGTGGCTGTCGGTACGACCGCCGTCTTTTTCGGACTCCGTGAACTGCGTGATGTCCGCAATTTTGAGGTAAGTATACTCGACACCTTTAATTGCATAGCCGTTGCTTGCCTGTCCATTACCAAGTGCAGAAGATGTGCTGTTCGCACCGGTACGCGTTGTACCACCAAGCACTTCATTTACTTTTGCGTCATACTGGCCGGTAGAAACGTAGCTGTCCTCATCCCACACGCCATCTTTTTTGGCATTGGTAAAGTCATACTTATAAATGGACAGCTGTGCCTTTGCGTCCATATCGATGGTAGCTTTATCAATAGTAGCCGCCGAGGCCGAGATCAGAGAGGTGCAGGCCAGAGCTGCTGCTAAAGCCAAAGCACCAATGCGAGAGATTAACTTGGATTTTGCCATTTCTACTCATTTCCTTTCTTCATCATTTATTATTCCAAGGGTTGTAGAATCCCCTTAAAACCTCTTTTTACGCGTCAGCATTAAAATGCAGGATGCTGAAATCAGTGCGAGAGCAATGCCTACCGGCACGCTCATCATGCCGTTACCGCCTGAGGACGGCAATGTAAAACTTTGATTGTTGACCGCTGTAACAACCACATCAACGGTTTCTGTACCGTCATCAAGCACCTGCGGCAAGCTGCCGATAAACAAAGGCGCTGCGAGCAATGTGTTGCCGGACTTCGTGCCGGTTTCGGTCAAACGGTAGGTGATTGTAACGGTCTGGTTATCGACCTGAAGCCCATTGAAGGTAGTGACGCCGTTTTCATCGGTTATAAGTGCGCCGTCAACGACTGCACTTGTGCAACCGCCGATGGAAGGCTTGCTGTCTTCTGCTCTGGCTTCTACCGGGGCCCATGTCGCGCCGTCGTCGGTGCTGTACTCAAGCGTAAACTCTACGCCCGGCATAGCATTGCCATCGGCATCGACCTTTTTAGCTGTAATGGAGCCCACGCTCGGGGTGTTTTCCTGCGTGACTTCTACGATCTGCTCATCGTGCTCGATTGCAAAGTCATGCACGGTATCATCAAGTTCATAACCCTTCGGCGCTTCCACCTCTGACCAGTGGTATTGTCCGTAAAGGATCGAGTCTACCTTGATTTTTCCGTCCGGCCCGGAAGTTTTGGTTGCAATTACATTACCGTTATCGTCTGTAATCTCAAACTTCGCGCCTTCGAGCGGCGTCACACCGTCGTGGTCTACTTTAAGGATTTCAAGCGTGCCGCGTGCAATTTGGTTGTAAAAGCGAACCTCTGCCGTCTGCCCATAGGTAAGTGTTATCGTCTGTGCATCCGGCGTGCGATATTTATCCGGCACGTTGATTTCTTCTATGCGGTATTCAAACTTCTGGTTAGCGTCTTTATCGACGTACACAGGCATCTGATCTGTAATGATCTCACCGGCCGCACTGGTGGTATACGTTTTGCTATACCCATCCGCAAGCCGTGTGACCTTGAATGTAAAACCGGCAACATTGCCGTCTTCGGAGGTCTTCACGATTTTGAGCGGCGCATACTTGAGCTCGTTTGTGAGCGTCACCTCATACGTTTTACCGTTTTCGTGGACGTCAACATCCATGTCTTTAAATTCGCGCCCCGGCACACCCTTAACCTGATGCAGCGTATATGTGCCGTAAGGCAGGTCTTTGGTGATCGACTTGCCGTCTGCCCCGGTCACAAGATAATCTCGTTCTGTATCCTTTGCTGCATTGTAGCTGCCTGCGCTCTTGAGATACACCTGATATTCAGCGCCTTGCTCAAGCTGCGCATCCGCGCCAAGCATTTCAATCTGCTTTGTGAGCGAAATTTTGCCTTTGAATACGTCTTCGGTAAAATCTTCGGGTTCCATTTCGTAAACGGCAGAAGTTACTTTGTCCGACGTAACATTGTACGTATGCACCGTTGAATCAAGCTTGTAGCCGACCGGAGCTGAGATTTCCTGAATTTTTATCTCGCCCAAAGGCACGTTGGTAAAATAGAGAATTCCTGAACTATTGGTCGTTTTTTGAACGGTTTTATCTACACCGTTTTCTTTATACGTAATTGCGTACACAGCACCCGCAAGTGATGCGTTACCAGCAGCTACATTTGTTTTAGTTCCAGAATCTTTCTTTTTTACCATGATCTTGACATATTGTGGGTCATCCACAACATCCATTGTTGCCGAGTTGTAAGTAAGATAGAATAGATGTGGCGTCGTATCTTTTACATATCCGGGAGGCGGAGTTCGTTCCAAAATTGTATATGTTCGATTTGGATATAATTTGCGACTTAACGTCGCAACGCCCGACGTGTTAGTTGTGAATGATGCAACCGGCGTACCCGTAGCAGAATTACCTTCATACACATCGTACACAGCTCCGGCGAGACTATAATTGCTGTTGCCTGCCGTGATCGACGTGTTAGCGCTCGTTTTGGTTAGTGTCACCGTCTTAATCAAAGGCACATCGCTGACATTCAGAGTTGCGTCAGCATTGTTGATCCTAACGGTATGCCTTGTCGTGTCCAAGGCATACCCCGGAGGCGCTTTGGATTCCACGGCGGTATATGTGCCGTTTTTGAGCTTCGCGCTCGAGCTGCCCTTGCCCGACGAATCGGTGGTGATGGATGCAACTTCCGTACCTGAACTGTTATAGATTTTATACACGGCTCCGGCGAGGCTGTATCCACTGTCGCCGTTGGTTATGGATGTGTTGGAACTGGATTTTTTGAGATAAATGGAATAGAACGGTGTAACCGTCTGCACTTTGAGATAACTACGTACAGTTTTGGTCTTGCCAAGTGGTGTGGCTATAAGTTGTATAGCAGAATCTGTGCATTTCCACCAAGCCAAATTTGAATCGTCGCCTATGGTACGCGATCCCGTTGCAACAACGCCTGACGGATACTCTTTTGTGGTCGAGATTGTGAGCTTATTGCCGTTTTTGGTGAATGTTATACCGTTACAGGTGTACGTATAATAGGCAGCAACAGATTTGCTGTCCGTGACTGTTGCTGTATACTTGCTGCCATCCCAATACATTTTTATTGTCGTCGAAAAGCTGGATGAGCTGCTTGAAGCAAAGGAGGGAATCGTATAAGCATTGAGCAGCTTGGCTTTGACCTCAGCGTAATAGCTCCTTACAACCGTAGGGTTATACGCATTTTTGGCAATGGTTTCGAGGTCGGTATCGACCTGCGATTTCCATGTCCAGCTTGTATTGCTGTGCTTGGTGATGTAGTTTTTTTCGGCTGCCCAGATCAGGTATTGCGTGACAAGCCATTTTGCAGTTTCATTTGCATAGTTGCCTTTCAAACCGCTGCCTTGTGCATCATCCCACATGTTCTTATCCAGAGAATTTGTTTCATGAAAGCCTTCCGCCAGGATAGCTTTCATGGTCGTCTGCTGCGGCACAGTAAACGACGACCACGTAAAATCTATGTTGCCCCAAATTAGCTTTGCCTTTTCTAAGCAATATGCCGGATATTCAGTTGAGCCGGACTTGATTGCCTTTGTGGGCAGATGACCTAATGAGCCGGTCACTGTTGTCGTCGTATCTTTGGCGAGCGAATAATAATGTATAACGGATTTGCCGGTATCACCTATACCGGTAGGCGATATTCCCGCCTCTGTATCGGCGGCATAGCCCATAATCCACTCGCCCGGCATTGTCCACAGGGATTCTTCCGGATCGGCTTTACCCTCCGAAGGGATGACTTCAAAGTGCAAATGCGGGCCGGTAGCATTTCCGGTACTGCCGACACGCCCGATACGCTGCCCGCGCACAACCTTTTCGCCTTGCTGCACATTGATCTCAGATAAGTGTGCATACAGCGTCGTATTGCCGTCCGCGTGCCGAACTTCGACCATGTGACCGTAGCTCATCATGCCGGTGGTGTCATACGACCCGTCCCAAATCTGCACATAGCTTACAGTGCCATCCTCTGCCGCATATACAGGCGATCCGCTTGATGCGGCAATATCGATCGCCTTGTGCTCGGCGCTGTATTCCTGTGTGATTTCACTGCTGTTCGGCACAGGGAACAGGTAGATACATACCTTATCTACATTATCCAATACGTCGTGCTCGAGCTTTACCGGGTTCGCGACCGGCTGCGGTGACGGCGTAGGTGTCGGCGTTACAACAGGGGATGCGCTCGGTACAGCACTGGGCTCCGGCGTACTCGTGGGCACTGCTGTCGGCGTTGCAGTAACTCCGGGTGTAGCCGTGGGAACTGCGGTAGGTTCTGCCGTCGGGGTCGGTGTAGCGGTACTTTCCGGCGTAGGCGTTGGCTCCTGCGTTGGCTCCTGCGTCGGCTCTGCGGTAGGTTCCGGGGTAGGCTCCGGTGTCGCTTCAATATCCGCCGGAGGATCTTCTGAAATTTCTTCCTGCCCGGTATCTACATCAAAAGAGACTTCAAAGCTCGGACTTTCCACAGGCACGTCGGCTTCATCCGCCAGAGCACTTAACGGCAGTGACATCGTAAGGATCAACGCCGCAAGCGCTCCGGCCAAAATCCGTTTTGCTTTCTTCATTTTTTGCCATTCCTTTCGTTAGATTTTTATATGAAAAAAGCCGCACTCAAAAAGTACGGCTTGAATTTTTGCAGTAAAAAAGCACCCGAGAAAACGGATGCTTCATGCTGCAATATTCAATTTTTATTTGTATTCCCAGTGACCTTGTTCTTCTTGCGCAGGCTCATCAACTACCCAATGCTGACCTGTTTTTACCCAATAAGACTCTCCCGGTACCTCAGTATAACTTCCCATTGAATGTTTTCCTGCTTCGACAAGAGGGATTACATGTTCATAGAAGGCATCTGTTGTCGGAAAAGTCTCTTTACACTCATTACATCTATACACTACATCACTCCACCAATATCCATCTTCTTCCCAATGGCCAACTTCTTCCTTTGCAGGTACGTCCACGACCCAAACCTTTTCTTTTGGCTTTGGTGTTGCTGTGGGCGCAGCAGTCGGCTTTGATGTAGGAGCTGCCGTAGGCTTGGCCGTCGGAGCGGTTGTGGGTTTCGTGGCAGGTTTAGTCGTTGCAGTCGGCTTAGAGGTAGGTTTTGCTGTCGGTGCCGCCGTGGGTTTAGTTGTCGACGCAGTTGTCGGTTTTGCTGTGGCAGAAGGCTTCGCAGTCGCGCTGCTGCCGGAAGACGGTTTGCTCACAGTATTGTTGCCAGAGCTGGGCTTCGTTGTCGCCGACGGTTTTGCGGTTGCGCTCGGCTTCGATCCTGTGCTGCCGGTAGAACTTGAAGACGACGGCTTACTCGTTGTGCTGTTTTCCGTTTTAGACGAGGCAGACGAGCTGCTTCCCTTCGAGCTCTCGGTTTTGCTGCTTTCCGTTTTTGCGCCCGGCGTCGCCGTAGGCTTTGCACTTGCAGTGCTTGAGCTTGCAGTCGGTTTGCTACTCGCATCGTTCTTTTCCGATACCGTGCTGCTTACCGCACTGGATGTGGAGCTCTCCGTTACGACGCTTTCGGTATTGCTGCCCGCACACGCCGCAAGCGATACCGTAAGCGCCGCCGCCATCAATATTGCTGTGATCTTTTTCTTCATAGTCGTTCACTCCTCATATAGAATATTATAATAGCTTTTTAATTTGATTTCAATGAGAAAAGGAAAAACCGGAAGTACTTCCGGTTTTACAGCTTGATTTCAAATTCTTCTTCAATTTTTGGACTGTGGTGCTGTTCATGGTTCATGGTTAGCGCCAAACCTTCAAGACGTTCGATACGTTGGTCTAATGCGCTCGAAAGACAAACACAGCGTTCGGAGTCGAGGTAGGGGGACTCTGCGAAGATTTCGCACACACGGTTTCCAAAGTGCTGTAACGCTTCAAAGTTAACCCAATCGAAAGACGATACGAGTTTAAGTTGTTCCTCATGCGTTTCTTTGAACGGCTTTGAAGGCAAATCAGAGGCCAGCGGACGGATGAGTTTGGTCGGTGTATTACACCAAAGAGATGTACCGGAGTCGTAGATCGGCGCAGAACCGATCCACTCTAAGGAGTTGGCGTTTCTAATCGCACCGAAGTTATTATAGTGACGGTCAGTATTGGCGAGTAAATAATCGATGACAATCATTTGATCTACGGCTTGCTGTGCATTAGAGATGCCAAAGGCGGCACAGCAGTTAAGGTAATGCTGATATGTCGTGAGGTGATTTGCTTTCTTTTGAGACTTCATGATGTAGTCAGCAGAGATAAGTTCTGTGTCCGCATCGATAAAGTCTTCGCAAACGCTGTAAGGATAATCGCCCTGCATAATGATCCGATAGGGAACATGAGGGATGTTGAGCTTTTCCATCAGCTCAGAAGCAATAACTTCGTTGTATGGCTCCTGTTGGTTCACGCCACTGCCGCCTTTAATGAGGCAGCGCTTGCCGTCGATGATTGTCCACTTTTTGCGTAGCCAACCATCGGAGGTGTTGTCCGGGGACATCAAATCGATTTTCGCACTGGAGCTGTGACCGCTAAAAAGAATGTCACCGATGTCACGGGAAAAATCATTTGTGAAAAAATTGATCTCAGCCCATTCCAACGAGGAACCTTTCTCCTTGATCCAATACTGATCCGAAAGGCTAAGTCCGTAGCTTTTATCGATAAGCTCTTGCGTGCTGCCGATACGCAGAATAGCGAGCGCTTGTTGGATGCCTTGACGGCTTGCCGGAATGGAACGCCCATACCACCATTTGTTGAGTGCCTTGCGGTCGAGAATGTCGTTCTTGTACGCAATGCCGATTGGAATGTGCGCAGCATTATGCACGTCATCCACACGAGTAATCGCGCCGGACGCATCGTCCAGTTCAATATCGACTACGGGTATTTCTTTGTGCATCAATGTGTAGTGCATGGCGACACCTCCTAACTTTTATGAAGCTCTTTTTCTATGAGCCTATTATACAGTGTTCGTGAAATCATTTCAAGGCTTTATTCCTCACTGTCCTGCATTGTATCGAACAGAGAAATGCGGCCGGTGGAACGTTTTACGGCTGCAACAGCTTTGCTGCGCATTTTATCGTACTCATCTTTCGATAGTTCGTATTCGAATGCGACGATACGTGTTAGCATGTTTGTTTCAACAGCTTGTTTAAAGAGCTGCGAAGATATGCGATCTGTTGCCCTCTGCACAATCGCCTCGACTTGTCTGCCGTAGATGCCGCAAAGGTAGTCTGTGTTCATTTGATTGCTCAAATAGGCGAAATAAAATTTCAAAGCTGCTTCAATTGCTTCGCTTCGTCCGTTTTGTGGATTGAGGTGCAAAAGATCAACAATAGCATCTAACATACGGACTTCATCATCTGCAAGGTACGTTGAGACCCTCTTTTTGTCAGTAGCCATTTTAAATTTATAGCATCTCCTTTTGCTTCAAATTTCAGTAGTACCACTAGTAGTACCACCGGAATTTGGCTTGAAATCTGAATATTTCGTTTGTTTTATGAAATAGTAGGCGGTAAGGTGGTACTACCGTTCAAAAAGTAGTACCACTTTTTAAAACCCGAAAACCCGCACACTGTGCGGGTTTGTGATGCAGTAGAAACACGAAGTGGTACTACTGCTTTATCCTGCATTCTAAAAAGACACCGATTTGAGAGATTTTGGCGCGTTTTCGAGATGCGGAATAGCTTAAAAATATTACGACCAGAAACCACCGGGGTTTGAGATCGGATTTGACTTGGTTTCGGGCTCCGGTTCTGGCTGAAGCTGTGGGTCGTTGTGGATAACCTTTTCTTCGGAAACCGGATCAGAAACGGTTGAAAGTGTTGTGCCTTCAATGTATTCCCGCACGGCTTTTGGAACGATTTTCTTGTACATTTTCTCGAAATACGCTACGAATTCTGCGTCAATATCGATGCCTTTTTGTGTTGAAAAGGTGTGCAGTGCATCGTATTTTCGCTCATCTAAATTGAGCTTTATGGTGAGTTTTTTCATTGTTTTTGACCTCTTTTTCTTCAAAAATTTTCGTCGCCGGCACGCCAAGCGTGCCGATTATTAGTAAGGAAAGAATACCCACAAAATTGTGGATCACTCAAAGAATTGCAAAGGGTCGAGCCTATTATCGTTGTATCTGATTTCGAAATGGAGATGATTTCCGGTCGAATCCCCGGTACTTCCGACGTAGCCGATGAGATCACCGGCAGATACAGATTCGCCGACTTTTGCAACACGTTTTGTTTGGTGAGCATATAGGGTAGACCACCCGTTTCCGTGGTCGATTTTTACGAAATTGCCGTAGGAATCATGCCAAGTGCTCATCACAACTGTGCCGTCGGCCGCTGCATAAATCGGGGTCATTGCCGGTGCACCAATATCGATTGCACCGTGCGAATTTTCGTACATTCCGGTGACCGGATTGTACCGGGAACCGGAGCCGGAAGTGATGTAATCTTTACCGTAAGGAGCGGGGAGAGGCCACTCAAATTCACCCTTTCCCGCTACAATTCCGGCGGAGATTTCTTTAATTCTGCCGTTCTCCAGTGTTACCTTTTTAGTGCCGTATGGGTGTGTTCCGCCGGTCAAATATGTAATGCCAGGCAACTGCATCCAGTACGTCCAACTGCCCTCACTGAGCTGCGTTTTTACTACGCCGTCGTGGTTGCTTTTGGCCTCAATTACCTCACCGTTTCCTATATAAATACCGATGTGTCCGCTCATACAAACGGCCAAACCGGGTGTATCGGGGATAGAGGAAATCTCACCGAAAATGACAGCGCTGCGGAACATTCCGTCTGCGCCGACATCGCGAAAACCATTGGATTGGTAACGGATAATGCCAGTGTCTTCATCAATCCATTCATACGCTTTTATGAGCCCGATGCAGTCAAAAGCAGGCTTTCCGCCGTAGGTTTCGTAGATGAAATTGACCTCGCTGTTGGTCAGATTTGCATCGGAATCCGTGAAAAATCTGGACTGCTGCTGCTTAAGAAATGCCATGGTTACGTCTTGGCCGTAAGCGCCATAGATGTAGCCGGAACCGGCATCCAGAGCGTTTATTGCGAAGTTGGTGAGACCGATATTTGTTTTGCCATCGCTGCTTTTTAAGTTACGGATCAGCGTAGAACGGTCGGCATAACCGGTGGGCATTTGCTCTGCAAGCCGTAGCAGTTGCGAGCGCATGTATGCGTTGATTTTGAGATCAAACGTGCGCTCGATTTTATCAAAAATTTCATCGGAATCGGTTAGCGGGGAGAGCTTATCATCTGAAACAAAGCAGTCAATCAGCTCATCGGTTTGGTTCTTTAATCGGTCGTTATCCGCAAAGATTTTGGCGTACACAGCATAGAGAAGCTTATCGTTTATGCGTGCACCGGAGTCAAAAACAGCGCTGTATTCGTTCAGTTTTGCAGAGAAAAGCTGCGAGCAGTCGAAGCCTAAATCGGTAAAAGTCATTGCACCGCAGCTGCCGAGCAGTGCAGCGGAAATGATAAAAATAGAGATGCAGGCAATAATGATTTTTTGCCATGTTTTGGGGTCGGCTGCGACCAAAGCGAGCTTCGCAATTAAAACCGGGTTTGCCATTTTTCCTCCGAAAAACCGGAAGTACTTCCGGTTTTATAGCATTGTGATTTCAAATTCTTCATGCTGTTCTTGTCTGATTTCTGCACGATTTTGTGTTGCGATTTGCTCAAAATCGTGTATGATTTCTTCTTTTGTAAGCGTATTTTCAGAGCTTTGCTGAATGGATTTTTTCGAGATTTGACGCATCCATTCTGCGAATTTTGGAGAGAGTTCATTGATTTGTGCCACGGAAAAATCGTAATTACCTTGGTTCAGCATAGCACGGACAGTACGCACATTTTGCTGCAAGGCGGCGAATTGCTCACTTCTTTCGAGTGTGAGTTCAGCGGTTTCACCGAGCTTTTCCGAAACGCTCTGTTCGATTTCGGAAAGCGTAACATGCAGATTTAAGTAAGGAATGAACTCGTTTAAGATGTATTCTTTTTCGTGTCTGTCCTGTAAAAGTGCATCGCTGCCGCCTGTTTCTAACAAGTAATTTTCCCACTGAGGGTTCTCGTTGCACAGCGTATTTAGCCGCTTGATATGGTCGATCAGACTGCCTTCACCGGTGCCGAAACTCTGTCGGCCTTCATAGCTGCTCGGTTCTCCGTGCAGCATATAATCAATGCGAAAAGCTGCTTTGTGGTAGCAGTTCGGGTACTTCTGTTGCGCCTTATCGATTGCTTTAAAGAGTTCGTTTGCACGCGATAATCGCATGGTCTGGCCGTCGTGCAGACGCTTGCTTTCCGTCCATATAACGGTTACGGTCGGCTCCTTTTTCATAGCCTGTTCACGCTTCAGTTCAGCAGCTTTTTGGGAAGAAATGATCTGCTGCGGTATTACGCCTGCGAGAGAAAGTTCCTGTTCCATTGCCTCAATATGTTGCTGAAATTTTTCGCGAACCGGTGCTAGAAGTGCATCGATTTTTACTTCCGGCTGTGCCTTAAGCAGCTCTTGGTAGCAGGCTGCAAGGTGGCTTTTTCGGGCGTCACTGGGCTCAATTCCGAACGTTTTTCCAAACATAATGGAGAGACCGTCGGCTTCAAATTCACGCTGCATGGTAGGCTTTTCTATGTTAGGACTATGCCCCATAAGGTGGTGTGACATTTCGTGCAACAATGTATCGAGCTTCTGTGTGTCGCCGAGTAATTGGTTAATATGGATGTGCTTGTTGCGCGGGTTATAAGCGCCGCGTGTGCCGATTCCTTCAAAATCTTCTTCGGATACCGGCACGCCGATTTCTTCAGAATAAAGGCAAAGAGTGTTGTAAATATCTTTGTGCTGCGTACTGTTGTAGCCTACGCCGCAGAGCTTGGGGTAGTCTTCTGGCGGACAATTTGTCTGCGAAATATCGAACACCGTGCAGGGTTTGAAATAGGTGAAATCACGGCTTTCGAGCATGCCGATTTCAACTTCATGGCGTTGTTCCGGCGAGGCTTTAGATAAAAGAACCCATGTTGGATTTGGCACGTTTGGCTTGAAATAGCGCGTGGTTTCCGGCCGATAAATATTAGCACCATGCTCACCTTCCTGCACATAATACCCAAGTTCTTTCCAATGTGTGTATGAGGCAATAAATACGGAATCAGGACGCTGCCGGTAGATCAGCATTGTGTTTCGTGAAGAATATTTGTAAAACTGAGTGCTGAATGCGAGGTATTCTGCGATGTCCTTGGGATCGTTTTCCCAGTGCTTTGTGAGCTCCTGAATCTGCAAATCTGCTTCTCTTTGCTTCTTTTCGTGATGTGCTTTACGTTCTTCTTCGGAGTAGAATGTTCTTTTTTTAGGCATCTTCTTGCTCCTCTCCGCGTATCAAGTGCTCAAGTAGGTCATCCGGCAATTCCTTGTAAATTGCCAACACACGATCAAATTGTTCGGGTGGCAGATCAATAATCGGCTTGCATTTGGAGCGGGGATACGGCTCACCCTGATTTACAAATTCATCCGGAATTTCGGTCGTGTAATATAAATCGCCCCACTCATCGGCACAAACGGTAATATTCGCTGTGCTAAAAACGATGGTGACATTTTCTAAAGGCTTATAGCTCATAAATAAATCATTCCTTTCATAAAAAACTGTATGAAAAAAGGTTTGCTGCCTGTGTGTACAGGTAACAAACCTTTTTGCTGCTTTGTTTTATTTTCATATCTTTTCGCGTACCATCATTAAGGAATAGCCTAATAAGTTTTGACCTTTCCACTTAGTTATGTCCAGTCGATCTGGATCACTCATTGATAGGCCCACGCCCCAAATCTTATCTTTGACGGCACATTCTGCGAGAAGATTGTCGCCGGTAGCTTTCAGAAGATCTTTTAAGTTGAGGTTTTGAGAAAACTTTGCAAGCAGTCCCTCGTGTAGTCGTGCTTATCTTCACCGTAACCATATTGTGGTGTAACAAATTCATTAGGTGTACCGTGATATAGTGTTATTATACTCATCGTTTCACTTCTCCTAAGCCAATGTATTCAACCGAGTGTAAGTCCATGGAAGTGACAATTTTGCTCGGTTTGTTCTCTTGTTACCGGATAAGCCAACTGTAATCCTGCCTGCAATCCACCACATAATCGGCGTAAACTATATCGTCTACTATCTGGAAGATTATCATATAGCGTTTTTCAAACAGGATAAAACGGTAGGCATTTCTGGGAATATATTCCCCTGTGAGCCACGGACATCTCTGCGGCATCAGCTCTAAGGAATTTGCGGCCTTTTCAAACTCGGCTGTGAGCCGTTCTGCCGCTTCTGGGCTGACCTGTGCCAGAAATGCGGCGTGGGAAATGAGCATCTGCGTTGCCCGTTCCGATACAATCACACGGTATTTATTCTGCTGCTCCATGACCTGCCGCCTCCTTGATTGCACTACGCATCATCGCAGTGACTTCTTCAACAGAGTAACCTTTGCTTCCACGCATCCTGTCCTCCTCTACGGCAAGCAATTCCTCACGGAGTTTCAGCATTTTTTCCCTGCGGTTGTAAGTCCCGATGTCCATAACCACCAAATCCCCCTCGCCGTTCTTGGTTAGAAAAACCGGCTCTGCGGTCTTTCTGCACATATCGGCAATTTCATTGTAGTTCTGGCGAATTGCTGCGGATGGACGAATATTCATAATGATACCTCCTTAAATTATGACGATAGTAATATTCTATCTATATTATATCCATTTCATGCAATAAAGTCAACAGCGCCTTTATAGATTTAATAAGAGGGCTTAAAGATATATTTCGAAGAATTGCGTTTAATCAGGCTTTCTACAACGAAATAGCTTGAGATATATCGAAATCCGGTATAGGCGATTCGGAAATAGCCCCAAGCTCCCAGTCGTTGAATTCTTTGAGAGCCTGCATGTTTTGCTCGTATCGTTCTCGCATATCCGGCTCTTGTAACCGTTGCCACACATAGGCGGTAGCAATGCAGTCGGCAGCTGCATTGTGCCAGTTTGAGCCTGTATAGCCGCAAAAATCGGCCATGGTTTTTAAATTCTTCCACTTATAGGTTGATGGTGCGCCATTGTTCGTGCGCAGCTCTCCGTACACGACAGCGCCATCAAGCATGGGGTCGGAAACCATGGCATCCGGTCGGAATCGAATACCGTAGCACTCGAGAAACGGAATATCGAAGTGCTTGCCGTTGTAACCGATAATTGTTTCGGCATTTTGCAGCAGCGCCGCCATTTCGCCGATTTTGTCGATGATCCCCGGTGCATCTGCTACCATTTCCGGTGAGATACCGTTGATATTTTGTGCTTTCGGCCATTCGGTTACGCATGCCGGTTTAAACCGGGACTCAAACAAAATGTTCCCATCCGTCGTAACAATTGCGGCTTCAAGTATTTCATCTTCAGCGGGGTTTAAGCCCGTCGTCTCAAGGTCAAAGACGAGCTTGAGATTTGTCGAATTCTTGGGCACTGCCGCACAAATGCCGGCGCATTGCTTACGATAGGCTTCAAGATCATGTTCCATGTTCTGGGCTCCTTTCTTCGTTTAAGTAATCGAAAATATCGTATTTCTCGTAGAGTTTGATGTCAAACGAGGGCTTGTGTTCTTCCGGCGGCATAGCAAAAAACTGCGCGTAGAGATTACTCTCCGGCGCAGCTTGGGCGGCGTTGTACAGCAATGCAAGCAGATACCCTTTAGGCTTCCGCACATTGTTAGAATATTTAGTTATGCGGTAGACGGCCTGCAAATGCTCCGGCGTTAAGCTGTGCAACGCTTGGCATACTTGCGTACTCGGAAGCACTTGCTTACCGATGCGGACAGTCGATAAGGGAGTAGTAGTGATTTCGCAGATCAAAGAGATACATGCTTTCGCGAAATCCTCCGGAACATCTGCATTCATCAAAAAATCAAAATTGCCGTCGCTCTGACTGTCAGTCTTATTATACTCAGTCTTATTAGGTGCGGTTTTACAGAAGTCAAGACTGCGGTTTTTCAGTACTCTTGACTGCGATATTTCCGCACTCTTGACTTCGGATTTTCCGCAGTCCGGAGTGCGGTTTTTCAGAAGTCCGGACTGCGGAATTTCAGTACTCCGGAGTGCGGTTTTTCCGCGCTCCGCATAATCACTGGGTTTTTCAGGACTTTCAGGCTCTTGCTCACAGTCTTCTTCGTCTTCATTCTCGAAATCAATGCTCATTTCTATGAGTTCAGAATTATCGGGGTAGCGCAGGTAGAGGCGATTTGGCTGATTTAACCCTTGCCGGACTTCATCGAGCAGGTTTACGGATTTGAGCTCCTTAATAATTTTTTGCACTTTATCCTTTTTGCACCCAAGCAGTTTTTCCATTTGTTCACGCTTAAAGTAGAGGTAAGCTTCACCGTTATCGTCGATCCACTTATTTGTAATGCTCAGCTGTACGCGATCTCGCAAGTAAGTATACAGTAGGATTGCTTCGTTGCTGATTTCTGCCTCTACGCGAAGCGCCACAAGCCATTTCGGGAGTTGATAAAACTGCGTGCTGTGCGCATCAGATAGGGTGTAACGCTTAGTGTTCATTTAGAGACCTCATCCTATATGTTTTTAAGTACTTTTCTGTATTTTATGAAAATCTATCAAGAGAGTATATACAATTCTTCAAAAGTTCAAAAACCGGAAGTACTTCCGGTTTTTCTCAGTTCTTCTTTATATGCGGATAGCACAGCTTGTTCGATGCGTTTGTGTGCTATAGGATTCATTGGTTTAAAAGCAAAGATTTGGCGGCGCTTGCCTTCGCGTTCGGCCAAATGCGGATATAAGACTTGTAACCCACCGTCTGCTCGTCTGGTGATGCGCACACCGTTTAAGGTGTACGCATTATCCAGAACCAAACTGACGTAGCCAAGGTAATAGCCACTGCTCGGAATAGTAACATCGACTTTTGTAACTCTCATTTTGCATCCTGCCTTTCTGGGCAAAGCTCTCCGTCTCGGTACAGCTTGCGGATCATGGTGTCTGCCTCGTTATAGGTGTAGGCTGCAATCGTCTGTATTGCACCGTTTTGTAAAATAAGCTTTGATGATGTGCATTCATAACTGCCATTAAAATGCTTCATAATTAAAGTGCCGCCATGATAGCCGTATTTGGGTTTTAATATATCTTTCACGGCTTCCTGCGGTGTAGGCATCATCTCAACATAATAATCTAACAGATCTTCGCAGTTCCAAATATACCCACTCATGATGACTTTGCGGAGCAGGTCTTCGCGCATTTCCGGGCTTAGAGAGCTCTTTGTGCTTTCGGCCTTGCTCGAAAAAGCGGAAGTACTTCCGCTTTTTGTGGCGTTTGCTACTGTTGGCTGCGTTGCTTTGGCGGCTCGCTCGACTGCGATATTCTGTGCTTCGCCGAATTTGAGCGTTCCGGCAGCAAGATCAACCTTTTCGGGCTCGGTAAGCTGTTCAGACATTGTGCGGTAGGTGCGGACTTGCCGGTCAGAGACATGCATCAGTTCGGCGACACCCTTTTGTATGCCACCTTTAAATTCACCGGATGCCTTTAGCTCATTCAGCAACTCTCGGTATTCTTCATAAAGTGTTAGCTTTTGCTCGGCCGTGTAATCGCGTCCGCCGTTTGCGATGTGCAGCATGAGTTGTGCACGTCCGGCCGAAACGCCTTCAAAAATTCTGCACGGGATTTTGTCCCAGTGTAGGTACTGTGTGATGGCGCGGTATCTGCGTTCACCGGAAAACAGCTTGTAACGATTGCCGGACTGGATCACGCCGAGAGGATTCAGCAAACCGACGGTTTCAATTTGGTCTGCTAAGTCGCGGATGCTGTCATTCGTGTCGTTTGCGGCGTATGTGTTTTTGTTTGCAAAGTCGATCAAGGAGACGTCGATCAGCTCATCACGTGCAATACCGGCATTTTCGTTGGCTAGTTCCTTAATGGTGCTCAAACCGGCATTGATGTTTCCAAGATTTAGCTTTTTCATTTCTCGACCCTCCCGATGATTTCGTTTACGACCGCTTGGTAATCGATATTACCGTTGCAGTGCTTTGCATATGTATTGATAGGCTCGTGCGCGTTGATGGCGCGGCTCAAGGTGATGTTCTTACGCACGGTTGCGCTGAAAAAAGGAATGACGTCCTGCGATTGCAGGGCGTCACGGTAAATGGCTTTTGTTCCGTTTTTTTCATCCATGATAATTAAGCCGCCAAGTAACCGGAGGTGCGGATTGATCGTTCTGCGAATTTCAATGAGACTTTCGGCTTTGATGCGCAAGCTGTGCAGTGCAAATTCGTCCGGGATCATCGGGATCAAGATGTAATCTGCATAGCGCTGTACGTTTTCGAGAAGCTTATAGCCTTGCGGCGGACAATCTATAATAATGTAATCGTAGTCGTTCTCAATCGGTGTAAGGAGCTTAGAGAGTAAATCGTTGTATGCTCTGCCGCGAAGTTTATATTCTGTGAGCATTTCTTCGAGCCTCATCGATTTAGTGTTCGATTTCAATACATCCACACCAAAAACGGTTTTTACTATGGCGTCATTCACCGGCCAAACACCGGTGATGGCGTCATATAAGGACGGATCATCGGCATTATACAGACCATAGTACATGGTTGCGTAGCTCTGCGGATCAACGTCCGCAAGCAACACACGGTAGCCGCGTTCGGCGAGGATGGCCGAAATGTTGACGGCACTTGTGGTTTTTCCGCAGCCGCCTTTTTCGTTTGTGATAGCAATTTTAATTGACATGTAAATGTCCTCCTGTAATAAAGTCTCCGCATTGCTATACGGGTAAAATATAAAAAACCGGAAGTACTTCCGGTTTTTGGCTAAATGGAAAAAGCAGAGCTCATGTGGAGTTCTGCTTTAATGATGAGAGATAAAATTTTCAAAATATCGGAATGGGAACCTGTATCCACAAGGGTTAAAGTAAGAATTTCGTTTTCAATTAGATATATCAAAAGCCAGTCGGGCTTTATATGGCATTCTCTAAATCCTTGAAAATTCCCACTTAATCCATGATCCCGATATTTTGAGTCGAGTTACTTACCTTGACGTAGTGTATCGACAACTTCATCAAGGAGCGATAAGTCTAAACCACGCTTTTTCATAAGCTTATAACTCTTTTTATAAGCATTGGTAAATTTAACTGTATACACTTAATCTTCCAATGCCTTTCTCAATTCATCCATGGTCTTGTACCCTTCAATGTTGGGGTTTTGAGAAATGCGTTTAGCTTCTTCCATGGCATCCAGTGTTTTTTGATTGAATTGTGGCATTTCAACACTAAACGGAAGACCGCCACGAAGAATGCATTGATGGAGAAAAATGTTTACTGCACTTGACATATCAAGCCCCAGATGGCTAAATAAATCATTTGCTTGTTTTTTTACATCAGAATCAATACGAATTTGAGTAGGTGCAGTTGCCATATAATCACTACCTTTCAATGATATTATATACTGTTTAGTATACATTGTCAAGCAAATTGTCAATATTATTTGTATCTTACTTGCTTTTATTCAGATTTATAAAACGACAACAGCAATCCCACAAAACGAAGCACCTGCCTTACAAGCAGGGGGTCATAGGTTCGAGTCCTATTGTCCCCACCAAATGTGGCCCGGTAGTTCAGCTGGTTAGAACGCTAGCCTGTCACGCTAGAGGTCGACGGTTCGAGCCCGTTCCGGG
>OGOI01000924.1_pt1 | contig 20703 bp, 13 predicted proteins | sample 1552631 | NCBI WGS metagenome assembly OGOI01 (sample SAMEA2580204, study PRJEB22360) | human gut metagenome | biome: human gut; feature: human-associated habitat; material: faeces | place: Denmark | collected 2008/2010 | reverse complement strand
CCACGTCGGGCAACGACCCGCTCTACGTCATCGACGGCGTTCCGTGCGACGCCCGGGCCTTCTCGAACCTCGAAAGCAGCGACATCGAGAGCCTCGAAGTGCTCAAAGATGCCTCGGCGGCGGCGATCTACGGTTCGCGCGGCTCGTGCGGCGTCATCCTCATCACGACCAAACGCGGCGAGGGCGAACGCCCCGTCGTGAGCTATGACGGCCAGTTCAGCGTCTCGAGCGTCTCGAAGACGATCGACATGCTCAATGCCTATGAATTCGCCAAAATCTTCAAAGAGGCCCGCGACGGCGCCTACCTGTTCAACGTTCCGACGGGTTCGATCGACGACCCCTACGAGGACCGTCCCCAGACCTACCACCGCGTTGACCCGCTCATCACGGCCTACCTGCAGGACAAGACCGGCACGATGACCGACACCGACTGGCAGGACGCCATCTTCCGCACGGCCTATTCGACCAAGCACTCTGTATCGGTCTCGGGCCGCACCAAGACGCTGGGTTACTACATCGGCGCCAACTACCTCTACCGCGAGGGAACGATCATCGGGTCGGATTTCGAACGTTACAGCCTGCGGGCCAACATCGACGGCAAGCGCAACCGGCTGAAATACGGCGTCAGCTTCTCGCCCTCCTACTCGAAGACCAACTACATCTCCTCTGACACGCAGTACGGCGACGATGGTGTAATCGCCTCGGCACTGATGGCGCCTCCGGTCTTCCCGGTCTACAACACCGATGGCTCCTACAACTGGGACATGAACGGATTCCTGCGCGTCAACAGCTGGGACACCCAGACCAACGAGGTGCTCAACCCCGTGGCGCTGGCGCTCGAAATCGACGACGTGCGCGAGAAGATCAACATTCTGGGCAACGCCTACGTCTCCTATGAGTTCATCAAAGGGCTGGAATACAAATTCACGGCCGGCGGCGACTACTACTCCTACATCCGCAACTACTACCGCCCCTCGTACATCCCCCTGCGCGGCCATAAATATTACGACGATCTGTCAGCCCCCAAAGCGCAGAACAACATGAACTCCTATTTCCACTGGACGATCTCCAACCAACTTTCCTTCAACCGCACCTTCGGCGATCATTCGGTCAACGCCGTGGCGGTCTACGAAGCCGAGAAGCAGGGCATCCAGACCTCGCAGATCGTGGGCACCGGCACGGCCGGCGACGACAAGATCCGCACCACGAAGGGCAAGACCATCGACCTGACGGAGACCTACAACAACAAGTACGCCTACACCTTCGCCTCGTGGCTCGTGCGTGCGCAGTACTCCTACAAGGGCCGTTACATGGTTTCGGCCTCGATCCGCGGCGACGGTTCGTCGCGCTTCGCCCCCAACACCCGGTGGGGTTATTTCCCGGCGGCCTCCGTGGGATGGCGCATGAGCGACGAGAGCTTCCTGCGCGATGTGAAATGGGTCGACGACCTGAAAATCCGCGCCAGCGTGGGACAGACCGGTAACGCTCAAATCGGCAATTCTGAATACCTGGCGCTCTACGGCTCGACGAACATCGATCTCGGCAACGGACTCACTTCGCAGGTCTATCCCACGCAGATCGCTAACAACGACCTGGGCTGGGAGAAGAACACGCAGTACAACGTTGGTCTGGATGTCAGCCTGTGGCGCGGCACCCTCGGATTCACCGCCGACTACTACTATTCGAAGACGACCGACATGCTGTTCGACGTTCCCGTCTCATCAGTATCGGGCCTCACCTCGTCGAACGTCAACATCGGTTCAATGCAGAATAAAGGTATCGAGCTGGCGCTCACCTCGCGGCGCAGCTTCGGCGACTTCTCCTACGCCTTTGCCGCCAACTGGTCGCTCAACCGCAACAAGGTGCTGAGCCTCGGCGATGAGAACGCCGACATCATCAAAGAATCCTCCTACGCCGGCGGTTACTACCTCACGCGCGTAGGCCAGCCCGTCGGCTGTTACTACCTGCTTGTGCAGGACGGCATCTTCCACAACCAGGAGGAGCTGGACTCCTATCCCCATTTCGACACCACGACGATCGGCGACTTCCGCTTCGTCGACGCCAACGGCAACGGCATTCTCGAAAAGGACGCCGACCGCGTGATCGTAGGCAACTACATGCCCGATTTCTACTACGGCTTCTCGGTTAACCTCTCGTACAAGGGCTTCGACCTGGCGGCCAACTTCCAGGGCGTCTACGGCAACGAAATCCTGAACCTCGAACGCCGCTACCTGCTCAACATGGAGGCTTCGTCGAACATGATGAAGGAGTCGCTGCAACGCTATCCCTACGGCGAACTGAACCGCGCGACCCGCAAATCGAGCGGCAACAACGGCGCCTGTACCTCGACGTTCCACCTCGAAGACGGCTCCTACCTGCGCCTGCAAAACCTTTCGCTGGGATACACCTTCCCCGACCGCTGGACCCGCAAGGCCGGCATCTCGAAGCTGCGCATCTACGTGCAGGGCACGAACCTCTTCACGTGGACCGACTATTCGGGCTACAACCCCGAGGTCAACAAACGCTCGACGGACGCCCTGCGTCCGGGCGAGGACTACTGCTCCTATCCGCTGTCGCGCACGTTCAGCGTCGGTGTGAACTTTAACCTGTAATCAAAAATGACGATGACTATGAAACCGAAATATTTCCTTGCGCTGGGACTCCTCGTACTGGGTCTGGGCTCGTGCGGCGAAAGTTTCTTCGAACAGTACCCGAGCAACAACATCACCGAAGGCAACTTCTACAAGACCGACGACGACTTCAACCAAGGAGTCGTGGCGTGCTATGCCAAACTCAAAACCCAGATGAGCTTCCACCTCACGGAGATCGGCTACCGCGGAGACGAAAACGTCCTTGAATCGATGGCTGTATCGACGCAGAACCGCTACGACATCGACCATTTCGCTGAGACAGCTAACAACGGCATCCTGAACGACATCTGGAATGCCTGGTACAACGGCATCTATCGCTGCAACGACGTACTCGACCACATGACCGGAGCCAAGATCGCCAACTACGACAAATATCGCGGCGAATGTCTGTTCCTGCGGTCGTGGTGGTATTTCAACCTCTACCGCGTCTTCGGCGTGGTGCCCATCACCCGCACCGTGGTAACCCCAGCAGCTGCCAAACTCATCCCCCGCTGCACAGAGGAGGAGATGTACACGCTGCTGACCGAAGACCTTGCCGAGGCGGCCCGGCTGTTGCCGCCGACACCGGGTCCGGAAAAGGCCCGTGTGGCGAACATCGCGGCCTACACGCTGCTGGCGAAGGTCTACCTCACGTTCGGCAAGCCCGCCGAGGCCAAGACGGCCCTCGAAGAGGCGATGAAGAACACCTCCTACGGACTGGAATCGACGACGAAAAAGGTTTTCGACGTGGGTAACAAAATGAACCGGGAGATCATCTTCGCGCTCTACTACAACAAGACCAACGACAACGGCCACGGTTACTGGTACAGCGCCAACACAGATGTGTTGGCAGACATCAACAACCCCACATCAACCTTCAAGGCGATCTACGACAGCGAGAAGGACAACCGTCTACCGCTGATCAGCTCCTACACCAAGATTAAAGACAATCTCTTCGCCATGACCAAATGGTACGACACCTACGACGCAACCTACACAACGCAGGTGGGCAACGATTTCCCGCACCTGCGCTATGCCGACGTGGTGCTGATGTACGCCGAGGCGCTGGCCGAATCGGGAGGCAGCCTGGGCGACGCGCTGGAATGGCTCAATAAGACCCGCACGCGGGCCGGGCTCGACGAACTGACGACCGACGAGGTCAAAAGCCTAGCGGAGTTCCGCCGCGAGCTGGCCGCTGAACGGGGCCGTGAGTTCGCCCTCGAAGGCCACCGCTGGTTCGACCTCGTGCGGCTGGGGCTGGCCGTCGACTATTTCCGCGAAATGGGCTACTCACTCGATTCGCACAACCTGATCTTCCCGATCCCGCAAAACCAGATCGAAATCGTGAACAACCCGTCGATTCTCTGGCAGAATCCCGGTTTCAATTAACCAACCACTTAAGTCAGAACAAGCATGAAAAAGATAATCAACCTTTTGCTGATATCGTTCATCGCCGCGGGCCTCACCGCATGCTGGAGTGAGGATATCCCCGAAGCCGGAGCGGCCCGCCACCAGGTCACCGATCTCACCGCCACGCCGGGCGACGAGGAGGTACTGCTCGCCTGGAGCCTGCCCGAAGGCTGGAACCCGACGGACTTCATCGTCTACTACACCGATGCCGATTCGGAAACGGTCACCCTGCGCACGGGCGGCGAGATGAACTGCACGGTCGGCGGACTCGTCAACGACACGCAGTACACCTTCTACGTGCAGGCGGTCTACGGAAAACTCGTCTCGAACTACGTCGCCGTCGTTGGCAGACCCGCCACGACGCGGTTCCCGGTCACCGACCTCACGGTCGATGCGGGCGACTCGTTCGTGAGCCTCGCGTGGACCAAGCCCGCGACGACGGTGCTCTCCTACACGCTCTCCTACTACAACGAGGACACACCCGACAACGTCGAGCAACAGACGCTCGACAAGGACGCGACAAGCGTGACGCTTGACAAGCTGATCAACGACAAGAACTATTACTTCTCGCTGACGGCCAACTACGAAAAGGGCGCCTCGGAACCGGCCACCGCGAAAGCGATGCCGACCCTGGCGATCCCCTACATCCTCGACCGCGACAAGGCGGCCAAGAACCAGCCGATCACGTTCTCGTTCAACACCGAAGACTACCCGACGGCCACCGACGTGAAGTGGACCTTCCCGGGCGACGTCGTGAAGGAGGGAACCGTCGTGAAATACGGACTGGGCACGGTCGGCACACAGACCGTGAAGCTGAACGCCACGATCGACGGCAACGCCCGCTCGTGGACCCTCGAGGTCGAAATCCGCGAATACGTCATCTACAGCACCGACTGGGCGCAGGACGGCTCGAACTACAACGGATTCAAAGGCACTTGTCCGGTGTTCTCGCCCGACGGAAAGACCGTCTACATCATCACCTTCAACAAAGTCTCCGCCCTCTACGCCTTCGACGTCGTGACAGGCAATGAGAAGTGGCGTTACCTACCAACCTCCAAATCAGGAAGCTACAACATGCTCACCGTGAATCCCGTGACAGGCGACATTTACTACGGCACGACAAGCGCTGGACAGTTCTATGCCATCACGCCGGAAGGCGAGTTGAAGTGGATCTTCTCCGAAGCCGGTTCAATGAAGAGCGCCGCCCCGGCCGTCAATGCTAACGGAACAGTGGTTTACATTTGTGATGCTTTGGGTAAAGCCTTCGCCATAGACGCTGCATCGGGACAAAAGAAATGGCAGTTTTCAGCAGGAGATGCCGGAAGGGGCCTGCTGGTTAACGGCAGCGAGCTGCTGATCGGAACGCAAACCGACGCTTTCTTCGTCAATATTGAAACCGGCGAACAAATCGCCAAGGTTACCCTTGGCTGCGAAATGTCCGACATCACCGGATTTGCCGTCAACAGCGACAAAACCCTTGCTTATTTTGGTGGCAGAAATGGTTATATAGGGGCCGTTAACATAAAAACACATGAAGCGATAAAATCGTTGGTAGTAGAGAAAGACAATCCCAACCTCCTTTATGAGCCCGTTGTGGCCCCCAACGGTTCGGTCTTCGCCGGTTCGAAAAACGGTTCGGTCTACAACGTGAAGGGCGACCTTTCGGCCGTCAACTGGGAGTACGTCCACACCGGCAGCTCCCTCGCCAACGCCTTCAATTACTCCCACCCGTGCGTCGACAGCGAAAACCGCTTCTACATCACTTCGGGACAGACCTCTAACACGACCTACATCTTCGATGCCAGCGGCAACGTGGTTGATTCTTGGACCTACGAGAGCGGCGACAACAACCAGAAGCAGATGGGCGGCAACAACTATCTCGACGGAGTCATTTATTCGGCTTTCATCGGCGGCTCAAGCAAGAACGGCGTTTTCGTCGGCAAATACGTCGGCGGCGAACGCGCATCGAGCTGGAGTACCCATGGCGGCGACATTTGTGGATCGTGCTGCGTCAAATAATTGAATCAAGAGACGCCGGGAATCCCCGGCGTCTCCTTTCACCAGCCAAAATAAAACAATGAAGAAACTACTGCTCATAACGATAACCTTTCTGCTGACTGCTGGATCCGTCCGGGCCGAATACCCCCTGGGCGTATCGCTCGGCATGGTGAAGGTCCCTGAGCCCGAAAAGCTCGCGCAGATCAAAGCCGCGGGCATCGACCACGTGGAGGTTGTCTTCAACTATTTCTGGCGCAACGCTCCCGAGAACGAATGTTACACCCGGGCCTACCGCGTCAAGGCGCTGCTCGAAGAAGCCGGACTGAAAGTCTGGTCCTGCCACCTGCCGTTCAGCCGCCAGCTCGACATCTCGGTACCCGATCCGGCGCTGCGCGAACAGAACGTCGCGCTTATGGAGCGGATGATCCGCCTCGCGTCGATCTTCGGCCCGCAGCGGCTCGTGCTCCATCCCAGTTCGGAGCCGATCGCCGACGAAGAACGGGAGATCCGCCTGCAGAACTCGGCCAACTCCATCGGTCGCCTCGCGCTGTCCGCCAAAGAGATCGGCGCGGTGCTCTGCATCGAGAACCTGCCCCGCACGTGCCTGGGCCGCGACTCGGGCGAGCTTATGCGGCTCATCGCCGACTACCCCGAAGTCATGGTCTGCTTCGATTCGAACCACCTGCTCAAAGAGGAGCATGCGCACTTCTTCGAGGCCGTCGGCAACCGCATCGGCACGATCCACGCTTCGGACTACGACCGCAAGGACGAACGTCACTGGCTGCCGGGCGAAGGCGTCATCGACTGGCCTGATTTCCTCCGCCGCCTACAGGCTTCCGGCTACAAGGGAGTTTTCATGCACGAAGTCCGCGCCGGGGTGAACGCTACGCCCGAAAATGTCGTAAAAGCCTACAAAGAGGTTATTCTCGGCAAAATGAAAAAATAACCCAATCAAATGCCACAAATATGAATAACATAATAAAATTCTATTTGCTCCGAGGCTTGCTACTTTTCTGCACAGGAATAGGATTACTCGCCGTGGGTTGTTCTAATGACAACGACGATTCGTCCCGCGAACTCGCTTCGAAAATCAATTTAACGCTAACGGAATACTACAATGAGCAAGGAACAATAACGGAGCCCGCCTGGGAGAGGAATAACAGGGCCGGACTGTTCGTTACGGACCAAAACGCTCCGGAAGCCGTCTATACAGCACCGATCCAGTCGGGATCACAAAAATCGCTCTTTCTCTTCACGCTCGACGCACCGCAACATGCAACTTCGACGGTCGTCGCATTTTGGCCCTCGGATGCCAATCTCCGCTGTGAAAACGGCACGTTAAAAACTGTCATCCCTACGATGCAAACGGGTTTTGTCACCCCGATTCTCGTCGGCAAGGCCACAGCACAACTCAATGCCTACGAGGGTTGCAGTATGGAACTGAAAAACCTTTTCTGCACGATGTATATCAGCGCCAAGAAAGGCCACTATTCAGTCAGCAAAGTGGTCATAAAGGCCAACGGCGGCGAAGCAATTGCAGGGGAATTCACCGTTGACATCGATGACTGGTCAACATCAGCATCAGAACAGACGATCACTGTAACACTGCCCACCCCCATGGATTGTTCACAGGAAACACAACTGATACCCGTTATGATCGCCCCTGCGACACTCTTGCAAGGGTATACTGTGACCATCTACGATTCCAAAGGCGAAGATATAGCTTTAATCAAAAAAACAGAACCGGTGACCTTGGAGGCCGGAGGCAAGCTCGACACTGATTTGATGGCAGGCCCGGCCTCCCGGAGCCAGTGGATCTTCTCGGCATCGACTGTCGGACAGTACAACTCCTCGTGGAGCGCTTCGAACATGCTTCCGTCGACCTCGGGCAGTTCGGGTTATATATCCGTCGTACGCGGCGAGGCCAACGTCGGGCGTGAATTCACCCGCACGGTCAATTCATACCGTCCCTCCGTCTCGACAATGGTCGAAGGTGACTACTGGCTCTACACCCTGCCCGTAAGGCGACTCGAAGCCGGTACGGCCGTAGAGTTCGACGCCACGATGGCCGGCGAAGCCAATTCGCCCAAATACTTCATCGTGGAGTATCTCGACGGAGGTGTCTGGAAGAGCGTCGAAGAGGACCTGCTCACCGCACCCGAGGACCCCTCGATCCGTTATTCCTACAAGTGCTCGGGCGTGGCCACAGGAACCAACTACCAGCACGCCAGCATCATGCAGACCATCCGTTTCACCGATCCCGTCGAGGGTGCGGTGCAGATCCGCTGCCGCGCTGTGGGTCCTTACACCTGCACGGGTGGTACACAAGACATTTCGGCTGACGACTCAGCAAGTCAATTACCCCAATTCGGGTTCTCGGGCTCTTATGTCCAGAACCTCGGCACGGCGGTCCCGGGCGACACGAAAAAGGTGCTCTGCCTCGGCAACTCGTTCTCCTATTACAGCAACCCGGCGTGGATGCTCAAAGAGATCGCCTGGAACGAAGGCCACTATCTCAATGTCAAGGGGCATTTCAAGGGTTCGCAGAATTTCGGACAGCAGTTGGGGCTGTCGTTCTCGACCGACGCCATCGACATCGGAGGCTACGACTACGCCTTCATTCAGGACCAGAGCCAGAATCCCGCGACCTACGGACGCGACGGCACGGCGTCAATAGCTGCCAACTGCACGGCATTGGCGGACAAAATTCGGGCGAAATCGGCCTCCTGCAAAGTCATTCTCGAACAGACCTGGACCTTCTCGGCCAGCAGCTACGGCGGATTCACCGACTTCGCGACTTTCGAAAACTACAATGCCAAGGGTGCACGTGCCATGGCAAAAGCCGCCGGAACGTGGATATCGCCGATCGGCGAAGCGTTCCGTATCGTGCGCGAAGGCTCTTCGGGCATCAACCTCTACCACACCGACAATAAGCACCAGTCGGTCTACGGCGCCTACCTGAAAGCCTGCGTCAACTACCTCGTGCTCTACGGGGAGGCGTTCGGCAGCTCGCCCGCCGACTGCGGCATCGAGGCATCGAAGGCCGCCTACCTGCGCAGCGTCGCCGAACAGGTCGTACTGGGACATGAAAACGAATACTTAATCCAACGATAACCGATGATACGAACAATCAACAAACTGCTGATCCTCGCAGCGGCTCTTTCGGGAGCCGCCTGCGGGGAGCAGGCCGGCACGCCGCAGGAAACCTTACCTCCGGAAACGTCATGAAAACCTGCAGCAAAGTCATTCTTAATAAAATAAAAAACGTTGAACAATGAAACGCTTTTCATTGAATAAAATTCGAAAATCAATATGGTTCGGAATAGGATTCGGAATGACCGCATATTTCATGGCGGGCTGCTCCGATAACGATTCCTCGGAATACATCGAATTAGCCGCAAAAATCACCCTGACCCAGTCAGAATATTACAACAACGAAGGAGAAACAACGCTTCATCCATGGACAAAAGACGATAAGGCCGGCATTTTCGTCATCAGGGACAACTTTTTGCAGAAGATCAACATCTCCCCAATTCAGACACAATCGCCGAAATCGCTTTTTCTGCTCAATTTCAAGGCCCCGAAACATAGCAATGCAACATTAGTGGCTTTCTACCCAGCCGATGCGAATCTCATATATGAGGACGACATATTGAAAACGACGATACCCACAACGCAGACAGGAACCGTCGCTCCACTTCTGATCGGACAAACAACAGGTCGCATCGACTCTTACGAAGGGTTGCACATGGAGTTGAAACACCTGTTCAACACCATGTATATACCTGTTTGGGGAAGCCATGCAATTGCCAAAGCCGTTATACAGGCCAACGGCGGGGAAGCCATCGCCGGAGAAACTTCAATCAGGCTTAAGGACGGTGTTATTTGCGCATCGGAAAAGAGTGTTACCGTAAAGTTTTCCACACCGCTGGACTGCTCGGCTGAGATCAAACTGATCCCGGTTATGCTCGCGCCTGTAACCCTGTCGCAAGGATACTCCGTGACCATCTATGACATTAACGGGATTTCATATACTGTTTCATCGGACAAGCCAATCACGCTGACAGCCGGCGGCAAGGCTGATGCTGACGAGGCCCGTTCGCCTTATGTCATCGAAACCATCTCTTTCAACATCCGTGTCGACAACCCCTCCGATGGAGACAACATCTGGAAGAATCGTAAACAAGCCGTCATAACGATGATAAACAGGCAACAGCCGACCATAATGGGTTTACAAGAAGCACAACCCCATCAAATCACTTATTTGGCAAAACAGTGCCCGGAATATGCTTGGTACGGATTAGGACGCGATACCGGTGAAGCACCTCCCAAAACGGAAACATATGCCTCTGAAGAGTGTATGGCCATCTTTTTCCAGACATCAATAGTCGAAATGCTGGATAAAGGAACTTTTTGGCTGTCAGAAACGCCTAACATACCCTCGAAGGGTTGGGATGCCAATTACAACCGAAGTTGTACATGGGCGTTATTCAGACAAAAAACAACCGGCAAGCGGTTCTATTTTTTCAACACGCATCTCGACAATTCCGGCGCTGTGGCTCGAAAAGAATCTATCAAGTTAATTATAAATAAAATAGAGGAGGTCAACTCAGAACAACTTCCGGTATTTCTTACTGCTGATTTCAATTCGGATACCGATGAGAGTTGTTTCAATCCGTTGCACCAAGTAATGAAAGATGCCCGTGCGACTGCTCCTGTCACAGATCAGGAAGCCACATACAACGGCTACAAAACATCTGGAACCCGTAAACTTGACCATATCTTTTATGATAACGGATGCGTGGCAAGCATTTTCCAAACTCTGAAAGAAAATTATGGTGCTCCTTATATCTCGGATCATTATCCGGTAAGAACTTGTTTCGTTTTATTTTAAGATCTCAATAAAAATGCGACACAAAAGATTTGAAATTATGAATAGCTTAAAACTCCGTCTGTTTCGGGTCCTGCTGCTCTGCGTCGGAACGGGATTCCTCGCCATGGGCTGCTCGAACGACGACGACTCGCCCCGGGAACTCTCTTCGAAAACCACCCTGACGCTGTCGAAATACTACAACGACAAGGGAGCGACAACGCTGCCCACCTGGGGCAGAAACGACAAGGCCGGACTGTTCGCCGCAGACCAAAGCGTCCCGGAGGCCGTCTATGCGGCGCCGATCCAGCCGGGATCGCAAAAATCGCTCTTTCTCTTCACGCTCAGCGCGCCGCAGCACGCCGCTTCGACGGTCGTCGCTTTCTGGCCCTCGGACGCCGATCTCCGCTGTGAGAACGGCACGCTGAAAACCGTCGTTCCCACGGCGCAGACGGGTTCCGTCGCCCCGATTCTCGCCGGCAAGGCCACGGCGCGGCTCAACACCTACGAGGGTTGCAGCATGGAGCTCACGAATCTCTTCTGCACGATGTACGTCAGCGTTAAAAAGGGCAACTACTCGGTCAGCAAGGCGGTCGTAAAGGCCAACGGCGGCGAAGGGATCGCCGGAGAGCTCACGATCGGCATCGACGACTGGTCGGCATCGGCATCGGCTCAGACGATCACCGTGACGCTGCCCGCACCCCTCGACTGTTCGAAAGAGACGCAGCTGATACCCGTAATGATCGCCCCCGTGGCCCTGTCGCAGGGCTACACCGTGACCCTCACCGACACCGACGGTAATTCGTTCTCGGTCGGGAAGACGGAGCCCGTGACCCTGGAGGCCGGGGGCAAGCACGACACCGACGACGCCCGTTCGAGTTTCGTGACCGAACTGGTCTTCTGCGGCGACAACATGGTCTACATGATCGATGCCGGGCTGGCCAACGAAACCACCTACAAGGATGCGGTCACATGGAGCTGGGACGCGACCGAAGCCGCCGCCGTGCTCGGGCTGGACAAGAGCCGCTGCAACCACCTCGACGACTGCAAGCCGGTGGACAACGGCAAGAAACTCCTGTGCACCAGCTCCTACAACTGGTGCGTGCTGCTCGACATCGCCACGAAGGAGGTGCTGTTCCACACCACGGCGACTCCCAACGCCCACTCGGCGGAACTGCTGCCCGGCAACCGCATCGTCGTGGCTTGTTCCGGAGGCGAAAGTTCTGGGAATAACTCTATACAACTTTACGACATCTCGCAGCCCAACCGGATTCTCTACCAGTCGGCGCTCGGCTCGGCGCACGGCGTCGTGTGGAACGAAACGACCCAGCGCCTCTATGCGATCGGCGGCCAGAGCCTCCAGATCTACAAACTCAAAGACTGGGAGACGGCAGCCCCGTCGCTCGAACTGGAAAAGACCGTACAGACGCCCCAGGGAGGTCTGCACGACATGAGCTACGTCAATTCGAACACGCTCTGCATCGGCGGACGCCGGGCCTATCTCTACGACATCGGCGCCAACCGGTTTACCGAAATGATGCTCTTCAGCGCATCGACAGCTATCAAATCGATTAACTACAACGACGAGACGGGCGAACTGTGGTACACGGATTCCACCAACCCCGAGGGCTCGCAAAGCTGGTCGACACAGACCATCCGCTACTCCACGGACAAGAACGCCTCGACAGAGACACGAACGATCAAAGTTCCCGACCTGGATGTCTATAAAGTCCGCGTGATGAACTGGTAACACGAAGCGGATTCCAACAGAAAATCGTGTATGTCCACGCGAATACACGATTTTTCTTACTATATATTTAACATTATTATTGCCTTCAATCCAAACAATCCATGAAAAAACTGCTTATTCTTCTTTCAGGACTGCTGCTTTTACAAACCTCCTGTTCACACACCGAATCCGCCCCCGGCACCCGTGCCGAACGGGTCGTTTCGGAGATTCACAACCCCGCCTCGAAAAAGGTGCTTGTCGCCTGCCACCGGGGCGACTGGCGCAACTGGCCCGAGAACTCCCTGGCGGCCATCGAGTCGGTGATCGGCATGGGGGCCGACATCGTTGAGATCGACCTTGCGCTGACCTCCGACAGCGTGCTGGTGGTCTGCCACGACCGGACGCTGAACCGCACGACGACGGGCAAAGGTCTCATCGCCGAAATCCCCTACGACTCCATCCAACGGTGTTTCCTCAAATCGGGCCACGGCGTGGCCACGTCGCACCGCATGCCGACGCTTCGTGAAGCGCTGGAGCTCTGCAAGGACCGCATCGTGGTCAATATCGACAAGGGCTACCAGTACTATGACCTCGTGCAGCGCCTCTCCGAGGAACTCGGGGTCACCGGACAGCTCCTCATCAAAGGCAAAAGCCCCGTCGCAGACGTCGCCGCGAAGTTCTCCCGCTACGAGCACAACATGATGTACATGCCCATCATCGACATCCTCAAACCCAAAGGGCAGGCGCTCTTCGCCGAATACCTCGGCACGGACACCGTACCCCTTGCCTACGAGGTTTGCTGGTCGGAATACACCCCCGCAGTCGAAGCCTGCATGAAAAAAGTGGTGGCCGGCGGCTCGAAACTCTGGGTGAACTCCCTGTGGCCGTCGCTCTGCGGAGGTCTCTGCGACGATGCGGCCTTCGAAGGCGACCCGGCGGCCGTCTACGGCAAACTCGTCGATATGGGCGCCACCATGATCCAGACCGACCGTCCCGAACTGCTGATCTCCTACCTCCGCGCACGCGGACTGCACGACTGACCCCATGAGCCGCATCACCGACTTCTACCGCATCAGCCCTCCCGCCCCCGGGCGCGAGATGGACGACGACGCCCGCTCGAAGTACTACCGACGTCTGCGCCTGCAAGCGTTCGTCGCCGCGACGCTCGGATACAGCCTCTACTACGTCTGCCGCACGAGTCTCAACGTCATGAAGAAGCCCATTCTCGACAGCGGATCCCTCGACGCGTCCCAGCTGGGCGTCATCGGATCGGCCCTGCTCTTCGCCTATGCCGTCGGAAAGTTCGTAAACGGATTCATCGCCGACTACTGCAACATCAAACGCTTCATGGCCACGGGACTCATCGTCTCGGCTGCCGCAAACGCCCTGATGGGACTGCTGGGGCTGGCGCATTCCGTAGTTCCCACGGCCGTGATATTCGCGGCATTCGCCATCATGTGGGGACTGAACGGATGGGCGCAGTCCATGGGAGCGCCCCCGGCCATCATATCCCTCTCGCGGTGGTATCCCCTCCGGGAACGGGGAACCTACTACGGATTCTTCTCCGCAAGCCATAACCTCGGGGAGTTCTTCTCGTTCCTCTTCGTGGGTTCCATCGTGACATTCGCAGGCTGGCAGGCCGGGTTCTTCGGATCGGCACTTGCAGGTGCAATAGGCGTTGTCATCGTCCTGTGCTGGCTTCACGACACCCCCGAATCCAAAGGACTGCCGCCCGTAGAGGCCCTGGCCCACGAGAAACCAGCGCCGGGAGCGGACAAATCCGTTCGGGAGATTCAAAAACAAGTGCTCCGCACCCCGGCCGTATGGGTGCTGGCGGCGGCAAGCGCATTCATGTACATATCCCGATATGCCATAAACGGATGGGGAGTGTTGTTCCTCCAGGAGGCCAAGGGATTCTCGGATGTAGAGGCGATTTCCGTAGTCTCGATAAACGCACTGCTGGGAATTCTCGGAACCGTGCTCTCCGGGTGGTTCTCGGACAAGCTGTTCAAGGGTGACCGAAAGATTCCCGCCCTGCTGTTCGGCATACTGAACTCCGTGGCCCTGGCGCTGTTCCTCTACGGAGGAAATGCCATGTGGGTGAACGTCCTCTCGATGGTGCTCTTCGGAATAGCAATCGGCGTGCTGATCTGCTTCCTCGGAGGACTGATGGCCGTGGATATCGTACCCCGCAAGGCCACGGGAGCCGCGCTCGGGGTCGTGGGAATCGCCTCCTACATCGCCGCGGGCATTCAGGACGTGGCGTCCGGATGGCTCATCGACTCGCACATCACCGTCGCCACGGACGGTGCGAAGCATTACGATTTCGGACCCGTCGCCCTGTTCTGGATCGCGGCGTCCGTCATCTCCTTCCTGCTGCCGCTGATGAACCGAAAACAAAAGACAGAAGCATGAAAAGACTGACATACCTGCTCCTTTGCCTGCTGATGCCGGCAATGGCCGCCGCAGAAAACGCTCCGGTAAAATACACGGATGCGGCAAGTCTCACGATCGTCAACAAAGCCCAGCCGGGCGGCCCGGCGTTTCAGCGCATAGACGTAGCCCGTTATCCCGAGCTGACCCCGACAGTCACGCGATATTACCGCTACTCCACGGGGCTGGCCGTGGTGTTCCGCACCGACAGCCGCAACATCCGCGCCCGGTGGACCACCGTCAACCAACTCCCCGGAGCCAATTCGACGCTCATCGCCCAGCGCGGGCTCGACCTCTACATTCGCCGCGACGGCAAATGGGTCTTCGCCGGAGTCGGTGTGCCGAGCAAATCCGGAACGCAGCACGAAGCCCCCGTCGTCGAACACATGGATACGACGATGAAGGAGTGCCTGCTCTACCTCCCGCTGCACGACGAGATCGCCGCCCTCGAAATCGGAACCGACGAAGGTGCGCTGTTGGAAGCCGCTCCCGACCCCTTCCGCCACCGGATTGTGGTGATCGGGTCGAGCATCACGCACGGCACTTCGGCTAGCCGTCCGGGAATGGCCTACGCCGCACGCCTGGGCCGCACCCTGGGATTCGGGTTCATCAACCTCGGGGCCAGCGGGCAATGCAAGCTCGATACATTCTTCGCGCGCATCGCCGCGGAGACCCGGGCCGACGCCTTTCTGTTCGACACCTTTTCGAACCCGTCGGCCCAACAGATCGACGAGCGGCTGGAAGGGTTCGTCCGGCGCATCCGCGAAAGCCATCCCACGACGCCGTTGATCTTCCTCCAGACGGAGGTGCGCGAAAGCGGAAACTTCGACCTGAAAAAACGGGCTTTCGAAGACGCTAAGCGGGAAGCTGCCCGGAAAGGGATGGAGAAAATCCTCGAAACGGACAAAAACATCTGGTTCATCAATCCCGGCATGAAGCTGGGAGACGACCACGAGGCGACCGTCGACGGCGTACACCCCACGGACCTCGGGCTCGAACGGATGCTGAAGAAAGTTCAGCCACAAATTATTCGAATATTGCAGAAACACGGAATAAAATAATTTCTATGTTTGATTTTTCTGTATAAATTACAAGCTTTCCCATATCATATTGTTTTTTATCTTTTATAACTTTTGTGATTTGTAAGTATCTGAATGAACCCAATATTTCCACTCGCAATTTCAACTTCCCATTGAACAAAAAAGTATGCTAAATAAAAGAGCATTGATAGGGCCCTCCAGTAAAATACTGGGATAAGTCTGACTGCGAGTCTACGAGAATTCGGGTTCAATTCACATCAATATTACCGTATCCGATGTAAGCATTAGGAATTGCGAGTCTTTCCCAAAGGCGAATTCATTTAATTAAACCCACAAAAGATATGATGTTGATGGTCGAAAATAGATAGAAAATTCGAAATGTCGTTTAAACTGTCAAAAAACTATAAAAAAATGGCAGGTAATCAGCTTTATACTTATGCGTAAGGGTGATTTATATTCCAGCAATATCAATTTAGAGCTGATCTCCGAATAGCTTCAATACTAAATTGATTACTTTCCAGAGATAGAACGCTTGTAATACAGCACTGTATTACAAGCGTTCTATCTCTGGTTTAGATCGTGACCACCAACATTATCCCAACAAGTATCTCTACCAAACTGCTTCTTACTGGGTGATTAAAAATACCAGAAACCGGTAGTCTCGCTCATCATTTTGACGCTCAACGCCAGACTTGCCACTATGTATAACTTAAATCGTTGTGGCTGTTTGCGGGATGAAATTCAGGCAGAAAGTATAGGGCCTGTTATTGACGATAAGAAACTCTGTGCTGTAAAGAATTACATGTGGTGAATTGCAATGCTGTGCCAGAAAATCTTTTTCCCACCATATACAAGTTCCCGTAACGGTCGTCTGACAAAAAACTTCTGGAAGACTACTAGGAGGGGACTAAAGTGATGGATATATGATTTATGGCTTTTTCGAAAGGCCGCAAGACCACAAGTCCTGAAACTATGGATGAAGATATTTTTGCCAGAATGCCTCAAAATGAATTGAGCAATAGAAACCTCAGAAGATACCTTTAACAAGTGATGAAAATTCCACGGCATAAACGTATCTTAAGTGACCTTTTTATCTACTGATATGCTGCAAACATGACAAATTCTGTCAAAAAGATACAATTTATCGAATGCTTATGAATTAAATGCATATGTGGAAATATTGACAAAGATTCCATTTTTTCAAATACTAATCAAAATATCTACAGGGATATCCCTACTGCAGAAAAATTAGATCTACATTTCCACGATTTCACTCCAATTATTGCAACTCTATGTGATCCAACGGATAAAAAGACTGCTTGACGAATACTAAGTTATACACAGATCAAATTGCGAACTTTGCAAGAACATTTTATCATGGATAAAGTTCCGATTTCATTGCCGCTTTATTGGTCGAAAGAGTATTCGGCAATCAGTGTTTCGAAGATACTTTGCAAACTCGATCGGATGGCTTTACCACCTTTCGCTCTGGCAGATAGTTCGGCAGCTCTGTTCAATTTGGTCGTTCGAGTTTTTGAGGACACATTACATATTAAATTCGGTAATCCAACCGATGTTAAATGCCGTGTCTTGGAATGCAAGAAGGATCGCACGAAATTTACTGAAGCATTACTTTATTCCTTGAATAAGGATGACGAGTGATTTCTTCCGGACAGATATTCAGGCATGCAATTCTGTATTCTAAAAATTCCTACTTTAACAAAACAAACGAAGCTGAATTCTTTACAGTTCGGACTATAGAAACTTGGACAAAAGCTAATTTATCGTCTTGTCTAAAACATCTCTCAACCGATGATTTCAAAGGATAGAACAGGATACTCTTGATTCTACCTATAAAGTTATAGTGATATGTTTCATAACCTTACCTTTCAATCGTCTCTCAACCTACTCACACGCCACTGATCATCCTACTTGATACGACGATAAAACAGGTTACCAGAGAAAACCCTTGTAAGCGTCGCGACTCAAATCGAAGCTTCTGCGGACAAATGTCAAAATCCGGTTGGTCTTTACTCAATTTCAGTATACGTCTATTGCCAATCCGATTCCGGTCGAGGCTTCGAAATCTCCACTCTTCTTGTTGAGAAGTTACACCGGGTAATGCGTTACCTTTGTTACAATATTAGTTAGACTTTTTTAATGGTACTATAAATAGAGTGACCATTCTTAACTTTCATTAGTAATATTGAGATTTTTTACAACAAATGTCGTATAAAAAACATGCTTTTTTCGATACGTTGTCTAATTTGCCTATCCCCAAAATTTTTCGTATTTTGTGATAGGTTATTTGAAATACAGTATTTGAGTGCAAGAAGTTGAAAATAAACCGTTGCTTTCTCGTTACCTATTATCCTATACAAAAATGTAACAACTTGATTTATCAAGTTGTTACATCATTATAATCCCGAATCCCGACGGGGTCCGCTGTTTCAGTCGAATATCTTTTGCAGCATCACCTCGTCGTGATAGCCGTTGGGCCGCCATAGCCAGTCGCGTTTGACGCCGATCTCGGTGAATCCCGCGCTGCGGAACAGGCGCAGGCTCGCTTCGTTGTCGGCACCGACGTTGCACCACAGCTGATGCGCGCGCAGCGTATCGTGTGCGTAGCGGCAGAGGGTTTCCACGGCGTCGGAGGCGTAGCCGCGTCCCCGGTCGCTCTGTTCGTAGATGAGGATGCCGATGCCTGCCCGGCGGTGGATCGGGTCGTATTCGAACAGGTCGATCGCCCCGACCGGCTTGGAACTCAACAGCGTCTCGATGATCAGCCGCAGTTGTCCGTCGCAGAGCACCCCGACGATGTCCTGATGCCGTTCGACGAAGCGCTCCAGCTGATGACGCGAGAACGGCTCCGTCGTCCCGCTGACCGGCCAGATGTCGCAGTCGTTCTCCCACTCGTACATCAGGTCGACATCGCCCGGCTCCACGGCCCGCAGGCGGATGGTGCGGCCCTCGATGTTCATTACAATCCGATGATCTTGTTGCGGATCAGCATGGCCACGCCCCAGGCGTTGGCGTTCTCGGTCATCTTCGACACGCGGAACTTGGTGTCCTTGTAGACCAGGTTGAGCGAATATTTGTTCGTCGCCGATTTGAGCGGCAGCATGATGTAGTCGCCCGCCGCCGCGAGGTTGCCGCCGACGATGACTGTCTCGGGGTTGAACGTGTTGATCAGGAAAGCCACGGCCTTGCCGACCTTTTCGCCCGCCTCCTCGATCAGTTCGATCGAAAGGTTGTCGTCGTTCTTCGCCGCAGTGATGATGTCGTCGATGTGGATGGTCTTCTGCTGGTCGTATTTCTCCTTGAGGATGGTGTTCACGCCCTTTTGGATCAGGTGGCACATCTTGTCCTCGATGGCGATGCCCGAAACCTCGGTTTCGAGGCAGCCCTTCTTGCCGCACGAGCAGATGATCTCGTTGTCGAAGAAGGGAATGTGGCCGAACTCGCCGGCGAAGCCGCTCTTGCCGTAGTAGAGCTGTCCGTCGACCACGATGCCGATGGCCACGCCGCGGCCCATGTGGAGGTACAGCACGTTGCTCTCGTCCTTCGATTTGCCGCAGGTGTATTCGGCATAGCAGCGGGCGCGGGTGTCGTTCTCCAGCAGTACGCGGATGCCGACGCGCTCTTCGAGCAAGTCGCGCAACGACTGTTCGCTCGACGTGAAGTATTTGTAACTGCGGCCCGTGTCGGGGTTCACGCGTCCCGTCATGCAGACGCCCAGCCCGAGAATCTTGCCCCGGTCGATGCCGCATGTGGCGATGAAGTTCTCGATGCCCGAGCAGATGCGCTCGATGCACTGCGGACGGTCGAGCAGCTCGAATGTGAAGTCGTTCTCCTCTTTGATGATGTTGTTTTGCAGATCGGTGATCAGGAAGCGCATGTTGTCACGACCGACGTTCACCCCGGCGAAATAGATTGCCGAGTTGGCCAGGCCGAAGATGTTGGGGCGCCGTCCGCCCGGGGTTTCCACCTTGCCCAGGTCTGTCACGATGTTCTCGTCGACCAGTTCCTGAACCAGTTTGGTGATCGTGGGGACACTGATGTGAAGCTCTTTGGTAAGCTCCGAAAGCGTGCATTCTCCGTTGACAGCCATGTGCGCGATGATGTTGCGCTTGATGATGCTGTTTTTGTGCGTAATGCCCTTCAGGGCGTCGTCTTCGTGTTTGTTGAAAAATTCGGTAAGTGATGTCATCCTTCCAGGCTCATTTTTAACTAACTCTGCAAATATATACACTATCTTTAATAAATGCAATAAGTTTTTAATAAAATTTAATAAATTTTATTTCAAAATGAGGGGTAAAAAATTAACGCCCTGATTTTCAGGGCGTTAATTTTTAAGCGAAACTTTTTGTTTTACAGCGTCGATTTCGATTCCACGACTGCGTTGGGGTCCACCTTGCGGATGAGTCCCTGCAACACGCTGCCGGGGCCGAGTTCGGTGAATTCCGTTACGCCGTCGGAGAGCATGTTGCGCACGATGTAGGTCCAGCGCACGGGGGCCGTCAGCTGGGCGATCAGGTTGGCCTTGATGGCGGCGGGAATGGTATAGGGGCTGGCGGCGACCTATCTGCGCGT
>OGOI01000911.1_pt1 | contig 21077 bp, 18 predicted proteins | sample 1552631 | NCBI WGS metagenome assembly OGOI01 (sample SAMEA2580204, study PRJEB22360) | human gut metagenome | biome: human gut; feature: human-associated habitat; material: faeces | place: Denmark | collected 2008/2010 | reverse complement strand
ATGACGCGGGACACGGGCGGGGCGGGGGGGCGCAAAAGACGAAAGCGTTCATGGCCATTCTCGGCGTGCTGTGCCTCGGCTCCGGCTATGCGCTTTCCATTCTGTCTTCCCGTGAGCCTGTCCTCGCCATCTCCCTGTTTTTCGTTGCCGTCCTCCTCGTCATTATCGGCACGTATTTCCTGTTCACGGCGGGCAGCATCGCGCTTTTAAAGCTTTTGCGCCGCAATAAGAATTATTATTACAAAACAAGCCACTTCATCAGTGTTTCCGGCATGCTGTACCGCATGAAGCAAAATGCCGTCGGCCTTGCAAATATCTGCATTCTCTCCACCATGGTGCTCGTCATTTTGTCCTCCACCTGCTCGCTGTGGTTTGGCGCCGAGGATATGATCCACACACGCTACCCGGCAGATGTCCTGCTGAGTATGGAAGACCCGAACCACATGGTCGACATGGACACCTTTCTGACCGATGAGCTGAAAAGTGTTCCGGGCGGCAGCTATACGTCCTATGAATTCCTGACCGGCTACGATTCCACAGAAGAAACCGAAGACCATTCCTCTGCAATCTTCATGAAAGACGGCACCGCGCAGGTCGACTCCATCACGCGTAACGTGCTGTTTTTTTCCGCAGAGACCTATAACCGCATCACAGGCGAAAACGTGACCGTGGAACCGGGCACGGCGCTTTATATGAGTGTAGACGGCGTACCTATGCCGGACACCATGACATTTGCGGGCACGACGTATGCGCTTTTACCCACGCCGAAGTCCTTTAACCTGCGCGGCAGATATCACGCTTACGTCTCAAAGCCGTATGTCGTTGTTCTGCCGGATTATGCGGAAAAAAGTCAAGTCATCACGCCCACCGAGTATTACTGCATCTCGCTCGGCAAACTGACAGATGAGGAACAGCAGACGTTTTACGATGCGATCCTCGAAGACGTTACGACCATCATGCCGGACGAAGAAAGCGTATTCTGGGACGAAGACGGATACTTCAATTTTGAGTGCCGTGCCGAAAATACGAAGGAAATTCGCAACATGTATGGCAGCTTCCTCTTTATGGGCATCTCGCTCGGCTTTGTGTTCACCATGGCGGCCGTGCTCATCATTTACTATAAGCAGATTTCCGAAGGTATGGAGGATAAGAACCGCTTTGCCATCATGCAGCAGGTCGGCCTCAGCCAAAAGGAAGTAAAGCACTCTATCCATACGCAGATTTTGACCGTTTTCTTCCTGCCGCTCATCACAGCCGGCATCCACGTGATGTTCGCGTACCCCATCATCCGCGCTATTCTGCGCGCTATGATGCTCAGCTCCGAAACGGTGTTTATTACCTGCACCGTCGCGTCGTTCCTCGTATTCTCTGTGCTCTATGCGGTCGTCTATGCCCTCACCGCAAAGGTGTATTACCGCATCATCAGCGAAGATAACAAATAGAGATTACAAGATTTATTCCTGCAAAAAGCCCTCCGCATCCCGAAAATCGGAAGCGGAGGGCTTTGCAATTTTTGTTTGAAGATTAAACGTTGAAGCGGAACAGAACGATGTCGCCGTCCTGCATCACATACTCCTTGCCTTCGCTGCGTACAAGGCCTTTTTCTTTCGCGGCCGCCATGGTACCGCATGCCATCAGATCGTCAAATGCAATGACCTCGGCACGGATGAAGCCGCGCTCGAAATCGCTGTGAATTTTGCCCGCAGCCTGCGGGGCCTTCGTGCCCTTCTTAATCGTCCAGGCGCGCACCTCGGGCTTGCCGGCGGTCAGGTAGGAGATGAGACCGAGCAGGGAGTAGCACGCGTTGATGAGGCGGTCAAGGCCGGATTCGGTCAGACCCATGTCGGCGAGGAAAAGTTCCTTTTCCTCCGGGTCCATGCCGGAAATTTCGGCTTCGATCTCCGCGCAGATCGGCAGCACAGCAGCGTGCTGCTCGTCGGCGATCTTCTTCACGGCGAGATAGCCGGGGTTGTTTTCAATGCCGTTTGCAAAGTCGGATTCGCTCATGTTGGCGGCGAAAATGATGGGCTTGTTCGTCAGCAGGTTGACGGAAGCGAGCAGCTCGGCTTCCTCCTCCTCCCCCGCCACGCTGCGGGCGGGCTTTCCGGCGTCCAGCGCCTCGTGTACGCGCTCAAAGAACTCCAGCTCGCTCTGGTACTTCTTGTCCGCCTTGATCATCTTCTTCGTCTTGTCAATGCGGCGGTCGAGCACCTCGATGTCGGAGAGAATCAGCTCAAGGTCGATTGTCTCAATGTCGCGGGCCGGGTCGATGGAGCCCTCGACGTGAATAATGTCGTCGTTTTCGAAGCAGCGCACCACATGAACCACCGCGTCCACCTCGCGGATGTTGGAGAGAAACTTGTTGCCGAGGCCCTCCCCCTTCGACGCGCCCTTCACAAGACCCGCAATGTCCACAAACTCGATCGTCGCCGGGGTGAACTTTTCCGGCTCGTACATTTCTGCCAGCTTATCGAGGCGCTTGTCCGGCACGGCAACAACGCCCACGTTTGGCTCAATGGTGCAGAACGGGTAGTTCGCAGACTGCGCCCCCGCATTCGTGATCGCATTAAAAAGTGTGCTCTTGCCGACGTTCGGCAGACCGACGATACCTAATTTCATTTTTCGTTTCACCTGTCCGAAAACCCGCATTTTATTTGGATTTTCGCCTTTCGCTGAATTTCTTTTACGCCCTTTCTACGCCCTTTTTTGTAACTGGCGGCGTAGTTTGCTGAAACAGGCGTACCGCATTTGCCAGTGATTCGTCCGTAACATGAACATACCTGTCCATGGTGGTTTTAATGCTTGCGTGTCCTAATAATTGCTGCAATACCTTAGGCTGTACGCCGCGCTCAATCGCGCGTGTAGCATAAGTATGTCGTAAGGCGTGCATGCAAAAGCGTTTGATACCCGCTTCATCACACAATTTGTATAAATGTGTGTCGTAAGAACTGTTTTTGGCGGGCTCACCGGTGCGCCGGTTGATGAACACCAAATCGCGCATGACAAGATATTTCCTTTCGCCCGATCGGCTGTCGGTATATTCTAAGATCTGCGACAGCGTTTCAGCTTCATTCCGGCTGTCTTTTTCTTCATAACAGCTTTTCAAAATGGAATATGCTTTGTCTGTAAGCGGAATGGTGCGGTAGCTCTTCGGCGTTTTAGGCGGTCCGGCTCGCCAGCATTTTTGGCTGTGCCGATACTCTAAACTCTTACTGACGGTCAGCGTGTGCTTTTTCCAATCAATCGAATCCCATGTTAAACCGATCAGTTCTGCCGTTCGCAGTCCCGTTTCCAAAAGTAGCGCATATTGCCGATAGTTCTGCGAATGTGCCGCCGCTTCAAGAAATTTTTCCTGTTCTTCGACAGTCAAAAATTTAATATCATCTGCTGCCCGAACGGGTTTCGTATAACGAACGCCGTGCATAGGGTGTTTGACGATAATGTCATTCATAACTGCCGACTTTAACACGGTTCCCATTGTGATATAAGCCTGCCGAATGGTAGAACCGGCATAGGTAGCTTCCATTCGATTCAGAACGGCTTTGCAGTGCATGGGTTTTACATCGGCTATGCACATAGAGCCGATCACCGGCTGAATATTCCATTTGTAGCGTTCCTGATAATTCCGTATCGTGTTCGGAGCAAGATCGCAGATGATGTTTTCAACCCAGTATGCAAACCACTTGTCTACCGTCATGTCTGGAGACGTGACGATCAGATTATGCCGTTCTTCATATCTTGCGTCAGCAAGCCAGTTTTTCGCTTCCGGCAGCGTTTCAAAGTATTTCTCTTTGCGTTTGCCGTTTTTCGCGTAGTATCTTGCGGAGTACAAACCGTCCTTCCTTTGGTAAATGCCTTTGCCGCACTCTTTACCTTTGAGATTTTTGCCCATAATCGGACTCCTTTCTTATTTTTAAAAAGAGTCCAACGCAGTTACATATTATAGCATAAGGACTCTGCTTTTTCAATCTCAACGGGAATTTTTCGGGGCTTTTGCGGCTAAAAGCTCTATATGACCAGTTCATGGCGGATATATTCTTCAAATTCGCGCCGCTTTACGAGTTTTCGTGTCCCGACAAAGAGCACGAATGGGCAATTCGGTTGTTTCAGCAGGGCGTCTATTTTGTTTATCCCAATGCTGCTGTACTCCGCCGCTTCTTTTATCGTCAGCGTCATTTTAAGGTGGATCGGCACGTGTGCTTCGGCTTGCGCACACATCGGTGTTACGGCGCCTTTGCAGTGAAGATCACAAGTGAAGTTTCGTTCTTTGTCGCTCATAGTGGTATTTCCTCCTGTTCTGCAGATACACGAAAGATGACAAATTCGGTATGTAGCTTGCCAAATGGTCGGGAGCGAGCCGACGCCACGGGAGTTTTACCCCAACTGACGGTCTGTCAGAGCCATTCTCATTGCCTGCGGCACCATCGGAGTGGCGGTCTCTTAGGTGCTCGGACTGTGACTGAACGGGAGTATCATTATGCTCTTTGCGGGTCATAGCGGAACCGGGAGCTGCCCGGTATTTTAAGTCGGTAAATTTCGCTCGCTGAAAAACAGGTCATGGCGCACCGCTCTGCATGCTCGCCGCAAAGAGAAGGTATTTGGCAAGTGGATATTCGGTTTTCAAGGTTCAAAAGAAATCGGCACGGCAGTTTTGAGGGACGCAAAATCAAAAAGATCGGCACCGCCGCACCGCGGAAAAAATACCCTTCACTATACACGACATTTTTTGGCGTTTTTTTAACGTGTTAATTGAATATTTACAGATTGTTTACGGTTTGTGCTGTGTGGGAATATTGGTGTGAGAAATTAAGCCTTTTATTAAAGATACACGTCAAGTCGATTATGGTCGAGTTCTTGAAGTTTTTCTATATGTAATGGAGAAGATTTGTTGAATGGTTCGAGTTTTTATGATATAGTAAAGTTAAATTAAGTTTGCAAGATTCATGTTGAAGTCGGGAGTGCTATCATGAAAATTAGCTGCAAAAAGCTTTGGGTTATGCTTATTCAGAGAGACATAACTAAAGTGCAGCTGAGAACGGACGTCGGCATATCAGCCGGAACAGTGAGTAAGTTCAATAAAGGGAAAGAAGTTGTCCTTTCTGTTTTGTTGCGAATTTGCGATTACCTAAACTGTGATATTGGAGATGTTTGTGAGGCTGTGTGTGTGAAACGACTGAGTTTCGTATTATATATCTTTTATGCTATAACCTATAGAAGCAAGGGACATTTATGTGTCTCAATGAGGTGATAAAATGCAGATGATCGACAACATAAATAGAACCGTCAAGGATGATCTGCGAATATGTATTCATAAGGGGAGTAAGATGTCCGTTGCCGCTGCTTATTTCTCCATCTATGCATATCAGGAGCTTAAAGAACAGCTTGAGAGTATTGACGAACTGCGCTTTATTTTCATTTCTCCAACTTTTGTAACTGAAAAAACGTCAAAAGCTCAGCGCGAATTTACATTCCCCGCATTTCAAGAGAATGTAGCCTGTATGGAACCGAATTTGAAGTAAGGCTTCGTAATGAGCTGAAACAAAAAGCAATTGCGAAAGAATGTGCAGATTGGATCAGACGCAAGGTGGTTTTCAAATCAAATGTCACGCAGGAGCAGATGATGGGCTTTATGACGGTCGATGAAAGCACCTATATGCCGATTAACGGTTTTACTACCGTTGATCTTGGTTGCGAGCGCGGTAACAATGCTTATTATCCAGTGCAGAGGACAGAATGCTTTGAAAATGCCAACTATTTTCTCAAGCTCTTTGAGCAGTTATGGAACGACAAGAAAAAGCTGCAAGAAGTAACGACTATTGTGATTGAGAATATTTCTGCCGCATATCGTGAGAACTCGCCGGAGTATATCTATTTTGTTGCGTTATATAACATATGACCAGTGGTATTTCTATTGTGGATTTAGGACCCAACGAGTTCCGACTCGATCTGCTGGAATACATGAAACAGCACGAGGACATCGAAACCGCGCCAAAGGGTCTGCACACCGTTGTCGGGCAGGCAGAGGATTCTCCTGCCGGTGTGATCTTTGTCCTCCGCAACATCAACGACAGCGTGAACATTGACAACCGGAACCGGATTCATCCATTTTACATGGTCTATATCAGTGAAGAAGGCGAAATCGTCTGCGATTACCTCAATCCGAAAAAACTGCTCGACACCATGCGTTTGCTCTGTCGTGGCAAGAGCGAGCCGTGCATGGAGCTTTGCAAGCGGTTCAATGACGAGACGGATGATGGGCGTAAAATGGGTGAAGTCTCTGAGCTGCTGAGTGAGGCGATCAATTCTATTATCGACGTGAAAGAAGAAAACGATATTGACAGCCTGTTCAAGAGCGGAGGAACAACCGCCCTGCTCAGTGCGGTGTCTGGACTGGATGATTTTGAGCTGATCTGCTTCTTGGTTGTGAAATAAGGAGGGCTTACAATGCTTGGGTTTCCTGTGTCTACGGAATTTAACAAAAGAATACCGAAGCAAAAGTTCTATGAGAACCTCGATATTTCTCCGACCTTGCGTCGTGTGTTTGTCGATCAGATACGCATTGTATACTGGCGAAATAAGCTGGCAGCCTCCACGCTCAACATTGCTGCGGGCGAAGCCGTAACGGAAATTGAAGTGTTTGAAGTGCGCCTGAACGAGCCGCTGCTTGATGAGGCTGTTCTGAAACAGATCGACAAGGAAATCCCGTACCACCTTCTCTTTATTCTGACTTGCGACGGAAAAGCACAGGCATGGATCGGCTATAAAGAAGCCGCCGCATCCGGGAGCAATGCCTTCAAGGTCAACCGCTATTATCATACCGACTGGATGCCGGAGGATGAATTGCGGCTTCATATTGACGGCTTGAATATGGATGCAGTCTATGAGAGCCTTGTTCGCCAGATCGCCGGGGACAAGCTGCAAGCGGAATCTGGTGAAAGCCTAAAAGAGTCTGTCGAACGGGATGAAAAGAAAAAGCAACTGGAAAAGCAGATCGCCGCGCTGGAAAGCAAAATGCGGCGAGAGAAGCAGCTTAACCGGCGGATGGAAATGAATGCGGAGTTTAAGAAATTACAGAGAGAATTGGGGGGAATGAAGTGATTCAGGAATATCTATTCACTTCTGATAAATATAAAGCTGATTTGGAGAGCATGGTTGTTCCAGAAAAGGTTACCAAGGAGGTCGCAGCAATCGAGAACAGCAAGTGTTGGACGTTTTCAATAAGTGTTGGCGGCGAAAGCAAGGATGCGGCAAGGATTCTTGATCCACTTAATAGACAGGTGTGCGAAAAATACAAGCCTACGGTTCTTACAAACGAATGCTCAGCATATTTCAATAAAGCATTGTATCCGACGGTAAATGAATTTGAACGGAAACTACGGAAACTCCTTTATCTTGCAAGTTCACTTCGGGGCGATGAGAAATCGCAAAATGTTATTGTTAGATTGGAAGAACAGGACCTGGGTACTATTTTTGAAATGCTTTTTTCAGATGCCATATTTGTAAAAAAAGCGAAAGAAACTGTCACAAAAACATTATCTTGGCAGTTTACACGAGCAGAGTTGCTGGATGCCCTCAATAAATTGGATGAAAATAAACTATGGACAATTCTTCTTGGAGACGATTGTGCAAAGACGCTTTGTGAATCATTTTCTGAACTACGCAACTATAGAAACGATGTGATGCACGCTCATGATATAGGCTATGAGCGTTTCAATGCAGCACAAAAACTGTTTAAGAAAGTGAACAACGAGCTGGATTTGGCTATTGGAAAACTGATTGGTGCGAAGGAAGCGAACACCGATGTTACGCCTGCGGATTTCAATAGCACCTTAAGTTCTGCTTTGGCAGCTGTGCATTCTCAGGTAGATACAAGCAGCTTGCTTGCTGCATCTGAGGCATTGAAGGGGATTGTATCAAACCAGCCTATTATTAACCCGGAAGTGTCAAAATCCTTGTCTCAGATTGGACGGTTTGCGATGGGTGAATACACTTTGAAGCCCGAAGTAACAGCTGCTATTGCCAATCTGAGCAAAATTGCCGCAGTGCAGAGTGATATGGCTCCAGCAATGAGAGCCATAAACGACATTACAAAACAGATTGCATCATACAAAATCGAAATCCCCCCTGCCGTAACAGAATTACAGCAAAGGCTATCTGAAATAGAGTTTGGACTATTGCCAAATAGTAGTGACGCCCAGCAAGATAATGAGGAGGATATACTGAATGGATAAACTACGCATGGAATCGCCGGACATGACGGCGCAGAATATCGACCGCATTGCAGCCCTGTTCCCGAACTGCGTTACCGAGGCGGCGGACGGACACGGCGGGATCAAGCGGGCGATCAACTTTGAACTGCTGAAGCAGATGCTCTCGCCGGACGTGGTGGATGGCGACGAGTGCTACGAGTTTACATGGGTGGGCAAGAAGGCGGCGATTGTGGAAGCCAACAAGCCCATTCGCAAGACGCTGCGCCCCTGTGTGGAGGAAAGCAAGAACTGGGACACCACCGAAAATCTCTACATCGAGGGCGACAATCTGGAAGTACTCAAGCTGTTGCAGGAGAGCTATCTCGGCAAAGTGAAGATGATCTACATCGACCCGCCGTACAACACCGGCAACGACTTCATCTATGCCGATGATTTCATGCGCTCACAGGAAGAAGAAAACGAGCAGATGGGAATGTACGACGAGGACGATAACCGTCTGTTCAAGAACACCGATACCAACGGGCGATTTCATTCTGACTGGTGCAGCATGATTTATTCCCGGCTGATGCTGGCAAGAAATTTGCTGACGGAGGATGGGTTATTATTTGTAAGCATTGATGACAATGAAAATGCCACAATGAGGGAACTTTTAGATGAAACACTTGGCTCTGGAAATTTTGTTGCTTGTATTGTTTGGCAAAAAATACATAGCATTAAAAACGATGCAAAATACTTTTCAGAAAACCATGAGTATGCATTGGTTTATGCTAAAAATATAGATTCTATCAAGCTAAATCTTCTCCCGCGGACAGAAGAAATGAATGCACGATATAAAAATCCTGACAAAGATCCTCGCGGTGCATGGCAATCAGGTGATTTAGTTGCAAGCGGAGAGCGAAGTAATGGCCATTTTATCGTGAAGAGTCCGAAAACAGGAAAAGAATTTGATGTGCCGCAAGGGAAACATTGGGTTTACTCACAGGAGAACCTGCTGGCTCTTGTAAACGATAACCAAATTTGGTTTGGCGAGGATGGCAACTCATTTCCTCGAAAGAAGAGATTTTTGTCTGATGTTCAAGATGGTCGTACACCAAACACACTTTGGCTTTGTGATGAAGTTGGTCATAATCAAACTGCAGCTCGTGAATTGAAAGCTCTATTTGATGACAATAAATACTTTGATTTTCCGAAACCGGTGAGTTACATTCAGCAAATGCTTCTACTGGGAACCAGTGCAGACTCCATCATCCTCGACTTCTTCTCCGGTTCTGCCACCACCGCCCATGCCGTCATGCAGCTCAACGCCGAAGACGGCGGACACCGCAAGTTCATCATGGTGCAGCTGCCAGAAAAGTGCGACGAAGCAAGCGAAGCCTACAAAGCCGGTTACCAAAACATCTGCGAAATTGGCAAAGAGCGCATTCGCCGTGCCGGAGAAAAGATCAAGTCCGAAAGCCCCATGACCACGCAAGACCTCGACGTTGGCTTCCGCGTCCTCAAGCTGGACGATACCAACATGAAGGACGTCTACTATGCGCCCGATGACTACGATCAGGGAATGCTTGCCGGACTGGAATCCAACATCAAGGATGACCGCACCGACCTTGACCTGCTGTTCGGCTGCCTGATCGACTGGGGTCTGCCGCTGTCCCTGCCGTACAAGTCCGAGCAAATCGACGGCTGCACCGTCCACACCTACAACAACGGCGATTTGATTGCCTGCTTTGACGCAAACATCCCCGAAAGCGTGGTCAAGGAAATTGCCAAGCGCAAGCCGCTCCGCGCCGTCTTCCGGGATTCCGGCTTTGCCTCCAGCCCGGAGAAGATCAACGTGTTCGAGATTTTCAAGCTCTATATGCCGGAGGATGCAAACGACATCACCAAGCGTGTGCGGGTGATCTAGGAGGACGCCGTATTATGGCACACTTTATGGAAGAAAAAATAAAGATATTAGAAGATTACATTTGTATGCTTGAAGATGCCATGACAAAAAAAGATGTTGGAAAGGCAAAAGAGCTGCAAACAGAGATCATTGCCGTTTACGAACCGGAAATTGATTCGTTAAAGAGTGAACTGGATAATTACAGTTTTACTCACTATGGCGCGAGTACACCTGTTGATTATATTGGGGATGCTAAGCTATTAAGAGCAAAGCTCCAAAACTATAAATTGAATCTTGCCTCCGGACTATATAAGCCATTCCAGGGTACAGATGGAGCAGTAACCGTAACACAGCATGTGAATCAAGATGTAAGCGCAACAGTAGTTGTAACTTTTGAGCAGACAATTCACAATATACAGGAACTACCGGAATCCGTGCTTTCGGATGAAGAGAAAGAGATGCTGTCCGGAAAACTTGCCTCCATATCCGCTGAAAAAGATAAGGAAAAGCGCTGGGAAAAAATTAGTAGTGCTTTGAAATGGATTGCGGAGAAAGGCATTCAAGTTGGAATTGCAGCACTGCCGTATATCACTAAAGCACTGGAGGCAACCTCATGAAGCTCCAATTCAAACATCAAAAATTTCAAGCGGATGCGGCAAAGGCAGTGGTTGATGTCTTCGCCGGACAACCGTACCTCACGCCCACCTACATGATGGACAGAGGCTACGGCCAGCAAACAATCACCGATGGAGAAGACTTCACCGGCTGGCGCAACGAGCGTATTGTCCCTGAGCTGTCCGACAAGCTGATTTTGGAGCATTTGCAAAAGGTGCAGCGCACCAATCAGATCAAGCCGTCCGAGAAACTGGAAGGCCGCTATAATCTGACGATTGAGATGGAAACCGGTGTCGGCAAGACCTATACCTATATCAAGACCATGTACGAGCTGAACAAGCACTACGGTTGGAGCAAGTTCATTGTAGTTGTGCCGAGCATCGCTATCCGCGAAGGTGTTTATAAGTCCTTTCAGGTGACGCAGGAGCATTTTACGGAGGAATACGGTAAGAAAATACGCTTCTTCATTTATAATTCCGCTCAGCTCACAGAAATCGATCGTTTTGCGTCAGACAGCTCCATCAATGTCATGATCATCAATTCGCAGGCGTTCAATGCCCGGGGTAAAGATGCACGACGTATTTATATGAAGTTAGACGAGTTCCGCTCCCGCCGCCCAATCGACATTATTGCAAAAACAAATCCGATTCTGATCATTGATGAGCCGCAATCGGTCGAGGGTAAGCAGGCAAAGGAGCGTCTGAAAGAATTTCATCCACTGCTGACGCTGCGCTACTCCGCAACCCATAAGTCGGACAGCATCTATAACATGGTCTATCGTCTGGATGCCATGGAGGCTTATAATAAGCGGCTGGTCAAAAAGATCGCCGTGAAAGGTATTACCGAGTCTGGCAGCACAGCAACTGAAGGTTTTGTTTATCTGGAAAGCATCAATCTTTCCAAAGCTGACCCGACTGCAACCATTCAGTTTGACTTCAAGGGCGCCAAGGGTATCCGTAAGAAAACTGCGACGGTTGGTATCGGCTATAATCTCTACGATAATTCAAATTACCTTGACGAATACAAAGAAGGCTTTGTAGTCAAGCATATTGATGGACGCGATAACTCAGTAGAGTTTCTAAACGGCATCAAAATCTTTGCCGGTGATGTAGTCGGCAAAGTCAGTGAAGACCAGCTTCGCCGCATTCAGATCCGCGAAACGATTCTTTCTCACTTGGAGCGAGAGCGTCAGCTTTTCCATAAGGGCATCAAAGTCCTGTCTCTTTTCTTCATCGACGAAGTTGCAAAGTACAAGCAGTATGATGAAGCAGGGCATCCGTTCAACGGCGTCTATGCGGATATGTTCGAGGAAGAGTACAACGATATTCTCAGTTCTATGCAGCGAGAATTCGGAGATGAGGACTACATACGGTATCTGGACGCAATTTCTGCGCATGATACCCACGCCGGTTACTTCTCCGTTGACAAAAAGGGCAAGATGACCGACAGTAAGCTTTCCGATAAAAAGGAAGGTACTTCTGACGATATTGACGCCTATGATCTGATTATGAAGAACAAGGAGCTGCTTCTGGATCGTCACCCGAAAAAATCCCCGGTACGTTTCATTTTTTCTCATTCCGCACTGCGCGAAGGCTGGGATAACCCGAATGTGTTCCAGATTTGTACGCTGAAACAGAGCAGCAGCGAGGTTCGCAAGCGTCAGGAAGTTGGTCGTGGATTGCGTCTTTGCGTCAATCAAGACGGCGAACGTATGGATGCCAACGTCCTCGGTAACGATGTTCATTCTATAAATGTCCTTACCGTTATTGCCAGTGAAAGCTATGACAGCTTTGCAAAAAGTTTGCAGAGCGAGCTTGCCGATGCAGTTGCAGGACGTCCTATGACGGTTACTGCCGACCTCTTCAAGGGCAGGGTCATTGTGGATGCCAGAGGCAACGAACAGGTTGTGAATGGCGATACGGCTCAGGCAATATATTTTGATTTGATCGTCAACGGCTATATCGACAAGAAGGGTGTACTGACTGATAAATATTACACCGATAAGTCAAATGGCGCGATCCAAGTTGCAGAGGAAGTGGCGGATAGTCGCGATTCTGTGATCAATATTCTCGATTCTGTATATGACAGTCGCGCTATGCAGCCGGAAAACGCCCGCGATAAGAACATCGAATTACAAGTTGACCCCGATAAACTTGCCATGCCGGAGTTCAAGGCTCTCTGGAAACGCATCAGCCCGAAATCCGTGTATGTGGTCGATTTTGATACCGATGAACTTGTTAGTAAAGCGATTGCGTCTATCAACCGTAATCTCCATGTGCCGAAAATCTACTTCAAGGTTGAAACCGGAGCAATGGATAAGATCAAGTCAAAGGATTCGCTTCTTGACGGAAGCGCATTCTCAAAATCGAAGTCATCCGCTTATGATAGCAGCAAACAGATTCGCACAAACAGCAGTGTGAAATACGATCTGGTCGGAAAATTGGTTGAAGAAACCGGTTTAACACGAAAAGCAGTTGTTGCAATTTTGATCGGCATTGAGAAATCTGTTTTTGAGCAATTCAAGTTCAATCCTGAAGAATTTATCATCAAAGCAGCCGACTTGATCAATGACGAAAAGGCAACTGCAATTATTCAGCACATCACCTACAATATGCTGGATGAGCATTACGATACGGACATCTTTACCGAACCGACCATCAAGGGTAAGCTTGGAACGAATGCGATGAAAGCACAGCGACATCTATACGACCATATTGTGTATGATTCCACAAACGAACGTGACTTTGCAGCTGATCTGGACACCAACACGGATGTTGCGGTTTATGTGAAGCTGCCGGACAGCTTCTATATCGCAACACCGGTCGGGCACTATAATCCGGACTGGGCGATCGCTTTCTATGAAGGTACTGTCAAGCATATCTACTTTGTGGCGGAGACGAAAGGCTCTATGTCCTCTATGCAGCTCCGTCTCATTGAAGAATCTAAAATCCACTGTGCAAGAGAGCATTTTAAAGCCATCAGCAACGGGAATGTGGTTTACGATGTTGTAGACAGCTACCAATCTCTGTTAGAGAAGGTCATGAAATAAGGATAATCTGTTATCTGTCAAGGATGTTTTCCTGAGTTTTTGGAAAGTCATCCTTTTTTGTTTTTAGGATTTTAATAATGTGATTTTGAAATAAAAGAGTAACGACTAAGAAATACTTTAATATCAAAATAAGTGATTTCATTTATTTCATGAGCTTGAAGAATATATAATAAAGGGTCTCAGGGATTTCTCTCTGCTCTCAACCGCCGTTGTGGTATCACAACGGCGATGCTTGCTGGTACACTGCGTAACATTCCCTGCACAGAACAGCCCAACCAGTAAGACTCAAAAAACTACACAACACATTCTCTTTTTCGGGTAGTACAGGAAGTAACAAGGGGTGAGGTGTGGAGAGGGGGGAGTGAGCTTTCGCAGCCATTTCACTCCTGCAAAAGGGCAGAATTTTCCTAAGGCGTCCCGTTATCTTTTTTGATTGTGTCAATACAGCGAATATCGGTTACAAAATTCAAGTGCCCGGAACACCGAATTCATACCCAAAACATAAAAACAGCGTTTCTATTCTTTCCTTTTTAGAAAGTTAGAAACGCTGCTTTTATAATATGCTAATTTGCTGTTTGTTGCTGTCAAATGGGTTCTTATCTGCAGAATTTTGAAGGTGTATCATAAACAAATTAAAATGCGTTGGACTCTGTTTTTTAATATCAAATCTACGCCTATTTCTACGCCCAAATGATATGAAATTGTATGGCTCTACATGGAGCTTTATGCTTGCATAATTTTAGAAAACGCAGTAATCATGCGGGCTTACGGACTTATATGAAAGTATATAGATATATGAAAAAGGTCGGTCTGCAACGATACCTAATTTCATCTATAAAACCATCTTTCTTTGAATGTAGTCATGATGTAAACTCATACATAATCAGTATAGCATATTCCCTCTGCGCCTGCAAGAAAAATTCTGTGATTTACAGGGGAAAGTTTTTTAAATCTGTTGTGGATAAAATCACCATATCACGCCCATGCAGTAGAAAGCAAAAGAAAATCATGTTGCTTCAAGATGAACTGTTTTTATAGAATAAACAAAATTATATCAACAAAAGTATAGATACTATTGACAAATACCTTGCTAATCAGTATCCTTAAAACAAGAGTTATCGTATATTAAACCGATACTTTACAGTTTGGGGTGAAGTTAAATGAAACGGATTTTGTCCATGGAATTAAAAAAAGCGTTTTGGAACAAGAGATTTTTATTTTCTTTATCAGTCGCTCTTTTTTTATCTTTACTAAGCGGATTTTTACAAGTCCGAGGATACATCATCAGAACAAGGTTTCTAAATACACCGGCATACCAAAATGTTGCTGACTGGGGAAAAGACTACCACCTCAGCGCCGAGACCATGGCAGATTTCTGGATTGGCATGGATTTTTCAACCTGGTGCGCCACGGCATTTTTCTTTTTACTACCATTGCTGGCTGTCTTACCTTATGGCAGCTCGCTCCACCGGGAATACAAAAGCGGGTATCTTAATTTGATCACGCCGCAGATTTCCCAGAAGCGCTATTTTGCGGCAAAGTTTTTGGCGTCGTTTCTGTCCGGCGGCGCAGTGATCGTTCTTCCTATGATTGTCAACGTGATTTTTGTCGCCTGTACGGTGCCGATGCGTCTGCCGTCCGTATTAGAAGTGATCTATAACGGCGTATACGGGTTTGGGTTATGGGCAGAGGTTTTTTATACGCACCCGGTTCTTTACATTCTGCTCTATCTCTTGCTGGATTTTCTCTTTTCCGGCGCGATTGCCACAATTCCCATGGCACTTTACAAACTGAAAAACAGAGGACTGGTCTTAATTCTTCCGTTTCTCACGCTGATGGTTTTTCACATTTTCCTTTCCCTGCTTTATCGGTTCATTCCTTTCTGCCTGTCGCCTCTCGATTTCCTTCGCGCGGTAAATGTTTCTCCGTATGGCGCAAATCTGTGGATCGTAGCCGCAGAGTTTATACTGCTGCTTCTTCCGGGGATGCTCACCGTTTTGGCTTGGAGAAAAAAAGATGTTTTATAGAATTTTTGCTTTAGATGTAAGGCGATCCTTACTCGGCAGATGGAAAAGATTTTCGGTTGCGCTGCTCTTTTTTGTTTTGGTGACTTTTGCGTGTAAAATCAGCTTTTCAAACGCATACCTGCAAAGCCCAGAGCTTACTCCTTTTGCGACGCCTACCTTGGGGGACTTTTTGTTGTATGCCTTTGGGGGTTGCGATTTGTACATATTTGATTTGGATAGGCCATTTGCTATTCCTTTTCAATGGCTTTTACTGATTTTACTTGCCATATATATTAACTTTGACTTGACTGAGGAAAGCTCTGCGGGCGTGAATGTACAATTACTTCTTCGTGCCGGTGATAAAAAGCAATATTGGTTATCGAAAATTCTGTGTATTACTATCAGCACAAGCTTGTATTTTATGCTGGGTGTGATTGTGACACTCGGGTGCGGTTCTGCCTTGGGTGGAGTTTCTTCTTTAGAAATAGATAATTTAATTTTAAACGTGATGAACCTTTCTTCTATGGTTCCTCGAGAAGCCACCGGCCCCGCTTTTATTCCGACCTTGTTGATGGTATGGTTTGCCATTCTAACAATCACATTGCTTCAGCAGCTTATTTCACTATTCATCAAACCGATTGGAAGTTTTTTAGTCATGGCTGTATTTTTGTTTCTGTCTGCCTATTTTATGAAACCTTTTTTCTTTGGCAATTATGCCATGATGATTCGAAACGCCCTCCTTTGTGAGGGCGGAGTCGATGCGGCGGAAGGTATTTTGATTTTGTCGCTTGTAAGTTTAGCATCGATAGCAGGAGGTTGCGTCGTTTATGATCGCAAGGATATTTTAAGCAAGGGGGAATCCTGATGTTTCTTGAAGTGAAAAACGTTACAAAGTCTATACACGGCGATGTTGTAATCAAAAACGTATCCCTTTGCTCCGAGCGCGGGCGTGTGATCGGCCTACGTGGAATAAATGGTTCCGGCAAAACGATGCTGATGCGCCTAATCAGTGGATTGATCCGCCCCACGAAAGGACAGGTTTTGATCGACGGAGAAGTCGTATCGAAAGACATACCGTTTCCGAGATCCTTAGGCGTGCTGATTGAAGGGCCGGCCTTTTTGGACGATTATTCCGCTATGGATAACCTGAAACTCATCGCATACCCCAAAGGAAAAGTGACAGAGGATGAGATCAGGGCCGTTTTATCGGAAGTGAGGCTGGACCCGAAAAGCCGTAAAAAATACAAAAAGTTTTCTTTGGGCATGAAGCAGCGCCTCGGCATTGCGGCAGCGGTTATGGAGCACCCGGATTTGATTCTGCTCGATGAACCCACGAATGCGCTGGATGAATCCGGTGTTGACATGCTGGGAGACATCGTGAAAAAAGAAAAGGAACGCGGCGCGGTCTTGATCGTTTCCTCACACGATCGGGATATTCTGGAGGATATATCCGATGAAATTTACGATTTAGAGCAGGGAGAGATCGTTCGGCACAGCATAAAGGGGGAGAAGCGAAGTGAAGGCTAAGAAAATCTTACTATGCGCAGTCAGTCTGGTTTTGCTTCTGCTCATCGTCGTGCGCATCGTCCATGTGAATACCAATGTGTTGACGATCCCGGAAGAGCGCTATGCGCAAAACCAGTGGGTAGAGCTGAACGGTGCCTTTCAGGAAATGGATGATGAAAACACGGAGGGCTATTCTGTAAGAATACTTGGTGCGGAACAGCTGACCTACAATGAATTTCTGGAAAAATACAGCGCGTCGGAAAATCCCCCGGAGGGAAAGGATGATATAGAGACTGTGCTCGATGTAGAGTATGAATTTCGCAATGTAGGCAATTCAGACGGCTACCTCCTGCTGATCCAATACATGATTGCAGGGCCGTACTATTCGCTGATTTTCGATTCGACCTTGTGGTCTGTATGCACGCCGACCGGCGAGGGACAACTCGCAACCGCATTGCAGGAAGATACCACGTATTCTTTCCATGTCCCGTACATTTTTGCCGGCGGCTTTTCTAAAGACTTAGAAGGCGAAAAACTCGCCGCCGTCGTTTCACGTGTCCCTGTCAAAAAAATGATTGAATTTACGTTGTAATCTGCTTTATAAATAAATAAAAAGAAAACGGGCTTCTGCCGAATTGCCGCGGCGGGGCCCGTTTCTTTATGTGTGAACTTGCGATGTGTGCAATCTTGTTCTCTTATGCGTTTTCCTGTTCTGCGAGTTTTCTGCCCATGAGCACGCCCATGCAAGAGGCCATCATCAGGCCGCGCGTCCATCCGCTGGCGTCGCCAAGGCAGTGCAGGTTGTGAATGCTTGTGTTGAGGTCCGTGTCCATCTTCACGCGGTTGCTGTAAAACTTCAGCTCCGGCGAATAGAGCAGCGTCTCCACGGCGGCAAAGCCCGGGACGACGTGATCGACCGCCTGAATGAAGTTGATGATATTCACCATGGCACGGTACGGCATGGCAGAGGTGATGTCGCCCGCCACCGCGTCCGGCAGAGAGGGGCGCAGGTTGGAGCGCGAAAGCTCTTTCTGCCACGTGCGCTTGCCGTCCAGAATATCGCCGTAGCGCTGCACCAAAATGTGTCCCGCGCCCAGCATGTTCGTCAGCTCGCCCACCTTCTGCGCGTATTCGATCGGCTGATTGAACGGCTCGTTGAAGTTGTGGGAGCATAAAATGGCGAGGTTCGTGTTATCGGATTTTTTATCTTTATAGGAATGGCCGTTCACGACGGCGAGGTTGTTATCGTAATTTTCCTGGCTGACAAAGCCGCCCGGGTTCTGGCAGAATGTGCGCACCTTGTTTTTAAACGGCTTCGGGTAGCCGATGAGCTTCGATTCATACAGAACGTTGTTCACGGTTTCCATGACCTCGTTGCGCACCTCTACGCGCACGCCGATGTCCACTGTGCCCGGCGCATGGGCGATGCCGTGGCGGGCGCAGAGCTTGTCAAACCAATCCGCGCCGCGTCGGCCGGCTGCCACAACGGTCTGCTTTGCGTAAACGTCGTATTCGTTCTGACCCTCCGCAACGTGCACGCCGATGCAGGTGTCGTTCTTCAAAATGAGGTCGCTGCACGCGCAGCCGAAGCGAATCTCCACGCCGTTATGCAGAAGATATTGCTCAATCGCGTAATAAATCTCCTGCGCCTTCTCTGTGCCGAGGTGACGGATGGGGCAGTCGACAAGCTTCAGGCCGGTCTGGATGGCACGCTTGCGAATTTCTTTGACGGCTTCCTTTTCGCTCACGCCCTCCACGCGCGTGTCCGCGCCGAACTCCAGATAGATGGAATCCGTGTATTCAATAAGCGACTGTACGGTGTCTTCGCCGATCAGCTGAGGCAGGTCGCCGCCAACCTCCGGGCTGAGGATTGAGCAAGCTCAGGGACAGCTTGCCGTCCGAAAACGCGCCCGCGCCGGAAAAGCCTGTTGTAATATGGCAGTACGGCTTGCAGTTCATGCAGCGGCCGGTCTGGGCCTTGGGACATTTGCGCGTTTCAATGGAACGGCCTTTTTCCAGCAGCAGAATTTTCTCCTTGCTGCCGCGGCGCAGAAGCTCCATCGCGGTAAAAATGCCGGCAGGACCGGCGCCGATGATAACGATATCCGTGTTCATGTTTGACCCCAACTTTCTAAAACTAACAGATGAATTTGCGTATGAATTTCAAAATACAACTTTATGCAAGACCCGGTTTCGGGTAAATCGGCACATAAAAAGGCCGCCCTGTGCCCGAACGTATACACGAAGCCCGTAAGCGGCTTCGGTATAGTCGGCACACAAGGCGGCCGGTAGAGACATTCACCCAAGTCGTGAATTTATATGACCGATCAGCAATTCAGAATTATAGCAGCTAATTAAACTTCTGTCAAGCTTTTTTTGCGCATAAAAATGCAGGCTTTTGCAAAATATCTTGCAAATTTACTTATTTGGTGAACTTCTCGCCGTCGTAAATGAAGATGCCCGCGCCCGCGCCGGTCTTTTTGCCGTCCAGAAGCCATCTTTTAAAACAGCGGCGCTGGGTGGTGTCCTCCGGCAGCTCGCTGTTCGGCTTCTCAAAGTCCTTTGCGAACACACGCCACTTGTCGTGGAACACATCGTATTCCTCGCTGTCGTAAATATAGAAGTCACCGATGAAATCGACCATATTGAGCGTCTCGGGCAGAATTTCGCGGTTCTTCGGGAACAAAAGCCAGGAGTGGCAGCGGAATACCATCGGCTTGCCATCGAGGTCTTTTTTGTAAAATTCGTAGGCTTTTTTATAAGATTCGATGCGCGCCGCGCGGTTCAAAGAACCGCAGGACGGAATGTGCATGTTGTAAACCGTGTCACCGGGCTTTACCGTGTAACCGCCGACCGTCACGGGCGTGTCGCCGGAGAAGTGTACGGCTTCATACTGCAAACGGCCCAGCTTAAAGCGGTGCATCGTGTAGAACCACGGGTACCAGCTTGCGACGAATGTGCCCCAAATGCCGTAGCACTCGATGAGCTTGAATTTTAGGTCGGCGATGGTGTCCCAGAACAGCTCGTCCGTCAGGCCCGCCGCTCTGTAATTTTCGCGCAGACGTTCGCTTGCAAGCGCAAGGAACAGGAAATCCACCACGTGGCGGTGCAGCCCTGTCCGCTCCGAAAGCGCGTCCATGTGCGGCACAATGGGCTCCCATTCCGCGCCGTATGCGCCGTCAATGCCGTAATCTTTAAAGAGCAGCGTCTCGGCAGAGACCAGCTCGTCAATCGCGCCGGGTGTCGTCACGAGCGTCTCGCAGTTCTCGCGCAGAGAAGCGCGGCTCGCTTCCGGCAGATCAAGGTTTTCAATAAAGCAATTTAAATAATCGAGTGTGTACATACGGATCCTCCCAAAGTAGCGTTTTTCCATAGAAACGCGTTTATCTCATTCTATCATTTGTATATGCGCGGCGCAATGGACTTTTTGCACAGCAGAACACACCTGTTTTTGTAGGAACGGTGCACAGCACCTGTTTTTGCACGGTTTTCTCCGCTAACGCTCAAAATGCAATCACCTTTTCATCACATTTTGTAAGTAAAATTTAAGAAACAAAACAAAGAGGAGGGCGAAAGCCATGGCGGACTATACCGGCGTATTTGAGCGCGTAGAGCAAAAATATCTGCTCGTTTTCTTCCATATCGGTGCAGACCGCAGCGGCGAAAAAGAGCTCAGCATCACCATCCCTGAATCGCTCGATTACACCGAGGTGTTCGACGATATTTTCAAAGAATACACCACCCACGCAGAGCTTACGGAAGTCAAGACCGCAAGCCTCGGTAGCTTCTATAAGCTGCACTATCGCGTG
>OGOI01000878.1_pt1 | contig 21690 bp, 23 predicted proteins | sample 1552631 | NCBI WGS metagenome assembly OGOI01 (sample SAMEA2580204, study PRJEB22360) | human gut metagenome | biome: human gut; feature: human-associated habitat; material: faeces | place: Denmark | collected 2008/2010 | reverse complement strand
ATTCTTCAGCTTAAGTGGGAACAAAAAGGCGGCCACATTCCACAGCCGGACACCCTCGCGGCGACAATGTAATCCCGCCCAAGTTCCGTTTTGGCATAGGTGCGAATAAGCTGCATAAACCGCGCCCACATGGAGATGACAACCGCCCAAATAATATTTTGCAGGCCATTTCCCAAAACGCCGATAATCGCCACTGCGATAATGAGCGTGGGGAAAGCGATAAATACCTGGCTGATTCCTGTCACAACACGGTCAAACCAGCCGCCGATACACGCTGTCATCATTCCAAGGATTAAACCAATCCCTCCCAACAGAATCAAAATGGGAAGCGCCAGCCCAAGGGATGCTCTTGCACCATAAAGCAAGCGGGATAATTCACACCGCCCAAGCTGATCGGTTCCAAGGGGATAATCGGCGCTCGGCGCTTGATATTTCATCAGTGGATTCACCTCGTCCGGCGCATGGGGAGCCAAAAGCGGTGCGAGAATTGCAACGGCGCAGATCAGCACAATCAGGCCAAGCCCGATGACCGCCTGCGGATTTCTCCATATTTTACGCAGCATCGCTTTCCTCCTTTCTCCACGGGCATAGCAAGTGGTTGAGTATTTCGCCAAACAGTTCGGCCAGAAGATACAGCGCGGCGATAATCAGCATACAAGCGCCAATCGCGTTGGCATCAGCAGCCATAATACAGTTCATCAGGTAGTTGCCCACACCTTTGATAGAAAAGACCTTTTCCACTACGGCGCTTCCAGCAATCAGATAGCTTACATACTGGCAGAACAGGGTGATGACGGGCGGCAGGGCATTGCGGAATACCTTCTTCCAGAGGATCCTGTTTACCGTCATCCCGTTGGCACGGGCAAAGCTCACATAATCACGGTGCATTTCTTCCAGCAGTGAAGCGCGAAATACCCGTACAGTCGAGCAAATCACAGGAAAAGATAAGGTAATGGATGGCAATATCAATCCCATAATCCCCGATGCAGGCGTTACGCTGAAAATCGGGATTTCCACAGCGAAGCCAATCAACAGCAAAAAACCGAGCCAGAACGGAGGAACACAAATTCCAAACAGCGAAACAATCCGCATGATATGGTCCGTCAGCTTGTTCTTTTTGGCCGCGCATAAAACGCCAAGCAGAATTGAAAACACGATAATTTCAGCTAACGACAGAAAAACTAATTGCAGCGTTTGCGGGAAGTAGGCTGCCAAATCCGCAGCCACCTCGTTTGTTGAAAAAATAGATTCCCCAAAGTCGCCGCGAAAGACACCGCCGATCCAGTTCAAATACCGAATCGGAAGCGGCTGATCCAAACCAAGTTCCGCGCGTACCTGTTCAATCACTTCCGGTGTAGGAGAGAGATTTCCACGGCGCACAAGATAAGTGGCTGGGTCTGTACTGGATAATGCAGTCAGGATAAAGCACAGGATGCTTACGCCAAAGAGCAGAACCAGCAGCCGCACGATTCGTTTTATCCAATGAGATTTCACCGTTTCCCTCCTTTCCGGTTAATCAAAGCTAACCATTGTGTCGAAGTAACTGCGGCAGGCGGCATATCGCCCGCCGCAGTGCATAAATTACTGTGCAAGTTTCCAGTTCCGCGCTTTCTGCCGGATATTCCAGAATTTTTGATAGATTCCTTTTTGTTGTATCAGTTCAGCGTGAACGCCTTTTTCTACAATTTTTCCGTTATCCACCACCAAAATCTGATCGGCATCCCGAATCGTGGACAGCCGGTGTGCAATGACAATCAGCGTCTTATTTTTTACCAAAGCGCTGATGGCCTGTTGCAAATGCACCTCGTTTTCCGGGTCAACGCTGGCGGTTGCCTCGTCAAGCAGGATAATCGGCGCGTCCTTGAGCATGGCGCGGGCGATGGAGATCCGCTGCTTTTCTCCACCGGACAGGGTGGAGCCGCCTTCGCCAATTACCGTGTCATATCCTTGTGGCAGAGCAGAGATAAAATCGTGGCAGCAGGCTTTCTTTGCCGCTTCTACCACTTGCTCATGGGTTGCGTCCGGGCAGCCAAACTTAATATTGTTCTCAATAGTATCGTGGAACAGATACACATTTTGAAATACCATGCTCATATTCTTCAAGAGGCTGTCACAGGTAAACTCTTTGACATCGTGGCCGCCTATGGTAATGCTGCCTTCCTGCACATCCCAAAACCGGGCGATCAGCCTTGTAATGGTGGTTTTGCCGCCTCCAGAGGGACCGACAATCGCAGTCATGCTGCCCTGTGGAATGGAAAAACTCACATCCTTCAAAATTGGATTGCCATTCTCATAAGCAAAGGACACATGCTCGAAGCCAATGTCAAAGGAATCCAAAGGGATGTCCCTACCGTTTTCATCAATTTTTTTTGCCTGTTTGATACGCTCTACCCGGTCAAGGGCAGCGTCCATTGTCCGAATCATTGTCGTCATCTGGCCCATAACCTCAATCGGATTGAAGATGGTAAAGGAAGCGATCAGAATAACGGCGAGATTAGCGAAAGACAGGTCGCCGCCAACAGCGAGGATTCCCGCGCACAGCATAATCATGCAGGCCGAAATACGGAACACCATCGAATAGGTCATATTGAGCGGGGTAAATACACGCTCCACCCCATAAGAGGCAGCCGCATTGCTCTCATAGGCATCTTCAATATCGCTCAGATTTTTGTCGCACATATTGAAGGATTTTACAACGGAAATACCTTGCACGTATTCCAATGTGGCCGCAACTGCTTCGGATTGGATTTTCTGCCGCTTTGCAGAGAGCGCCTTTCCTTTTTTCTGCATGTGGCTGTAGATTGGGAAGGAAAGAAGGATGCCTGCCACGAAAATCAAACCGATACGCCAGTCAAAGGCTAAAATGCAACCCGCCATGACAATCATACTCAAAACGCCGGTTGTAACCTTATCAAGAATGTGCATAGAGTAGTTCTCGAGAAAGTTCAAATCCGTTGTAACAGTCGCCGTAATGTCTCCGACACTGTTATCATGGAAAAAGCCCATCGGCACATTCCGCAGCCGGTCGCCCAATGCAATCCGTTCTCTGGCTACAAACTCAAAGCCTGCCGTACTTTGCAGCCGGTAAACCAGATATTTGAAAATCATGCGCAGGATTAAACCTCCTGCAATCAAGCCGATAACAATACCCCATGTTTGTCCTGTAATCGGTTGACCGTTCTGCAATTCTATCAGGACAAGAAAGACGGCGGCGATTGGCAGCAGGCCGAACATGGATTCCAGAAAGCCACAGATAAAGCTGCCCCAAATCCGTTTCGATAAGTTTCCGCTTAAACGCAGTACGCGCCGGATGATTTTCAGCATAATTCACTCACCTCCTGATTCATACTCCAGTCCATTGCGCTGATATGAGCTTTCCACATATCCAGATAGGTTTCGGAATGGGTTAGAAGCTGCTCATGGGTTCCCTGTGCGGTAATCTGTCCGTTTTCCAACACTAAAATCTGGTCGGCATACATAATGGTAGAGAGCCGGTGTGCAATGACAATCAGAGTTTTCCCCTTTGTCAGCTTATCAATGGAACGCTGCAATTTATCTTCATTCTCCGGGTCTGTGAAGGCGGTGGCTTCGTCTAAAATCACGATAGGCGCGTTTTTGAGGATTGCCCGCGCTATGGCAAGGCGCTGGCGCTCGCCACCGGAAAGCCTTGCCCCGGCGTCACCGGCATTGGTATCGTATCCTTGGGGGAAACGTGAAATAAATTCATCGCACCCGGCCTGTGCTGCCGCCCATTCCACTTCCTTATCAGTAGCCTCCGGTTTACCAATGCGGATATTATCGCGCAGACTCATATTGAACAGAAAGTTGTCCTGCGATACATAGCTGATCTTCTCTGTTAAGTCGGTAAGGGACATCTCCCGAATATCAATCCCGCCTACTAAAACTGCGCCTGCATCGACATCCCAAAACCGGGCGATCAGTTTGGCTAAGGTTGATTTACCCGAACCGGAAGGCCCCACAAAGGCAGTTACGCTTCCGGCCTTTGCTGTGAAAGAAATACCGTGAATGATCTCGCTGTCGCCATAGCCGAAATGAACATCCTTCATCTGCATGTCGGCTTTGTCTGTATGCTTCGGCTGTGCCGGTTCCGTCAATTCTTCCATATCAAGAAGCGCCTGAATACGGGACTGCACTTCGGAAATAACGGCAAAACTTTCCCAAAACTCGGTAAAGTTTTGCAGGGAACCAACGATTGCCATAGAGAGAAGAATACAAACAATCAGTTCGGCAAGACTAACCGTACCGCCTGAAATAAGAGCCATTCCGACAGGCAAAACAAAGGCAATCGAGGATGGTAGAATCGCTTGGCTGATGCTCATAAACGGCCAACAGTGTTTATACCACTTTGTCGTGATGTCCCGCACCTTTAGAACCGCCGACTGGAACCGCCCCATTGAGGAAGCAGTCTGATTAAATGCTTTGATGACCTCCATACCATTGACATATTCCACAATGGTTGCGTTCATATTGGCATTGGACATCATGTATTCCTTCATCACTTCGCCACGGCCAAACATCATGCCATAATAGATCAGGTTTCCCAAAATAGCTGAAACCAAAGCGGCCAACGCCATGCGCCAGTCAATCACCAACAAATACAGAATGACAAAGATCGGAACAAGTATGCTGGCGGTCATTTCTGGAATAGCGTGAGCCAGCGGGCCTTCCAATCGCTCCGCATCGTCGATGACAAGTTGCTTAAACTCGCCGGACGATTTCTCTTGAATCGTTCCCATAGATACCTTGGACATCTTCTTCATAATTGCAATACGGATATTTTTAATGATTTCATAGGCTACTTTGTGGGAACACAAAGTAGATTTCGCGTAAAGAGCATGTTTTAGAAGATACCCGCATAGAGCAATTACTGGCAGGAGAATTGCCCATGTAGTCGTCAAACTGTTTTCCAATGCCTTTTGCAGCAATACGGCCACAGCAATATATGGAACAACGCCAAAGGCAGAGGATAAAACAGACAGGACAACGGCAAATGATAATTGTGATTTCTTTTCTTTAGCAAAGCGAAGAATACCCTTATATGGAGATTCTCTTTTGCCAATTTCTTTCTGCATATACATTTACCCACCTTTCCGTGTTGTTTTCCAAACATAATCAGCATAGCAAAACAGCTTTCGTTTTTGTGACCGAATCCGGCAGTTCTATACCCCAATCCGACAAATCTGTTTCTGTAACGGCTTGCTTTTTCTTATGTAATATGGTATTATAGTTAGCAGTAACTAACCTTGTGTTTATGAAAGGAGTTCGGCATTATGCTTTTACAATGGTCTGCGCCAGAATATGTGCCACGCTCTTTTCTCGTTTCCGGCGTTTCGGGTACGAATAAAGTAGTGGAGCAAACCGATACCAGCTTTCGGCTTACAAAACAGGTGGCCGATGGATTGGTGGATATGCAGGAAGTGTCAAAAGGATTATTTTTAGTGCAGTCTGAAATGTCGTTCAAAAAGGAAACGGAACTGTGCGAAGAGTATCCAGAGCGCAAAGTCTTTCAACTCTCTTTCTGTATGAATGGGATCTGCGAATGGGATTATCGTCAAACACGAGGCGAGCACTACCAGCTTTCCCCTACACAGTGCAGTTTACAGTGTGGAACTTTTTCCCAATGCATCAGCCGTTTTGGTTCTGAAGAACCTTACCGAACATTAAGCATTTCGCTGGAACAGGAGCGTTTCCTGTCTTTGGCAGAGGATTTAGAAGCCGCGCATTTAATTCGGCGGGATAACAAGATTTGTACACACATATTTTCTACCACACCGGAAATTCGCTTGGTTTTGCAGCAGCTATTAGACTGCCCGCCAGAGCGAAAGCTGCGCAAGTTGTATCTTGAAGGAAAGGTATTGGAACTTGTCTCCCTGTTCTGCGAAGAAGCGATTGGAAAGCAGAAAAACGACAAAGAGATTTCCAGAGAAGATTATCGCTGCTTGATGAAGGCCAGGGAAATTATTGACAATCATTTCCTGCACCCTTTGACAATCGCACAGATTGCGGAGCAATGCTATCTCAGTGAAACTAAATTGAAGCAGGGCTTCAAAGCCTGTTTTAATTGTACGGTCTACGAGTACATAGTGGAAAAGCGCATGGAGATGGCACATCGTTTGTTGCAAAGCGGAAAATATAAGGTGAAAGATGTGGTATGGATGGTGGGATATACCAATGCAAGCCATTTTATCGACGCTTTCAAGAAAAGGTATGGGGTTACGCCCGGGGAAATATAACCATAACCATGTATTTAGGTAACCGGCTGCTAAGGTGGCTGGTTATCTTTTTTTACTTTATAATCAACTATGCTGGCAAGCAAAATCAATTTGTTTTGTATTATATAATGCGAACATGTTTTTTTACACACCACATGCACCTGTTCGCTATCGTTAATTGGGTGGCGTGTTCATCGTTAATGGGGTATCTGGTTCATCGTTACATTGTATCAATTTCGGTGCGGCAACGGACTTCGCCTGTGGTACCGGTGGCTTTTTGACCAGTGCACTCAGTGTTTTGGAAAGCAAAAAGAAAACGGCTGATGACGTAAATAAGATCAACAATGCCATCTACGGTATCGAGAAAAAGCAGTTTCCGTATATGCTTTGCATTACCAATATGCTTCTGCACGATTTGGATGTGCCGAAAATCTATCACGAGAACTCTCTGACAAGGGATCTACTCGATTATACCGATGACGATAAATTTGATGTTATCCTGATGAACCCTCCATACGGAGGAAGCGAAAAGACGGAAGTAAAGAATCACTTTCCGGCGGACCTTGCATCCAGCGAGACCGCAGACCTCTTTATGGCGGTCATTATGTACCGTCTCAAAAAGAACGGTCGCGCGGCGGTGATCTTGCCTGATGGATTTCTGTTCGGTACCGATAATGCAAAGGTGAACCTCAAAAAGAAACTGCTGAACGAATTCAACCTGCATACAGTCATTCGTATGCCGGGCAGTGTCTTTTCGCCCTATACAAGCATCACTACCAATATTCTGTTCTTTGATAACACTCATCCCACCGAAGAAACTTGGTTCTATCGCCTTGATATGCCGGAGGGCTATAAGCATTTCAGCAAGACAAAACCGATGAAGGTCGAGCATTTTGCACCCGTTGCAGAGTGGTGGAATGACCGTAAAGAGCTGACCGTTGACGGCTTTGATAAAGCAAAGAAATTTACAACGACAGAACTCGCGGAAGAGTTGGGTTATAACTTCGACCAATGCGGCTATCCCCACGAGGAAGAAGAAATCCTTGATCCACTTGACCTCATTCAGCGTTACGAAGAACAGCGTGCTTCCCTTAATGCCGAGATCGACCGTGTGCTTGCCGAAATCACCGCTAAGCTGGGAGGAAGCAAAGATGAACAATAATTTGCCTATGGAAGAAAACAAGGGCGATATCGTCATCTATCAGTCTGAAAACGGCGACACGAAAATTGACGTTCGATTTCAGGATGAAACTGTATGGCTGACGCAGGCACAGATGGAGGAGCTTTTCGGATCCTCTCATGCAAATGTCGTTGAACACATCAAAAACATCTATGCTGAAGGTGAATTGGACGAAGAATCAACTTGTCGGAAATTCCGACAAGTTCGACGCGAGGGTAACCGTGATGTAACAAGAGACGTGTTGTACTACAATCTCGACATGATTATTTCTCTCGGCTATCGTATCAAATCCTCTATTGCAACGCAGTTTCGCCGTTGGGCGACCGAACGCTTAAAGGAGTATATGATCAAGGGCTTCACGATGGACGATGAGCGTTTGAAAAATCTCGGCGGCGGTAACTACTGGCATGAGCTGTTAGACCGCATCCGTGATATTCGATCATCCGAGAAAGTGATGTACCGTCAGGTGCTTGACCTGTATGCCACCAGCGTGGACTATAATCCGAAAAGTGCCGAATCTACCGCATTTTTCAAAATGGTGCAAAACAAACTGCACTATGCCGCACACGGACATACCGCCGCAGAAGTGATCTACGAACGGGCGGATGCCGAGAAGCCTTTTATGGGTTTGACATCCTTCTCGGGAGATTTTCCCACGATGAAGGATATCTCCGTTGCAAAGAATTACCTTTCCGAAGATGAACTGAAGATTCTAAACAACCTTGTTTCCGGATATTTTGATTTCGCTGAAATACAGGCAATGCGTCATACGCCTATGTATATGAGCGATTATGTAGAAAATCTGGATCGCATTCTTTCCTCCACCGGCGAAGCCCTGCTCACTGATGCGGGAAAAATCAGCCATACACAGGCACTTGAAAAAGCAAGGGCGGAGTATAAAAAGTATCAGGTGCAAAATCTTTCCCCCGTCGAAGAAGAATACCTGCAAACCATTCGTGCCATTGAAAAGACGGCAAAAGAGGGAGATAAAAAATGACCCCACAGGAACTGAAAAACAGTATTTTGCAGCTTGCCATTCAGGGGAAATTATCCGAAAGACTACCTGAAGATGGTACTGCGAGAGACTTATTAGTTGATGTTTCAACGGACGACTCATTTGAAGGGCAACGCGTTAAACAGAAAATCATTACCGATATATCTGAAGATGACAAACCCTTTGATATTCCTGATGCGTGGGAATGGGTTAAGCTCGGCAATATATGCGTTATTGCACGCGGTGGTTCTCCGAGGCCTATAAAAGAATATATTACCACAGCGCCTGATGGTGTGAATTGGATCAAAATAGGAGACACCGAAAAAAACGGAAAGTATATAAGTCAAACTGCTGAAAAAATCAAGCCGTCTGGTGTTTCCAAAAGCCGGATGGTTCATGCCGGAGACTTCCTTTTAACCAATTCAATGAGCTTTGGCAGGCCGTATATTCTTAAGGTTGATGGATGCATCCACGACGGTTGGCTCGTAATTAGTCAGTCTAAAGAAGTATTTGACCAAGATTACCTTTATTGGCTGTTATCTTCGTATTACGCGTATATGCAGTTCAGCGACAAGGTAAGTGGCGCTGTAGTAAAAAATCTTAACAGCGATAAGGTGGCAAATTCTGTTTTCCCTCTCCCACCCCTTGCCGAGCAGAAGCGGATCGTCGCTAAGATTGAGGAACTGCTGCCGCTGATCGACCGCTACGAAGAAGCGTGGACAAAACTGGAAGAGTTCAACAAGCGTTTTCCCGGCGATATGCAGAAATCTCTCCTGCAAATGGCGATTCGGGGCAAACTTGTCGAACAACGCCCCGAAGAAGGCGCCGGCGAAGAACTCTACACCCAAATCCAAGCCGAAAAGCAAGCTCTCATCAAATCCGGAAAAATCAAAAAGGACAAACCCCTCCCCGAAATCACCGACGACGAAAAACCGTTTGATATTCCGGAGAGTTGGAAGTGGGTAAGACTGGGTAGCATTGTCTCTGTCTATGGAGGGAAAAGAATTCCTGCAGGAAGAAAACTTTCTTTGGAAGATACCGGTTATACTTATATTCGTGTATCGGATATGAAAGATGGATATGTATCGACCGAGAATCTTCAATATGTACCACAAGATATTTATCCTTCAATCTCAAGATATATCATAAACAAAGAAGATGTGTTTATAACAGTCGCAGGAACCATAGGTCGAGTGGGAAAAATCCCACCTGAACTTGATGGTGCAAACTTAACAGAAAATGCAGACAGATTAGTATTTTCTAATTTAGATCAAGATTGGCTGATAAAATGTTTACAGTCAGCGGTTATTCAGAATCAAATTGCAGATGCGACAACTAAGGTTGGACAACCAAAGTTGGCTATAATCAGAATTCAGAATATGATTATTCCGCTCCCGCCACTTGCTGAGCAAAAACGCATCGTCGCAAAACTTGAAGAAATCCTGCCGCTGTGTGAGAGGTTAAAATGAGTAAAGTTTTTATTTCGTATTCTTGGGAAGATGACGCACACAAAGAATGGGTGCGTTCATTGACGGATTCTTTGTTGGCCAATGGAATCGACGCAACTTTAGATCAATATGATCTTTCATTGGGAGACCGCTTGCCTCAGTTTATGGAACAGTCGATTGCAGTTTCTGATTATGTTTTGATTATCTGTACACCTACATATAAGCAAAAATCCGATAATCGTAGCGGTGGAGTCGGTTATGAGGGGCACATTATCTCCGGAGAGTTGCTAACAACAGGTAATGAACGGAAATTTATACCTGTTATTCGCAAAGGAACCGTTCATACAGCTATGCCCAACTGCTTATCTGGAAAACTGGGGATTGATCTGGCAAGTGAACAGCATTATAAAACGAATTTCAATGATTTGATTACCACTTTGCAAGGAAAAAAGAAGAAGCCCCCGGTAAATAATGCGTCATATAGGGTTGATGCTGTTCCTGCATCAAAGCAAACAGATGAGACCGAACCAATACATATTTTAGGAATCATAACTGATCAGGTTACTGTTCCGAAGATGGATGGTACTCGTGGCTCAGCGTTATATAAAATACCATTCAGATTATCCAAACGCCCCAGTGCTTTGTGGAAAGAGCTTTTTGTTCGCGCTTGGAATTCCCCTCCACGCTTTACCACTATGCACAGACCTGGTATAGCCTCTGTTTATGGAGATCAAATAATACTTGATGGTACAACTATTGAGGAAGTGCGTGATTATCATAGAGAAACGCTGATGTTATGCGTACAGATTGTTAATGATGAAGAAGCACGAATCATCAAAGAGGAACAGCTCAAAAAGGAACGTGAGGAATCACAAAAGAACAAGCATTTTTCGAATGTGAGAAGTGTCGCAGAGGGTATCAAATTTTAAGACGGCAACATTTATCAATTTTTATATTTTTGGCCTGTGCAAAACATATCGTCGTCATATTTGAAGAGCTCCTGCATCTATGTGAAGGCTGAAAAGAGGGAAACGATGGATATTTGCGATTTTATAGAATATATAGAGGAACGGACATGCCCATATACTTTTCGTGAAAACGGAAGGGCCAAGCTTTCAGAGTTGTTTAGAAAATACCCGGAGGATCTATTGCTGGAGTGCGTAGACATAGGGATATCTCAATATTTCCGGTATGACGCAGAAGGTAATCTTACTCAAGATTCGGTAGGCACTTTTCTTAACAAGCTTGGAGGAATTGCGTACAATAAATCGCGTTCACCAATAGATCAAGAAGTATATCATCTCAAAAACAAAGGCAGGGCCAGTTTTGCCTATTGGAATTCACAACGAGCCGACGAACTATTTACCGAGTACATTAAAGAGCTACGTTTATATGGCTGGTCAGATGATATGATTTCGAGCGATCTCCGCGGCGAAGCCGCCCAGATGATGAACAACTCCCGAAACTGGTCTGATTGGTCATCAACAATGGAACATTGGATAAATGACGTTCGCCATTGGGGTGATGAAGACACCGTTTCCGTTGAACAACTTGGGACTATACTGCCCAATGCATTATTTCAAGGATTGCAATCAAATTTTCAGTCTTTGTGCAAGCAGATAAACGCAAGCTATGAGAATAACCTGTATGATTGCGCCGCTGTAATAATGCGCCGACTTCTTGAGGGCCTTTTGGTATTGTCATTTCAAAATGCCGGCATAGAATCCGAGATACTGGATAAAAGCGGAAAGCATCATGTGGCACTTGATCAAATCATCAGAACCGCGGAACAAAATGAAACATTAGCATTGTCGGCCAATACCAAGAAAGATATGATGCTTTTCAAGGATTTAGGCAATTATTCGGCGCACAAGATATGGTACAACTGCACACAAGGCGATATTAAACCTCACATTCTAAAATACCGGGCGATAATTGAGGAATTGTTATATAAAGCAGGGCTTAAAAGCTGATTTTGTACCGAGTCCCATCGTAGTTATCAAAAAAAGCGAGATTCTATCCGTTTTCGGTGAGGATCTATGAAAGAGGCATTGATTATGGCAAGAATAGATACATTAACTGCCTATAGCTGCAAGTTCAGCTATCTGCAACGAAATAACCCTCTGATTGAAGAGCAGCGTGAAGCTATCAAAAAGGGAGAGCAACCAGATTTTGGCCTTTCGGATTTCTTGGAACTTTATGCCGAGTACGCCAAAAACCTTGCAATCGGTGAAAACACGGACAGGGCAATAATGATGGTAAAAGATCAAATTGTGCCTTTTCCCTATGAAGGAAGCAACTGCTGGCATATCATTCCGAGCGCGGGCAAGCAAGGGCGACCGGTTACTGTGATAAAGACCAGCAATGGTAAACGGTATGATTTTGGAGCTGATTCTGCGGCTTTGTATGACCATCATGTCTTTTGCTATTCAGATGGCGAGCACATTGTAATGATCTTCCACCGGCAGAACGGTTCCGGTTGCAAAAGCGTGTTCCTGGAAACCGCAAACAAGCTGCTCAAAGAAAAAGGTATCAAGCTTGAAATGGATGTTGTGGTTCCCTTTGAAGATGAACTCGGTGCTGCAGAGGCATTGAAAATTACATTGCAGTATACAGATAGCAGATTATCTTCAGATGTTGCAGAAAATATATCCGGGCCCAAAAGAAAGAAAAAAGTGATACGTGATTTAGGCCTGAATCTGGAATCATCGGAAAACTCTCGGATTAAGTGCCATTTAGATGAATTCCGCTTGGGTCATATTTCAAAAGATGTGGCTTTCGCTCGAATAAAGGCCGAAATCCACGATGACACCGAATACGATTCCGCAGAAGTGCGTCTTAAAATCGGAAACCATACAAAGAACTATCCGTGGAGTGAAATTGAAAATCTGTATGGTAATCATGATATTTCGGATGAATTACATACACTATATAAGAGTACCGGAAATTTCAAAGAGGCATTAAGGCATTTTGCAAATGAATACTATGATCAAATTATATCGTCGGGGGTATTAGAAAATGAATGATACCATATGGACGATTATTGCGGCAGCGCTGCTAATAATTTTGATGATTGGAAACCGAAAGGTTCGGCTTAAATCCTTGCTTTCTAAACAAATACAAGTGTTTAGGAACGCTCGAACCAATAAGATTTCCATATGGGATTTGCTTTGTTTTATCGTATTCCCTATTTGTTTGGCGCTAATAGTAGCGTATGTACTTGGAATCTGTATTGATGAAACATTGAGCGGGATATTAACTACCGTCTTTTCTTTAGTATTTACGGTTCTATTTGGATTTGCTGCAATAATAGTAGGTAAACTGGACAGTAAAAATGAACTTGAGAAGAAAGTGGTTGAGGAAACTTTTATTTCAATAATGTCTGCAACCGTCCTGTCGTTGATTTCAGTTATCTTCTCGATTATTGTGGTAAAGATTGAGGTAGAATGGGCTATAAGCCTTGTCTCAGCAATAGTTTATAGCGTATCAATTATGACAATAATGCTGTTATTACTTGTATCAAAACGGACCTTTATCATTTATAACGACACGACCAAGAAATAGTTGCTTTCGAGAAGGCATTTTGAGCATCAGATTCACACCTTTGCACGTTTTTCGAACTGCCGGTACAATATAATCAAACTAACGGAGGTTTGATTATGAAACTGACTTATACGAAATACGGAGATTACTACCTACCCGACTTGGATATACCAGCTCAAGAGCAAGTGCCGGTAAACCGGTATGGGCAGATGCACGGCAACTACCTGAAGAAGAACAACCGGACGGCGTACAACGAACTCCTTTTCTCAGGCAGACTGAACCGTTACCTGGCGGAGCTCGGCGAGCAGGCTGAGAAAATGCTTGCACTGCTGACGGAGCAGTACGTTGCGGCGGAGAATGTCACCGAAGAAATGAAGGCAGCGGATCAGATGGGTTGGGTACGTGCAATGAACTCCATCCGCAACCGTGCGGAAGAAGTTGTCCTTTCTGAGCTGGTGTATTGCTGACAAGTGAATAAAACAAGATGAGCGTCTGCTTTCATGACGAAGGCAGGCGCTTTTTCTTTTTGAGGTGGTGCCAATTGACCCCACCACCACGCTCGTTCACAATTTTTGCCTTTAATGTCCCATAAAACGGACTATAATTATGTTACAATTATTTTTGGAAAAGCAGGAACATTATCTGCAAGTTTATCACTACTTTATAAGTAGAGGATGCGATAATCTGACTGCCGAAAAAATATTTTTGAAAAAATTTCGGATATTAGGAACATTATTGCAATTCTCGTCACGTTAAAAAATAGAGGACACAATCCTCGGAAAGGAGATGAAAGAAAAATGCCAATTATGATGAAACGCAAGGACGGAACGATCACGCAATTCCGCAACGCGGAATATCTGTCTGCCTACTACTTTATTCCGAAGAGGATACTGGAGCAGTGCGGAAAGGAGCTGAACAGTATTCCGCGCAACCCGCAGAAGCTGATCCGCGATTATAATGCTGTCGCTGTCGTGGAAAGTGATCTGTTCATTCAGCTTATGATGGATGCCTACGCATATATGGTTTGGCCGTATATGTGTCCAGGCGAGTATATGGAAGTGTATTCCGGTTACGATCCGGCCTGGATATTTGCCCACTCTCCCGCGTACTGGGTTCAGGAAATGCTGGAAGAAAATGTGATACCGCCGTCGAGCCGTTTGCTGCGGATGAACGGAGATATTGACTGGGTAACGGAAACAGAGGTCAACGATATTCTTCTTTGGCTCGTTCCGCAGGCGATGGCGCACCACGGAATGCAAGAGGTCATTTCAATTGCAGAAGAATACCGCTGCTTTGAAGATTTTGATACCCGCGCCATCAATCAGAAAAAAGATTTCTACCGCAAATGGTATCACACGCAGACCATGCACCCGCAGATTTCTCTTGATGGGTTCAAGACGGATTACGCCGAAGAACACGACGGTCTGGAATGGGATACCGAAGACGAATCGGCGAACTTCGAGAACGAATTCACGGTAAAGGTCCTTGCAGAGCAGTTTATGGAAACACTGTCTGAAAAGGACAAGCAGATTCTTCAGCTTCGACTGGAGGGCTACACGATGGAAGAAGTTGCGGAAAAGCTCGGCTATGCCAACCACAGCGGCGTACTGAAGCGGCTCCGAAAGATCGGTCAGGCGTTTGAAAAATACGCCGACGTCGATTACGGCTTTGACGGAAAAAGAATCATTTGAGCATCTGTTGATAATTATCGGCAGGTGCTTTTTTGATGCCCGGATTTCTCCGGGTTTTATTATTTGATAACTGCTCCCACAAATTTGGGAGCAAAAGGAGGTGAAAAACACATGGAACGTTTCTACAGCATAGGCGCACTTTCACAAAGCATGGGGAGACCGAAGAAAGGCAACAATGTCTCAAATGTTTTAGGCATTATCGAAGACGGTGCTCTGGAGTTTCAGGATCTTTGCGAAGAGTATATCGAAGAGTTCCCGGAACTCTTGAAAGCGAACAAACCCCAACTGCGTCGGGTATTAAATGATTTGAGAGAATACCTGGACACCATTTATGAAGATTAGGAGGTGAAAAATCATGATGGTCAGAAAACAACCCACTCAAAGAAAGGAGATGATGAAGCATGGGAAAGATTCAACTGATCGATGCAGAGGCCCTGTATTACAAGCCCCTTGAGCATCCGAAAATGCTCATCGACGGTGTTCTCTCAGACGGTCTCGCAATTATGGCCGGTGACTCGAAAATAGGCAAGAGCTGGATGGTGCTCTGGATGTGCCTTCAGATTAGCAAGGGTGAGCCGGTATGGGGGCTCCCCACAAGAAAGACGGATGTCGTTTATCTCGCGTTGGAAGATCGCGAATGGCGCGTTCAGCAGCGTATGCAGGACCTGACGGATACTCCGCCGGACAACCTGCATTTCGGTTTCTCCTGCGGTCAGCTCGGTGCCGAACTGGAAAGCCAGATCGAGGACGTATTGAAAGATTATCCCTCCACGGGGCTGCTCTTCATCGATACGCTTCAGATGGTAAGAGACAACGTATCCTCAAAGGTCAATGCCTACGCGCAGGACTACAAGGATCTGTCCTCTCTTAAGAAGATCGCAGACAATCACGGTATCTGCATCTTCGTCGTACACCACACCCGCAAGGAACGGGACGGCGGGAATATCTTCAACGATATGACCGGCTCGACCGGAATCATGGGCGTGGCAGATACCGGCATGATCCTGCGTAAGGATGACCGGTTCGGAGACAATGCAACCCTCTGCATCACCGGGCGTGACGTGGAGGAGAAAAAACTGAAAATGCAGATGCGCGGCGTCAAATGGGAGATTACCGAAGAACTCAGCGCCGACGATCTACGTAAGGAAAGAATCCCCGATTTTGTGTTCAAGGTCGTGGATTTTCTTTTTGAGCACAGACAGTTTGAGGGTACTGTTACCGAATTGCTTGCCGCTGTCGGCAATACCGTGCTGAAACCCAACGTTGCCAGCAAGTATCTGACACGCTTTTACAGCGAGGTATTTGTTCCGATGGGTATCACCTATGAGTACCGCAAAACGGCGGCAGCGAGAACGATCAGCTTAACGCTGAATGACGGTGCTGACGGTGATGACGGTCTTTCCGGGACCGAGAGGCTTGCGTCACTAAGGGCGAAAAATGACGGTAGATCCTCACTCCCCAATTCACCGTCACAATCGTCATTTGCGTCATGGGAGGAGGTGGACGACGATGAAGAATTACCGTTCTGAGGGGTGCGGGGCTATACACCGCTTTTCTATCCGTAAGGATAGCGAGCATGGGATTTGTATAGCCGTCCGGCTCCCAATCCCGACGTATCTCCCGATACGAAAGGGGCGTGCCCCTGTAACCCCGCTGAGAGGAGGTGAATACCATGCGTAACCGAACGGATGAAATAAACGTGAGGGTTTTCAAAACCGAGAAGAATACCATCCGAAGGAAAGCAAAGAAATGCGGCATGAATATGTCGGAATATCTCCGCACACTCGGAACGGAATCAGCGGTGAAGGAAGCCCCGCGTGAGGAACTGATGCAGGCGTACCGGAAGCTGACGAAGCTCCACGACGGTATCCGCTATGAGGTCGCCATGACCGAGTTTAATGACGCCTTTACGGAGATCGAGGGGCTGCTTTTGAAAGCCTACCACGGAGAGGAGGATAATGCCGATGGCGGTAACGAAGATCTGGGCGATCCATGACAGCGTTTCCCGCGTCGTGGAGTATTGCAGCAATCCCGAAAAGACAAAGCTGACAGATCTGGAGCAGGTGCTCATCTATGCCGCCAACAAAGCTAAAACGCTCGATGAGGGTGAACAGAGTTACGCCGTTTCCTGTGTGAACTGTACGCCCGATACGGCGATCAAGGAAATGACTGCTACGCAGAAGCGCTTCGGCAAGACCGGCGGCAACGTCGCCTACCACGCTTACCAGTCCTTCAAGACCGGTGAGGTGTCGGCGGCGGAGTGCCATCAGATCGGGCTGGAAACAGCTCGGAGGCTGTGGGGTGATAATTATCAGGTGCTTGTGGCAACGCACTTCAACACAGGGACCTACCACAATCACTTTGTTGTGAACTCCGTCGGGATGTGGGACGGAAAAAAGCTGGAAGCCAAATACGGCGTTTATTATCAGCTCCGCGCTATGTCGGACCGTATCTGCAAGGAGCACGGGCTGTCGGTGGTAAAGAATCCGCAGAAGCACAAAACGGCGCGTTCGGTCTACTTTGCCGAAAAGAACGGTGAACCAACCCGCTTCAATCTGATGCGCGAGGCACTGGATGAAGCTATGACGATGGCGTCCAGTTGGAACGAACTTTCGACGGTGTTGCGTAAGATGGGATATGCTTTTGAAAGCGGCCCCTATCACAAGTACGCAACGATTCGTTCCATCGGCTCAAAGAAAGGCGTCCGCACCTTCCGGCTTGGTGATGAGTACAGTAAGGAATGTATCGAGGACAGGCTGATAGATAACCAACGGGACTACCGGATAACACGGAGATATTTTGAGTTTATGGAGCCCTACACAAAGGAATACGCAAGAGCAAACCCGCCTACGGAATTGTATTACCGCAAGCGGGATTTTTATTTCAAAGCTCCCCGCGTGACCGGTTATATCAGCTTCTTCCGGTGTGTTGCCATCGTGCTCGGTATCGCTCCGATGTACGAAAAGCAGTATCAGAAGCCGTTGTCGGCAGAATGTCGCGAGGCCTGCCGCAGATTGGATCGTTACACCGATGAGGTAACGCTTGTCTGTCAGGAGCATCTGGAAACGCCGCAGGATATTCAGGACTATATCGTCCGAATGAATGCGGAGATCGACGAGGTGACTGCCGTCCGCAGCAAGATACACAATAAGCAGCGCAACTGCACAGATCCTGCACAGATGGAAGAACTCAAAAAGAAATGCGCGGCCTGCACGACAGTGCTTGCAGACCTACGCAAAAAGAAGAAAACAGCCTGCGACGTGATTGAAGATAATCCGAAGCTCCGGGAGCTTTTGGAAGCTGAATTCGAGGCACGGCTGGAAAACGACCCGTATCTTTCCGAAAGAGAGAAACGCGCCATTGTCGGGCAGATTTCCCCCGAACGAAAGGAAAAGGATTATGAACGCTGATTACAGCAGAAAGGAATGATTTTATGAAGAAAAACCAGGTAATTGATCTGGGATTGACCGGCTACGACGAGCTGTTCATGAACGATCAGGAACGTGCGGATATCCGAAAACCGAAGGTCGAGGAGATTCCGCTGACAGAGCTTACGCCCTTTAAGGATCACCCGTTCAAGGTAAAGAACGATGAAGAAATGACCGAGCTGATGAAAAGCATTGCCGATTCCGGCGTTCTTGCTCCTGCGCTGGCACGTCCGAAGGACGGAGGCAGTTATGAGCTGATCTCCGGCCACAGACGGCTTGCCGCTTGCCAGACACTCGGTATGGAAACAATGCCTGTTATCATCCGTGATCTGACAGATGAAGAAGCCGTCATCACGATGGTGGACAGCAACCTGCAAAGGGAGCATATCCTACCGTCTGAGAAAGCATTTGCGTACAAGATGAAAATGGACGCGATGAAACGCCAAGGGAAACGGTCGGATTTAACTTCGTCGCAAGTTGCGACAAAGTTGGATGCTGCGGCAGAAATCGGCAAACGTGCCGGTGAAAGCCGGGATCAGGTATTCCGCTATATCCGCTTGACCGAGTTGATTCCCGATATCCTCCAGATGGTGGATGACGGAAAAATTGCCCTTACTCCGGCGGTGGAACTTTCGTATCTGCAGGATTTTGAACAGGAAGCGCTCTTCTCCATTATGGACTGCGACGAGGTGACACCGTCGCTTTCTCAGGCTCAGCGTTTGCGCCGCATGAGCGAGGATCAGACGTTTACTGACAGAACTGCGATGCAGGTACTATCCGAAGTAAAGGGCAATCAAAAAGAATATGTAAAGGTTCCGGTGGATTCGCTGCGGAGCTATTTCCGCCCGGATACCTCTATTAAACAGATGACCGAGACACTTGTCAAGGCTATGGAATTTTACAACAAACACTTGGAGCGTCAGCGCAGAGATCGCGACGCCCGCTAATTTGAAAGGAGATTAAAATCATGAAAAAAAATAACGAACTCAACTATTTTAACGAAACCAGAAAGCAGGAGCTTGATAAGATGATCGCCGATTTTTCGGACGAGGGGTGCATGTTCGTGGAGGATATGTTCACGGAATTTAACGCTTGTTTCCGTCGCGGTTATGACCGCAGCAACGGCAGAATGACCGTTTCCTTCGGTGACGAGCTCGGCAATGACCTGACCTTTATTCTCAGCCGTGAGGAAATCGAGTACGTCACAGCAGGTGTGACCGAAAAGCTCGATAATCTCGTCTGTGACAGCTTCACTCCCTATGAGGAGGACGATGCTGAAAAAGGAACGATCAGACTTACTCCGGTAAACACCGAAAAAGAGCTTGATATGCTTCTCACTCATGTGCTTGGTGATGATGGGGGTGGTGCCGATGACTAAGGCCGAGATTCAGACGATGTACGAGGTGATGTTTACTGATTATCCCGATATTGTAAACGTGGCACAGGTGCAGAGCATGCTGAATATCAGCCGTCATCTGGCCTATTCGCTTATCAACGACGGATATATCCCCGGAATCAAGATCGGCAACGCATACCGCGTTCCGAAAGTCAACGTGATCAATTACGCGCTTTCGGCGGGTAATTCCGGACCGGCAGCGTAAAATTCTGATTTGAACTGAAATGGCACATTGGACGGGCATTCGAGTAGGCCGTATAATGATTACGGTCCGAAAGGGTGCCCGTTCTTTTGCTATCGACAAAGGAGGTAAAGATTATGATAGCAGGACACCTGCAAATTAAAAACGACTATTACTATATGGTCCTGAGTTATACGGACTCCGACGGCAAACGAAAGCAGCCGTGGATCCCGACAGGACTTTCCGTGAAGGGAAACAAAAAGCGAGCTGAGAAAATGCTGATAGAAACACGGCAGACCTATGTGCCGCCGGTCAGCGGCGGTAACGGGCATCTCTCTGCGGATATGCTGTTTGCCGACTATATGGAAACGTGGCTTGAGATTATTCGCGGCTCCGTGGAAAAGACTACTTTTTCTTCTTACACACAGATGGTCAAGAAAAAGATTGTACCGTATTTTCGTGATACGGGTCTCACACTCGGTTCCATTCAGGCCAAGCATATTCAGAGCTTTTATCTGTATGAGTTGAAATCTGTTTCCGCCAGCACGGTGATCCACGAACACGCAAATATTCACAAAGCTCTGAAATATGCCGTAAAGATGGATCTCATTCCGTTTAATCCCGCCGATAAGGTGGAACGCCCGAAAAAGCAGAAATATATCGCCGATTACTACCGGTTGGATGAGCTGGAAAAACTTTTTGAAGTGACGAAAGATCATCCCTATTCCTTGCTGATTCAGATGACCGCTTTTTACGGGCTGAGGCGAAGTGAAGCGCTCGGCCTGAAATGGGATGCGATTGACTTTGAGCGCAATACCATCACCATCAGGCATATTGTAACCGAAGCAGAGGTGGACGGCAAATCTGTGATCATCAGCGAGGATCGCGCCAAAACAAAATCAAGCTTACGTTCGCTCCCGTTGGTGGGACATTTCAGAGAAAAACTTCTGGAACTGAAAGAGCAGCAGAAGGAAAATAAGCGCGTCTGCGGAAACTGTTATAGCTACGACTACGACGGTTATATCTTTGTTGATGCTATGGGGACGATCTTCAATCCCAACGCGGTAACAGAGAACTTCAGCAAAATTCTGAAGAGAAACGGTCTGCGACATATTCGCTTCCATGACCTCAGACACAGCTGTGCATCATTGCTTCTTGCAAACGATGTTCCGATGAAGCAGATACAGGAATGGCTCGGTCACAGTGATATCAGTACAACGGCGAATATTTACAGCCATCTGGACTACAAATCCAAGATCACTTCCGCGAATGTTATGGACAATGTTCTTGCGCTTCCGGACACCAAAAGTCAGGGCTGGTAAGCACAGTTCTTGCAAAAAATCAAGGCAATCCCGAAAAGCCTTGATATATAAGGCTTTTCGGACATTGCCGGTTCTAACAAACGTGCAAAAAACAGCCGAAAAAGAGCTGGATTTCCCGCATTTTCCGCAAGATCAACACCTTGCCGAGAAAAAGGAAAAGTCCAGAAAACCCTTGAGTTTACTGGACTTTTTGGCGGAGAGGATGGGATTCGAACCCATGTGCGATTGCTCGCAAACTGATTTCGAGTCAGCCCCGTTATGACCACTTCGATAC
>OGOI01000872.1_pt1 | contig 21913 bp, 18 predicted proteins | sample 1552631 | NCBI WGS metagenome assembly OGOI01 (sample SAMEA2580204, study PRJEB22360) | human gut metagenome | biome: human gut; feature: human-associated habitat; material: faeces | place: Denmark | collected 2008/2010 | reverse complement strand
CCAGTCCCACCGAGAGCACCACGGCCAGCATCGACAGCACGTTGATCGAGAATCCCGCGGCATACATCACGAAGAACGTGCCGATCAGCGACACGGGGATCACGATGCAGGGGATCAGCGTCACGCGCCAGTTGCGCAGGAAGAGGAAGATGATGATGATGACCAGGATGAAAGCCTCGTAGACGGTGGTCCTCACCTCGTCGATCGAGGCGCGGATGAAGCGCGTGTTGTCGAATCCGTAGGAGGTGACCACGTCGTCCGGGAGGTCCTTCTTCATGCTCTCCATGCGTGCGTACACGGCATCGGCGATCTCGATGTGGTTGGCGCCCGGCTGGGGGATCACGACGACGCCCACCATCGGAATGCCGTTCATTTTCATGTAGCTGCGCGTGTCCTGCGGACCCAGTTCGGCGCGTCCCACGTCGCTCATGCGGATGATGCGGTCGGCGTCTTCGCGCACCACCAGGTCGTTGAACTCCCGCGTGGTGTGCATCAGTCCCATCGTGCGGATCGTCAGCTCCGTGGTGTTGCCCTCGATGCTGCCCGAAGGCAGTTCGACGTTCTCGCGGTCGAGGGCCGTCTTGATGTCGGTCGGGGTGATGCCGTAGCCGGCCATCTTCGCGGGGTCGAGCCACAGGCGCATCGAGTAGCGTTTTTCGCCCCAGATCTGCACGCCGCTCACGTCGCTGATGGTCTGCAACTGCTCCTTGACCGTCAGGTCGGCGATCTCGCTCAATTCGAGCAGCGACCGCTTGTCGCTCTGGATCGTGACCATCAGAATCGGCGAGGCGTCGGCGTCGGCCTTGGTCACGGTCGGGGGGTCGCAGTCGCGCGGCAGGTAGCGCTGGGCGCGCGAAACCTTGTCGCGAACGTCGTTGGCGGCGGTTTCGAGGTCCACCGAGAGTTCGAACTCGACGGTGATGCGGCTCTGGCCCTGGCTGCTGACGCTCGACAGCGAGCGGATGCCCGGGATGCCGTTGATGTTCTGTTCGAGCGGCTCGGTGATCTGGTTTTCGATCACGTCGGCGTTGGCGCCCGGGTAGGAGCACGAGACCGAGATGATCGGGTTGTCGACGCTCGGGAATTCGCGCACGCCGAGGTAACTGTATCCGATCAGACCGAATAGCAGGATGATGATCGTCAGCACCGACGCCAGGACGGGCCTCCGGATGCTCAGTTCGGAAATGTTCATGCGGCGGAGGGTTTATTCGACGGTGTCGAGTTTCACGGGAAGCCCCTCGCGCAGCTGCAACGTGCCGGAGGTGATGAGCGTGTCGCCGACGTTAAGCCCGTCGATGATCTGGATGCTCGAATCGGTCCGCAGTCCGGTTTTCACCTCCGCGGCGTGCGCCTTGCCTCCCTTGTAGAGGAATACCTTGTCGACGCCCATCTCCGGCACGAGGGCTTCGGTCGGGATGGCGATGGCGTCGGGAATTTCGTGCATGCGGATCTGCACCGTCGCAAAGCGTCCCGGCAGCAGTTTGCCCCGCGTATTGGGATACTTCGCCCGGACGGCCAGCGTGCGGGTGGCGATGTCGACCTTCGATTCGGTGGCGTAAACCGCGGCTTCGAAACGCTCCTGCCGTCCCTCGATGGTGAACGAGAGGCGCGTGCCGGGCTTGATCTGGTTGGCATAGCGTTCGGGGACGAAAAAGTCGATCTTCAGGGGCGAAATCTTCGTGAGCTTGGCCACCACGACGCTGGGCGAGGCGTAGGCGCCTTCGCTGACGTTGCGCAGGCCGATCACGCCGTCGAACGGCGCTCGCAGCTCCGTGAGCGCGATGTTCGACTTCACGATGTCGATGTCGGCGTTGAGCATCGCCAGTTCCGTGCGGGCCTGTTCGTAGGCCTCCTGGCTCACGGCGTCCTTTTTGAGCAGGGCGCTCTGGCGGTAAACGCGGTCTTCGGCCAGTTTGAGCTGCGCCTCGTAACGCGAGAGCTGGGCCACGAGCGGCAGGTCGTTGACCTTGGCCAGCAGCTCGCCCTTGCGGACGACGGTGCCCTCCTGGAAGTTGATCGCCACGATTTTGCCCGAGGTTTCGAACGAGAGGTCCACCTCCTCGTCCGGCAGCAGGTTGCCCACCGTGGTGATGCCGTCGGTGAGCCGCTGCGGACGGACGATGCGTCCGTTGACGTTGAGGGTGCTCTGTCTGCGGGGCGCGATCGGCGCTTTGGCGGCGTCATCCGATGCCGGAGCTTTGTCGTTCAATAGATTGTAGAGGCCCAGGATCAGGCAGAATACCACGAGAACGATGGCCGTGATGATCCATTTCTTTTTCTTATTCATTGCGAGAGTCCGGTTTTGCGTAGGGTATTGTATGCAAAGATACGAAAAAGGCGGATGGATGCAAAACCGAATGGGCGTCCGGTTCTGGTGCCCTTTCCGACGAATAAAAGTGTCGTAACGATGCCGAAAATGCCCAAAAAGCGTGTTGGCCGTCGGCTTTTGACAGTGAAACGAGCCGGTTGCTGAAATATAGAATTAGAAAACTTTGTCCGATTGTCCGGTTTCGGACGGGTGAAACGGAAAAATTCGGAGGTGAAATAATGCCGGCTTTACGCGTCTCTGCATTTTTCGATCGTCTCGAAGGCCGTGTTCATCGGGATTTTTCGGTTTACGCATTGGTTTAAACAAATTCCCGATTTCGCCGTGAAAACCACAGAAAACAAGATGCGAAAAAACCGCCTGCAAGTTGCAAGCGGCTGTAAACAACAGAGGGAAAAGCATTTGCCTTTCCCTCCTTGTGACACCGACAGGACTCAAACCTGTAACCTTCTGATCCGTAGTCAGATGCTCTATTCAATTAAGCTACGGTGCCGAATTGCGAATGCAAATGTAGGGCAATGTTGATTAACAGATAGTTACGGTCGTGAATTTTGTCGATGATTTTCTCTTTTTCGTGCTGTTACTCGGCGCGGTTTAAACATTGGTTTAAACATTTCGGGTGATTCGTTTTTCCCAAAGTTGGGTTAATAAATTAAGTGAATTAGTTGATTGTTTGATAAATAGAGAAAGTGACAAACTATGTCGAAAGGGTAATTATATAGCCCCTCGTTTTTAGTCTGTCACTTGTCGTTGTCAAAGGAAAACTGCATTTTTTCGGCCTGCCCTTAACCTTTTAAGATATATAGTATATATAACTCCATTTTTTGTGGAGTAATATTCTTTACCTCTAATACGTGCGTCTGTTCCGTTACTACCGTTCTCTGTCTTGGTTTTCTCAATCAGACGCTTTCGGGCAATAGAATCCCTACATTGATTTTCTCCTGCATTTGTTTTATTTTTGTTTCTGTCATCGTTTGATAAAATCGGACCAACTTTTTCAAAGGGTCTATTATTAGCCCCCTTGTCAAAGTCGGTCCTATCTCTATTCCTACAAATAAGCTCCGATGTAATTGGCTCCGAATCTATTTTTGAGATTCCAATTTAATTTTAGCGAAATATTCATTGGCGAATTGATCTTTTTTTACCCGTATTTTTTCCGATGAAATAAATCTTGAAATAAATAATTTGGCAGAATATGTTATCAAACCTAAAACCCCTGCGGATATTAATGTTCTCAAGCTATAGCAACCTGTTTCGCTGGGGACACCATCGATTATAGTAAAAATATTTATTGAAATAAAATTGTCCAATTTTTCTGGGAAAAATAGTGCATAAAACATATATATCAACACACATAGAGTTATAATATTAAAAAATGCTGTAGAAATTCGGCTGTTACGCATTTTTGAGGCAACATATGAATCTCTGCCTACTTTAATCGCAATATTGTATTGATTAACTGCTGCTGACAATGCCTCCTCCTTGTTCTTTAACAGCCTTTCTTTGTCCTTTATCGCTTTTTCTTTCGATGCTTCCAACTCCTGACGCGCTCTCTCTTGCTTTGATTTTAAATCCGTAAGTGAATTGACAGTATTTTTAAGATCGTCCTGATTTTGTTTTAATTCCTCGATACGTTTGTCTGTTTCTGATTTAGCAAAATATTTAGCCCTTTCAAAAATAGTTTCGTCATCTTTATCGCCATTAATAATATCCTTAAATCGATTTTCGACAAGAATATTCATTAGCCCTCTTTGTGTTTCAACATCTGCGGTAATTTCACTAATTCCTGCAAGTATTATTTGCAATTTCTCTCCGCTAATCGCTTGCTCATTACTACGAAGATTTAGGAAATTTACAAAACTTTTGTAATCATCATTTGTGCGATTTAAGAATCTTAATATGATGCTTAACCATTGGCTTGGAAGCAAGACTATTGGGATATTATCATTACGCAGGTAATCCCAACGGCGTAGTACTTGATCTGTTGAAATTAAAAAATATCCTGTTTCATGGATATTATTACATTTATTACCTCTTTTTGTTTCTATCCATAAAGTATTTTCGGCGTCAATATAAGCACTATTCTCATAAGCAGTATTGTCCTGTTGTTGCTTTTGTGAATATATTTGGGCACTCATTTCCCGCAATTGCGATTGTATATGCTCATCTTCAATATTATATGGACATTTTTTCTCGATGGTTATGTTATATTTCTTTACAAACTCATCATATAAATTGTAGATATGAGCTAAAAATAAATCCGTACTACTGTTAACTCTTTTTGACCTCCATTTATGATAAAAATTACATATTTCTTCGTTAAAACTATTTTCAACGTACACAGAAGAAGATACTCTGGGATTGTTAAATCGTCTAATGTTATTTATATGGAATTTTATGCTGTCTTTAAACTCTTCTTCTGTAAATTTTGTAATTATAAGTTTCTCGCCAACATCATTAAATTTCTGTAAAAAAGTCTTTGTTAAAACCTCTCTTGCTTCTCCATTAATGCCTAATGCTCTATAGATTACATTGGCATCCAAATAAATTTGTTTATTCCTTAAACTTTGAAACGATAAGCTATTGCTTTTATTTGTTAGTATGCTGTACTCAATAGCATAACTTGAAATATCAAAAATAGCTTTGTCTTTAAATGGTTGCTCCCAATTTAAAAAATTATTGATAATGTCTTTTTCCGAATCACTATAATTTTGTGGATTAACCCTAAATTGTTCCGTTGTCTGTTTTTTTGCGTTAATGAGTTTTTGAAAACTACCGACATCATTACTAAATAATTCGTACAAAAATTTGTATATCAATTCTTTGGCTGATATGCTAAATAAAGTCTCAAATTCGACAATGTAATCATCAATTGTTTTATCCTTAATTTTAGAACGTAGAACATCTTCACGTTCATTAGTAAGACGAACTATTAGCTTCCCTTTATTTGAGGATATTTCAAATCCTGAATTCTTTGGGGATTTTATAATGTCGTTTATTTCATCTTCGCTAAAAACTAACTCGTATGTTGCATTGATGTATATGCATAAATTAGGGATAGTTATGAATTGATTGCCATTTTCAATCAATGCAGACTCGATAATTTTCCGATGGGTAGTTTTGGGAGAAACTTCATAATTGTTATCAGCATATAATATAGCTGATAATCTGAATAATTCATTTGTCGGGTTAGTGTTCATATCATTTGAGGCTTGTTGTCTACAAAGATAATGAATTGCAATTAATTATTTAGGAAAGCACTTACATATTTCTCACAAAATCCCGCTAACGGGAATCTCACTACCTCGTCCCGTCCATCGGGTGTGACGTATTGGAATAGGATTGTATCGGCTTTCACGTGGTAGTCAAACAAATTCACCTTTTCGCCCGTTCCCTCAATTTGTGCCTCGTTAGCCGTCATTGTGCCGATTATTCCGTCCATATCTTCGAGTTCGCATTTTCATCCGAATATGTATTGTCGGTTCTTTGTAAGGATAATTTCGACGGGCTTTGTTATGTCTGCCATATTAGGGGCAAACAGGTAAATAAATGTTTCGGGAAATATTTCGTCTTTGGGTTTTCCTACAAGCAGGACTATTCCCTCTGTTTGGCTCCATTTAACCGCCTTTTGAATTATCTGCTTATCCTCTCATGCGTCGGTCTTTCATTCTGTTTTAGGTTGTTTGTATCTGTTCATTTTAGCTAAAATTTAATTGTTATTTATCTTTATAAAGATAAGATTATTAGCGGAATAAACAAAATAAGAAAGTGACAAACTCTGCAAAAGGGTCTTATAGATTAACCTTTTTACAAAGTCTGTCACTTATTTGATTATGACAAAAAATCAGATTTTCTTGTAGGTATATGTGTACTCGAATTTTTCGCCATCTTCTTTTTCTCCTTTTTCAAAGAGGGTTAGGTTTTTCGTCGATAATGATTGTATTTCATATTTAATGCTACCTTCACTACCCGCCGTTGTTAATGTTTTTCCTGCGATGGTATAAGTATAATTGCTTGAATGTCCAGCCCCATTGTCGCTGTAACTTGTACGTATCATTGTCCCGTTTTCTTGGAAATTGAGTGTCCAATAATAGGCATCATCAATCGCAGGATAATCTTCCGAAATTTCATCGCGGGTTCCGTCGCTGTATGTAACCCATCCTTCACTGTGAGTTATTTGCCATGTTCCAACGATTGACGCATCCTTGTTGTCATCATCATCGGAACAAGCCGAGAAAGAAACTACCGCAAACATAGCGGCCACAATAAGAAACAACTTTTTCATAGTTGCAATAAGTTTAGGTTGTCGCCCCAGCACCAACGCGACGGTTAATGTTTGATTTTTAAGAAACAGAAAGCGTGGAACTGCAATGCCACGTCTTAACTTGAAGGTCGTAGGAAACCCATAGATGCAGATGTAGTGATAGCAGCCCACGCTATACGCGTGAGAACCACTATGCCCTCCTTGCATCTAATTGAAAATTTCCTACGTTTTCAAGTTACAAGATAAGCATAACGCTTCTTCTCAATATGTCTGGAACGAGCGAACTCTATCCAAATACAAAAATACGCAATTTTCTTGAGTTATAATATTAACCACTGAAAATTATGAAAGAATTTTATGGCAACCTAATTCAAAATTTGTAATTTTGATACAGCTAAAAAATTGATAAATAATGAAACTTAAAAGTACAGTAATAAAGAATTATAGAGGTATCAAAGAAGAGACATTGGTTTCATTTCAGGATTTCAATTGTATTGTGGGTAAAAATGATGTGGGGAAATCTACTTTATTGAAAGCAATAGATGCATTCCTTAATGAAAATAATCCTAATATAGAGGATAAAAACGTATATAGTGATTCCAATTTTATCGAAATAAACTTAATTTTTGATTCTGCGTCAAGTCCAATTATTTTGGATGATACTATTCCGGTATCACTTTTTGATGAAGAATTAGTTGATGAAAATGGATTAATCTCAGTTAAAAAGGTCTGGGATGTATCCCAAAAAACGATTAAACCTAAAATCTTTTTATGTCGCAAGATATATGATGCAGATGACTTTGTTATGTTGAGTGAAAAAGAGTTACGTACTCTTTGTGCAAAGTTTCATATAGAAACGGCAAAAGCAAACGGAGAAGAATATAACAATAAAGAAAAGCGGGAGAAATTGCGTGCATATCATCATGAAGCAGGCACGTCTTTCCATTTCGATTTTGAAGAAATGCCTGCTACGGGTACAACTCGTCCTAAAAAAATAATAGAAGCATTAAAAGGTATTTTACCGACCTTTGAATACTTTAGAGCTGACAGATCACTTTCAGATAGTGATACCTCTGTCCAAAAATATTTTAAGGATCAGGCTTATAAATTATTGAAATCAGAGATTTCGACAGATGAAGTTGAAGATTCGATTAGGCATCATATTGAGGAGGCATTAGGCAAAATTACACAAAAAATCAATCAAGTAGTTCCAGAAGATGAACAAGTTGAAGCTCAAGTGGAGTTTGATTGGTCGAAATTAATATCTACATCATTTCGTTGTAAAAAAGATGAGGCTAATATTCCTCTAACATCCAGAGGGGATGGTTTCAGACGGATTACAATGATGTCTTATTTTGAGATGTTAGCCGAAGAAAAACACTCTGGGAGGGATATGTTATTTGGGTTTGAAGAACCTGAAACTTTTTTACATCCCGAAACACAGCAGCAATTATATTCAAAATTAATCGGGATGAAAGATAATGGATATCAAATATTGGTAACAACTCATTCTCCTAATATCGTTGCCGAAAGTAATATTGAAGATTTGATATTTATACAACGAATAGATGGAAAGTATACTGTTCGACAACTTCCTCGTATAGATATTTATCAAATTATAGAAGAGTTAGGCATAAAAAGAAATAGTGCGCTTTTGAATGTATTCGGTGATATAAAAGTCCTGTTTTTACTTGAGGGTATTGATGATGTTGGTGCTTTTAATACTTTAGCTCGGGAATATAAGAAACATGGTGATATAGAGAAGACATTTGATGAGTTAGGTGTTTTATTAATTCCGGTTGGTGGATGTGGCGCTATCAAGCATTGGGCAGATTTGCAGATTATTCGAAAAATGCACAAACCATATTATATTTTATTAGACTCAGACAAACTTAATAATGATATGGATTCACCTAATTTATTAAGACTTAGAGAGCTGGGGTATGATGAAACCAATAGCAGTGTTACTCAAAAAAGAGAAATAGAATGCTATATACATCCTGATTATTTTAAAACGCTTAATCCTCCTATTGAAATCGAGTATGGAGATTGGGATGATGTAAAAACAATCTGCAAAAATCATGAATCATGTATCCAACTGGGTGGATCAAAAGTTTGTGCAAAACATTTCCAGAACTTAATATATGAAGATTTAAGAAAAACATTTTGCCCGGATGGAGAGCATGATGAGTTCCTCGACATTTATCATAAAATTTATGATATGTGCGAAGCTTGATTCCCTATATTTACTTTTTACCAATTAGTATGTTCTTGTTATTTGTTATAGGAGGTTGTGTAATTATTATAGCCATAATAGTTGTAATAGTGAAACGACTGCGTCTTACAAAGCAATCGGAACAACTTTCCGCAAAGATTGGTCGTATTCCCTCCTATGAAAGTGCAATAACGAACGACGGTAGAAAAGAAGCTGTTTATGCTCACAATGAGCGTTTTTCAGTCGATATTATTACGGATTTAGAGACCAGTTTTGCCGCCCGTTATATAACCTTTGCGCAAGAAAAAGAATTTACCTGTTATTACGCGGATTATTACCAAGAAGCAAATGCGCTCGTTCCACAACTCAAAAAGTTCAGTATCGAGCCATCGGATGTCATTGTAAAATTTCTCCATGATTTCGATAATATCGGCAAGCTCGTCAGATTGCATAACCAGCAAGTTATCCAAAATTCGCTCGATAGGCACAAACTCTTTTTCGATCATTGTTTGAAATATCCGTTGGACGAACAGCAGAGGCGTTCCATCGTATCGGAAGAGGATAATTGTCTGGTCGTAAGCAGTGCCGGAAGCGGCAAGACATCCTCCATCGTAGGAAAGGTCAAATACCTGATTGAAATAAAGAAAGTCGATCCGACACGGATTCTTCTTATCAGCTATACGAACAAGGCTGCCGCCGAGCTGACCGAACGAATGGGAATCGAGGGCTTGCGCGGCTATACATTCCATAAGTTGGCCCTTGATCTGATCGGGCAGCAAACAGGTAATAAACCTTCGATCTGCGACAATACGGATGCGTTGTTCGTGAAAATATACCGCGATTTGCTGGCCGATTCGCGATTCCGCAAACATGCGGTCGAGTATTTCGTCGATTATCAAGCCAATGAGGCGGATTGGGAGAAACGGAAAAATGAAAGACGGCAGCAGCTGTCCGAACAAAAGGACGTGCGGCTGAAAGCCATGGTTCCGGATATGGACGGCAAACAGATTTACGTGCGGAGCGAGCAAGAGCAGAAAATCTGTTTCGTCTTATCGTCCCTTGGCGTGCAGTTCAGATACGAGGAGCCTTACGAGCATCCGGTGGCCGATGCGATGCACTCCCAATATAGACCGGACTTTTCAATCTATTTTGAGCGTGACGGTAAACCGCAGCGTCTTTATCTGGAGCATTTCGGGGTAGATGAACACGGCTTCGTACCCGCATGGTTCGCCAAAGATCGGAATATATCCTACGAGGAGGCCAATCAAAAGTACAACGACGGCATCACATGGAAGCGGGCCGCCCACGAGAAATTCGGAACAAGACTAATTACGACGTCCAGCGTGGATTTTTACCGTTCGGATATTCGTGAGACGCTCAAACAATTGTTGCTCGATGCCGGTGTCCCTTTGCAAGAACGAACAGATACAGAGTTGTACAGCATGGTATTACCGGAGGGCAGCAAGCAGGAAAAGGCATTTATTAGATTGATCGCTACATTCGTCACCTTGCTGAAATCGAGTTGTCGATCATTGAAAGACGTCTTGAAACAGACTGACGAAGCCAATGACCGGCGTAGTGAGTTCGTAGTCAAAAACATTTTCCGTCCCGTGTATGAACGCTATGCGGAGGCTTTGCGCAGTGGCGGACAAATCGACTTTACGGATGCCATCTTGCAGGCGACCGAACTTTGCCGGGCAACGCATCCTGTGTCGTATGAATATATCATTGTCGATGAATTTCAGGATATATCCGTTGACCGCTACAACTTTCTCAAAGCCTTGCGCGAGGGAAATCCTCCGGCAAAACTCTATTGCGTAGGTGACGACTGGCAATCCATCTATCGTTTCTCGGGAAGCGATATGGCTCTTTTCAATAATTTCGCAGCTTTTTTCGGCCCAACCGAAATCAATAAAATCGAAACGACCTATCGTTTCGGTGAGCCGTTGGTTGGTTTATCGGCTCGATTCATCCAACGTAATACGGCTCAAATAAAAAAGAACATTCGGCCGTTCAGCGAGCAAAGGAAAACCGAGCTATCGTTCCAAGCCTACGACCGAAACAGCTATTGCAATGTCATCGGACAGCTTATTGCATCTATTCCGTCCGACAAATCTGTGTTCCTGCTGGGACGGTATTCATTCGACGATTACTACCTTTCGTTCATGTATAAAAGCGTCAAAGAAGGGAACAGATTTTACTATATCATTGGCGGCCGAAAGGTCGAATTCCTGACCGTGCACAAATCCAAAGGGCTTGAAGCCGACTATGTGATTCTGCTCCAATGCAACAAGGATACCTATGGTTTCCCCTCTCTCGTAAGCGATGACCCGTCTTTGCAATATGTGCTGACGGCAAGCGACCACTTCCCTTATGGCGAGGAGCGACGGTTGTTTTATGTAGCAATCACACGGGCCAAAGTCAAAACATGGGTGCTCTACGATGCACGATTCCCTTCTGTTTTTGTGGACGAGTTTCTGCGTCCCGAAAAAGTTACGGTGGAGAGTTACACCAAGCATCCGAATGCCAACAAGCGGTGGACGCGCCGTGCCGACCAATTTTTGCTGACGCTCCATCGTGAAGGAAAGAGCATCCGATATATTGCGGAGAAGATGGGCCGCAGTCAGGCTTCCATCGTCATGCGGTTGGGGAAGTTAGAAAGTTAATGACCACGTTTGTTGAGTTTGTGTAATGTAAATTATGATTGATATTGATGATTTTAAGCACGAGATAGAGTGTATTTATAAAGATGAAAAATACTCTGTCCGAGATAATGGAGCTGTTTTCCGGTATCCTCGTGATGGTAAACGGCCTCGTCAATATGATAACTTCTGGACTTTCGGTAAGTCCAATGATAAACACGGATACATGGAGATTGCGTCCGTTCGTGTTCACATTATCGTGGCAACGGCCTTTCATGGTCCGAAACCAACGGAAGACCATGTCGTCGATCATATAGATACGAATCGCCGCAACAATCGCCCGGACAATCTTCGATGGGTCACACGATTGGAGAACGCACTCGATAACCCGATTACCCGCAAACGTATCATTATGCGTTGCGGTAGTATCGAAGCGTTCTTAGCCAATCCGTCTTTGTTGAGAGAAAGCGATGTTACCCCCGATTTCAGTTGGATGAGAACTGTAACGGATGCAGAAGCCCAAGTCAGCAAAGAGCGATTATTGGCATGGGCTGAAAGCGACAAGCAAGCATCCGGAGGCACTTTGGGCGAATGGGTATATGGTCGGCAGTCAATTTCGCAAAATGACGGTCAGTCATCGAATGTAGACGAAATTGACAAGTTGCAATCCGATTCCTTAAACGGGTGGGGCCAAATTCCGCCTCGAGCATATGAACGTCCCGTTGAGCCGGAACAAAGAAAACCCAATGTTATGCTCTCGTTAACACCCGGAGCAGCCCAAGAAATCTATTTTTATAATGATAAGCCCAATGAATACCCATGTACTCCGCAGGAATATAGTGGTGATCCTTTAACTGCTTATGCCGCCAATTTGACCGAAAATGCAGTTTATTGGCGGAACAATAATGGAGATCGGGAGTATGTAGTAGACAAGTATGGATTTTCAGAAGATCGAAATTCTCTATATGTAATGACTAAATCCGCATACGTGTGGCAAAGCCAAGAGGATGGAGATTCTATGCCTATTCCCATAGCAAATCTCAATAAAGACGAGTTTAGTGAAAGTGAATTGGACTATCAACTTGGAGTGGTTGTGTACGAAGATAATTTATTCGTACATAAAAGGGTAGAAACCGGTTTTATGCCCAAAGAGTATTTGGAGGAGTTATTTATTGGCAAGAAGAAAAAGATTGACAAGAATTAAAATATTTCGGGAAACCCAATTTTATCCATATTTTTGTTGCTATTTTGTTACTTGCTGCAAGAACTGTTTTATGTTATAGATTAATAATCAGACGAATACAAGCGCAAGTAAATAATATATGGCAGAACTTCGTTAACTCGTATCAGATATGGAGAAAGGACCGCGGGAAATGAACCGGGCGGGCAGGACGGTCTATCCGATCCTGCTGATGGTCTGCGCCACCCATCTGCTCAATGACATGATGCAGTCTGTCATTCCGGCGGTCTATCCGCTCCTTAAGGAGAAATTTGGCTTCACGTTTGCCCAGATCGGCCTCATCACACTGGTTTTCCAACTAACCTCGTCGCTTCTGCAACCTGTCGCCGGGCGGCTGGCCGACCTCCATCCGCGGCCCTATTCGCTGGCCGCGGGGATGTGTTTCACGCTGTGCGGACTGCTTGCGCTCGCCGCCGCTCCCGGCTTCGCCCTGATTTTGGTGTCGGTCGGACTGATCGGCTGCGGTTCGTCGGTCTTCCATCCCGAATCCTCGCGCGTGGCCCAGCTCGCCTCGGGAGGTCGCAAAGGGCTGGCGCAGTCGATCTTTCAGGTCGGCGGCAATGCCGGAAGCGCCATGGGGCCCCTGCTGGCCGCGCTGATCGTGATTCCGTTCGGGCAGGCTTCGATCGGTTGGTTCGCACTGGCCGCGCTGCTGGCTATCTTCATCCTCGTAAAGATCGGGAACTGGTACAAACGGCAACTGGCTTTGGCAGCCCGCAGGCCCGCCGTTGCGGCGGATACCACGGGGCCCGGACTCTCGAAACGTAAAATTCGGAATGCGCTCATTATCCTGGGCGTACTGGTCTTCTCGAAATATTTCTACATCGCCTCGATGACCAACTATTTCACCTTTTTCCTGATGGACAAATTCTCGATGTCGGTGCAGGGAGCGCAGTATGCGCTTTTCGCTTTCCTTGCGGCTTCGGCGGCGGGGACCTTCATCGGCGGGCCGGTCGGCGACCGCATCGGACGTAAATATGTGATATGGGGCTCGATCCTCGGTGCGGCGCCCTTTACGCTGATGCTTCCCTATGCCGGCCTGACCGGTACCATCGTGCTGGCCGTCATCATCGGACTGGTCATCTCGTCGGCCTTCTCGGCCATTCTGGTCTATGCCACCGACCTGATGCCCGGCAAGGTCGGCATGATCGCCGGGGTCTTCTTCGGGCTGATGTTCGGACTGGGCGGCCTCGGCTCGGCCTTCTTCGGGTGGCTGGCCGACCGGACGAGCATCGAATTTATTTTCCGGGTCAGCACCCTGCTGCCCCTGCTGGGCATCATCACGGGCTTTTTACCCAACATAGAATTGAAAAGAGATGAAAAATAAGATATATCCCCGCGAGGGGGACCGGCAGACGGTCTATCTGAAAGAGGTCGTCAGCGACCCGAATATCGAGGTGGGGGAGTGGACGATCTACAACGATTTCGCGGCCGACCCCGTCGATTTCGAACGCAACAACGTGCTGTATCACTATCCGGTGAACGGCGACCGGCTGGTCATCGGGAAATTCTGCTCGCTGGCCTGCGGCGCGCGGTTCCTCTTCAACAGCGCCAACCATACGCTCAAATCGCTGTCCACCTATCCGTTCCCGATTTTCTGGGGCGAGGAGTGGGGCATCGACAAGTCGGAGGTGGCTTCGGCGTGGGACAACCGGGGCGACATCGTTGTCGGCAATGACGTGTGGATCGTTACGAAGCGGTCGTGATGGCGGGCGTTACGATCGGTGACGGGGCGATCGTCGCCTCACGGGCCGTTGTGACGTGCGATGTGCCGCCCTATGCCATCGTCGGAGGCGTTCCGGCCAAGGTCATCAAATACCGCTTCGATCCGGCGACGGTCGAAAGCCTGCTTGCGATAAAATGGTGGGAGTGGCCTGCGGAGACGATCCGCCGGGCTTTGCCCCTGATCCGCGGCGGGAAGGCCGAAGAGCTGGCGCTATTTGCGGAAAATGAAATAGACGGCTAAAACCAGGCAGAGGAATCCCGCGAGGTGGTTCCAGCGCAGGGTGTCGGATTTCATAAAGACCAGCGCGAAGACGGTGAAGACCGAGAGCGATACGACCTCCTGAATCACCTTCAGTTCCCAGATCGAGAACGGACCTCCGAATTCGGCGCTGCCGATGCGGTTGGCGGGGACCTGGAAGCAGTATTCGAACAGCGCGATGCCCCAGCTCAACAGAACGATGGCCGTCAGCCCGAAGCGTTCGAGCCGTGATTTGAAGGCGATATGCCCGTACCACGCCAGCGTCATAAAGGCGTTGGAGACGACGAGCAGCAGAACGGTGGCGAGACCCCGAAACATAGGATACAGATTTTTAAACCGCGCAAAAGTAGCAAATTATTCGATATGATCTCCTCCCGGCAGCGAAAATACGCATTGGTGACCGGCGCTTCATCGGGAATCGGCCGCGAATATGCCGCGCAGCTGGCGGCAAAAGGGTATGATTTGGTAATGGCGGGCAACCGCGACGAGGAGAATCGCGCCGCGGCCCGGGAAATTGCGGCGCGTTACGGCGTGCGCACGCTGCCGCTCTGCATGGACCTTTCGGAACCGGATGCCGCCGTGAAACTCCATGCCGAAACCTCGGCGCGCGGCATCGAAATCGGGGTGCTCGTCTGCAATGCGGGCGTCCTGCTGTTCGGTCCGCTGGCCGCAGCCCCGCCCGAACGCATCGGCCGCATCGTCACGCTCCATTGCACGACGCCCGCGCTGCTGTGCCGTCTCTACGGGGAGGAGATGCGGCGACGGGGCGAGGGGTATATCCTCGTGATGTCGTCGGCGACGGCGTGGATGCCTTATCCGACGATTGCGGCCTATGCCGCGACGAAAAGTTTCCTGCGCACCTTCGCCCGGTCGCTGAATTTCGAGTTCCGCAAATACGGCGTCCGCGTGACGGGTGTTTTCCCGGGGGCGGTCGATACGCCGCTGTACGATCTGGACGCCGCCTGCCGCCGCCGGCTGCTTCGCTGGGGCGTCATGTCTGCGCCGCAGGGGGTGGCGCAACATGGCCTCCGGGCCTTGTTCCGGGGCCGTAGCAGCTGCATTCCGGGTGTTTTCACGAAAATCTGCGTCTGTGTCTGCCGGCTGGTTCCGGCGTGGCTGATGCGGTGCGTGCTGCGTATTCCCGCCGTCGCCCGGCTGTTTTAGGCCAGCAGGGCGCCGATGTCGTCGATGTCGGCGAATGAATCGATGATCCGGTCGGCCAGCGGCCCGCGCTCCAGCTCTTCGCGCGGCAGAGTGGTCGTGAGGGCCACGATCCGGCCTGCGCCGGCCCGCCTCGCTGCTTCGAATCCCGCTCGCGCATCCTCGAAGATCACGCAGTCGGCGGGCGAAACGCCCAGCGCCGCAGCCGCCGTGAGGTAGATCTCCGGGTCGGGTTTGCAGCGCGACACCATGTCGCCCGAGATCGCCGCATCGAAATAAGGCCGGATCGCACAGCTGTCGAGCACGAAATCTACGTTGGCCTTGCATCCCGACGAACCCACGGCGCACGGAATCCCCGCCGCACGGAGCCGTTCGAGCAACTCCTTCAGCCCTTCCACCGGGCGGATGTCCGGGGCGTATATTTCGCGGTAGATGGCTTCCTTCTCGTCGGCCAGCGCCGCGAGGCCCTTTTCGCGGATCACCTCCTCGGGCATCACCAGCCGCATGATGTCGTCGTTGCCCATGCCGAACCCGTTGGCGAGTTTCTCTCTCCAGTCGGTGACGCCGTAGCGGGCGCAAAAGATTTCGAAGGCCCGGATGTGTATCGGGGAGTTGGCGACCAGCGTGCCGTCCATGTCGAATATAGCTGCTTTCTTCATCGTCGGTTTCGTTTTCAGGGCCTAAAGATAGGCAAAATCCCCGACACGCACGGCTTGCGCCGGTCAGAATTTGAGTTGCAGGCTTAAATTGACGGCGAAGTTCTGAATCTCCTGTCCGGGTTTGGGACCTCGGTGTGTGAGCCGCCAGATGCAGTCCACGCGGAAGAGCCTGAAGATGTTCTCCACGCCGAATCCGGCCTCGACATAGGGGTCCGACACCGAGGTCATGCCCGCGGGGAAGAGAAGGTCGGCCTGCGTTCCGGCCGTCGACCCGTTGTTTTCGCGCGAAAGCGTGCCCCACACGCCCTTGCAGACCAGCACCTCGCGCCATTTCAGCTTTTTGATCAGCGGCAGGCGGCCCAGCAGCACGCCGTTGAAGTGGTGCTCCCAGAACCACGACACCCATGCGTCGGAGGCGAACTCGTAGAAATTCATGCACGAGAAGGCGTAGGGATCGTAGAAATAGGTGCCGTTGCCCTCGTGGAGTTTGAGCAGCTGGTAGGGGACCTTGCCGAAGATGCGCCCGCCCTGCACCGTGATGTCCGAATACCCCACGGGCGGCAGTTCCGGACGGTAGCGGATGCCGCCTTCGAGGCGGGAGGGGTCTGTCACGGCGGTAGTATTCGTAGCTGCCGTGCAGCGCGTCGGGGATCCCCGCCGAGAATCCGAGCGTCAGGATAGGGTAGACCGAACCCATCGACTGCTTGTCGAAGGGCATGCGGTAGACCGTTTCGTTTTTCGAGAGCCGCAGGCCGACGTGCACCGCGGCGTCGGAAACCGAGTTGACGGGCACACCGTCGGGCCGCAGCATCGGCACGTAACGGTTGGCGAAGATGCGCTGCATGCGCGCGCCGGCGAAGGTGCTCACGCCGTGACACCACTCGTGTTCGTAGACCGCCTCGCAGCGGTTGACCATCGAGAGACGCTGGTCGCCGCGCGAGAGTATCGACGAGAGGATGTTGCTTTCGGTCAGCGCGTTCTGCCCGGCGCCGAGCTGCATCACGTCGTGCCGTGCCGTGAGGGTCAGTTTGCGCGTGAGGTGGCGGTTGAAGGCCACCTCGACGCTGCCGCCGCCCTTCACGTCCTCGTCGCGCGTGCCGTAGGCCACGTAGCCCCCGACGCGCACCGTGCGGCTCACTTCGGTCGTCGTGCGCCCGCCCAGCTGCATGCGGAAGCCTTCCAGCTTGTTGAAGCTGGCCAGTTTGTAGTAGGGGCCGATGCCGATGTATTTCGTATTCCAGTAGCCGACGATCACCGTGTTGATGAGGGTGTAGATGTTGCGGTACAGCGGCACGTGCTGCACCGAGTCGACCATCGCGTAGATGCCTTTCTCCTTTTCGCTCAAACTGTAAGGGCGCACCTGCTCCCAGAACTCCTCCCGGCGGTGCCCGGGTTCCTCGTCGCGCACCACGACGTTGTTGTCCATGCGCAGCACCTCGTCGGGGATCGGCTCGCCGATGCGCACGTCGCTGTAAGCCACCTCGCGCGTGCCGATGAACGAGGTGAGTTTCGACGAATCGGCCGTCGAGACGGAGAATTCCGCCGACACGCGGTCGCGGACGCGAAACCAGCGGCCCTTGTCCGCCGGACGGTTCTCGTTGTCGAGCATCAGGTGCCTGATCCAGTTGACGTTCACGCCCTTGGGCATGCGCGCCGAGGCCGACTGGAGGGCGTAGGACGCCGAGTCGATGTTGACCTCTCCGTCGAGCACCGGGGTGGTGAGGCGCTTGGGATGGAAGCGGATTTTGTAGACCTTGCGTCCCTCGGTCACCATGCTGTCCACCAGGAAATAGTTGTAGAACGCGCGTCCCCCGTCGGAGAGCGGGCTGGCGAAGCGCACGTTGAAGATGTCGATGAAGTTGTCGTAGAAATTCACGTCGCCGTGCATGCCTCCTGTGAACTGGGCCGCGGCGAAGTTGTCCTCGACGCCCGAGATGCGGCTGGCGCGGATCACCTCGCGCTTGAATGCCGGACGGCTGCTGCGGTAGAGGTCGGCCGTGGACTCGGAGATCATCGCCGGGAGATAGGCCTGGCCCGTGAGCGCCGAGGTGTCGACGTAATCGAAGACGAACCCGAAGTTGCGCTGGAGACGGCGGCTCCGGAACTGCGGCCTGATGTTCGTGAGGTCCAGCTCCATCTTGGTGTAGGTGCGGCAGCTGTACGTGTCGTACCGCTCGGGGTCGTTCAGCGGCTTGTTGCGGATCACGCCGTCGAGAATGGGGTAGGCGGGGTTTTCACCGGGGGTGATGACCACCTGTCCGATGCCGAACTCCACGGCTTCGAGGGCGAAATCCACGTGGTTGAAGGTCCCGGGCGTCAGCGGCAGGGTCCGTGTGGCGTAACCGACCATCGAGGCCTGCACGCGGCTCACGGTGTCGCGGGTTTCGAGGGCGTAGATTCCCTGCTCGTCGGTGGTGATTCCCGTCGTGGTTCCGGGGAATACGACGCTGACGAATTGCAGGGGCTTTCCGTCCGCGGCGTCGGTCACCTGCCCGCGTACGCGCGTGGTCTGCGCCGAAGCGCCTGCGGCCCAGAGAAGTCCTGCCAGAAATATGAGTGTCCGTTGCGTCATGATCGGGCAAATGTAGCAAAAATGCACACATTCGGGTAATTTAAACTACCTTTGCGGCAGATAAGAAGATAAAGGGAACAATATGGCACATCCCAAAGTCGAAAAGACGAATGCCGCGCGGCTGCTCGACCGCGCGAAGATCGCATACGAACTGGTTCCGTACCGGGTGGACGAAGAGCACCTCGCCGCGACGCACGTCGCCGAACAGCTGGGCGAGGATATAGCGACCGTTTTCAAGACCCTCGTTTTGAAGGGCGACCGCACGGGCTATTTCGTCTGCGTCGTGCCCGGCGACCACGAAGTGGACCTGAAAGCCGCGGCGAAGATCTCCGCCAACAAGAAGGCCGATCTGATTCCGATGAAGGAGCTGCTGCCCGTGACGGGCTACATCCGCGGGGGCTGTTCGCCGATCGGCATGAAAAAGGCCTTTCCGACCTACATCCACGCCACGGCCGCCGGCCTGCCTTTCATCTATGTCAGTGCGGGGGTGCGGGGGCTGCAACTCAAGGTCGCCCCTTCGGACCTGGCGGCCTGCGTCCGGGCGACGTTCGCCGAGATCAGCCGCAAAGGGTAGGTTTGATAAATACGGAGTTTTTCGTGGTTTTTTCTGAACGGAGTTATCGCATCTGCTTCCCGCCGCCACAAGCGGAGACTGATCCCGACTCGATGCCGCAGCCGTGAAACGCAGGGCGGCCTAAAAGCGCGAGCGGAGGGGGCGGTTTGTTTACAAACCCGCGAATAGTCGCCCGGAGCCAGCGTTAGGCCGCCCAAAGTAGGCGAAGGCATCTGTCGGAGAGTTTTTGGTACTTTTTGCGATCAAAAAGTACATAAGCACCGGATCGTGCAACGATCCGAAAATATGCGTCTACCGCCCGGTATACATTTCCTGATAGTACCGCTCGTATTCCCCCGAGGTGATGTCGTCCATCCACTCCTGGTTGGCGAGGTACCACCGCACGGTCTTCTCGATGCCCTCCTCGAATTGCAGCGAAGGTTCCCAGCCCAGCTCCTCCTTGAGTTTGCGCGAGTCGATGGCGTAGCGCAGGTCGTGCCCGGCCCGGTCGGTGACGTAGGTGATCAGCTTCTCCGAAGCCCCTTCGGGCCGTCCCAGCAGGCGGTCCACCGTCCGGATGATCACCCGGATCAGGTCGATGTTCCGCCACTCGTTGAAACCGCCGATGTTGTACGTCTCGCCGTCGCGTCCCCGGTGGAATATCGTGTCGATGGCCCGGGCGTGGTCCTCGACGTAGAGCCAGTCGCGGACGTTTTCGCCCCGGCCGTAGACCGGCAGCGGCTTTTCGTGGCGGATGTTGTTGATGAACAGCGGGATGAGCTTCTCGGGAAACTGATAAGGCCCGTAGTTGTTCGAACAGTTCGTCACCACGGCCGGGAATCCGTACGTGTCGTGGAACGCCCGTACGAAATGGTCCGACGAGGCTTTCGACGCCGAGTAGGGCGAGTGGGGGTCGTAGCGGGTCTGCTCGGTGAAGAGCGTCCCGTCGAACGGCAGCGCCCCGTAGACCTCGTCGGTCGAGATGTGGTGGAAGCGTCTGCCTTCCCATGTGCCGTTCCAATGCTCCCGTGCGGCCTGCAACAGCGTCAGCGTCCCCATCACGTTGGTCCGCGCGAAAGTGAACGGATCGCGGATCGAGCGGTCGACGTGGCTTTCGGCCGCGAGATGGATCACCCCGTCTATGTCGTACTCCGCGAAGAGGCTGCGCATGGCGTCGTAGTCGCAGATGTCGCCTTTGACGAACGTGTAGTTCGGACGGTTCTCGACGTCCCGCAGGTTCGCGAGGTTGCCGGCGTAGGTCAGGCGGTCGAGGTTTACGATCCGACAGTCGGGGTATTTCCCGACGAACAGCCGCACGACGTGCGAGCCGATGAATCCGGCGCCGCCGGTGATCAAGATATTGCGTTTCATCGCAGCATGTTTTTCAGACAGTAGAGCATCGACTCCCGCCAGTGGGGGATTTCCAGCCCGAACGTCTCTTTGATTTTGCTTTTGTCCAGCACCGAGTAGGCCGGGCGGGCGGCCTTGGTCGGGAATTCCGCCGTGCGGCAGGGGCGGATGCGGCATTTGTCGTGCCCGGCGGCGGCGGCGATCTCCGCGGCGAAGTCGTACCACGACGCCACGCCCTCGTTCGAGAAGTGGTAGAGGCCCTCGTTCCCGGCGAAATAGCCGCCCTCGACGATCGAGAAGATCGTCATGGCCAGGTCCCCGGCGTAGGTCGGGGTCCCCGCCTGATCGAAGACCACGTTCAGACGCTCCTTTTCGGCCGTCAGCCGGAGCATCGTTTTCAGGAAGTTGTTCCCGTATTCGGAATAGAGCCACGCCGTGCGGAAGGTCAGGCATTTGCACCCCGACTCCGCGACGGCCCGCTCCCCGGCGAGTTTCGTGCGCCCGTAGACGCCCAGCGGTGCGGTCGGGGCGTCTTCCGTGTAGGGCAGATGGGCCGTGCCGTCGAAGACGTAGTCCGTCGAGACGTGGATCAGCGTCGCGCCGTTCGCCTCCGCGGCCCGGGCGAGGTTCTCCGCCGCCCCGCGGTTCAGCCGGTCGGCCGCCTCCTCGTCCTCCTCGGCGCGCTCCACGTTGGTGTAGGCCGCGCAGTTTACGATCACTTCGGCGCGGGTCTGCGCCACGGCCTGCCGGACGGCCCCGGCGTCGGTGACGTCGAGTTCGGCCACGTCGGTAAAGGTGTAGTTGTTGGGCGATACGGCGCTCAGCCGCTGCATTTCACGGCCCAGCTGGCCGTTGGCGCCCGTTACGAGTATGTTCATGGTCTGTCGTATTCGAAAAGTTCCGGTGCGTCGGCCAGCTTCGGGTGCCGGCGGTCTTTCTCCGAGAGG
>OGOI01000869.1_pt1 | contig 21946 bp, 15 predicted proteins | sample 1552631 | NCBI WGS metagenome assembly OGOI01 (sample SAMEA2580204, study PRJEB22360) | human gut metagenome | biome: human gut; feature: human-associated habitat; material: faeces | place: Denmark | collected 2008/2010 | reverse complement strand
GTAACCGAAGAACCTACGCCTACGCCGACGGTACCGGTGGTAACCGAGGAGCCTACGCCGACACCGACGGTACCGGTAGTAACCGAGGAACCTACACCAACAGCAACACCAACCGCAACACCTGACACCCCGGATGAACCCGATACTCCGGATGATACACCAGATGATCCCGGCACCCCGAATGATCCCGGTACCCCGGCAGATCCCGGCACACCGGCCGGTGGAATCCCGGACACCCCGCAGGTACTTGGTGCAAGACGCCGCAGAATGGTGACCATCGAGGACGAGGCAGTTCCTTTAGCGGACAGAGCAGTCCTCGGAGCATCCAGACGACCGCAGACCAGCGATGACTCCGATGCCTGGAATCTGGGCTTTGCCTTTTCCCTGACGAGTCTGGGAGCATGGCTTGTTCTTAAGCGAAAAGAACATTAAACAGGAACGGAACGACAGCCGATCTTAGCTGTAAAAGTATAAAAGGATCAGAATCTTGAAAAATTTTTCAAAATCTGGTCCTTTTTCCATTTGGCGCAGTCTTACTTATTAGGAGAGTAAAAAGAAGTAATAAAAACAGAAATACTGGTTTTGAGGGGAAACAGAAATGAAGTTAAAAAACGTAATACAGACCAAACTGGCAAAAACTCTGGTAGCGGCACTGCTGATCGGCAGCGTCTCCAACACCGGATTTACAGTACAGGCAGAAGAAGCAACACAGAATGAGCAGAACGATGTCGTTGAAATGGCGAGTGTAAGCGGAAACGACAGTAGCGTTGCTGTGGAAGGGAAATCCTATCCCACCATCAAAACGGTGATTCTTGCTGGAGGCACCATGGCAAAATATGTGGGAGGACAGGTAGCCAGCCCCAACGTTTGGCCCAATAATTACAAGCCGGCAAACGGAGATTTTTCATTGTTTGCAGGTCATAAGATGACTTTGGATGATGCTGAAACCTTTAAATATCTTTCTGTGGATAATACAGGGGTAGATGCCGAAGGAAAGTTAACCGGAAGTAACGGAGCAAGCTGGCAGTGCGTTGGATTCGTAGCATTAGATGTAAACAAATATTCTGACTGCAAGCCCGCAGATTTGTTACACTATGTTTATTACGGTGAAGACAGCGAAGGCACTTCCTATTATAAAGAAAACTGCGGAAAAACCCTTGAGGATGTAAAACAGTATGTGAATGACAACAACGGCGTCTTGTATGGTGAAAATGTAACGGAAAGTTTTATGGATCAGTTGCTCACCACCGGTCGGTCCTTCAGTGGAGTCACCATTGCCACCGTGTGGTATGTGACCACACCCACAGAGACCTGGACCAATTATGACGGATACGATTACAGGATTCCCGGGGTATCCGCAGTAGATTATTATGAATATCCCACGGGAACGGTAACTTTTGAACAGAATGAGAACGGCGCAGTGTTCCATTATATTTCCGAAGGTATTACCATTACTACAACTCCCGAACTGGAACAGCATTGGGAAAGCGGCACCGGCAGGGTGACCTATGATGCAACGATCACCATTACGATCCACAGCAATGCCCCGGACAAGGTAAGAATCAATCTGTCCGATGCCATCGGTTATCTGAACGGTACCGTGGCAGGAGGAAATGCGGCAGAGCCCGGAGATACCCTATACTACAACATAAAGCTGGTAAATGAGAGCAATAAGGAGTATCAGTATGATCCTGCAAAGGCCACGATCGGTACGATCCCGGCGGCGCCTAAGGCAGGAGAGAAAGTAACGGTTCTGTCCGGTGGTTTTGAAGGTTATGAGATCGGTGAAGTGGGAGCGTTCTGTACATTGCCCCGTCGTATTTTAAATGCTCCGTTACGGGATCTCGGAATCACCGCAGGCAAGGTTACGGATGCGATTGTCGGAGAGGCTCTTTTGAAAAAAGGATATGGCAGCGAAGAAATGAAGCCGGAAGAGGTTACGCAGAGCTGCCTGGCACAGTATTACTTAGACTGGTTCAACAATACTTCCAGAGAAGAAGGAAATAAGGTCTACAGCTTTTCAGAACTTACGGCAGAGGAACTGGCAATCCTGACCAACGGAACCGCCGATACCACAGTAGCGGAGAGCTGTTCTGCAGTAGCAGATGCTTTATATTACACGACATATCATAATGTATATACTTTTGACGGTGAAGGTCTGTATGACCGGATGCTGAAAAACGGACAGGAAGGTTCCTATGCAGATACTCTGGTATCCGACCTGTTAAAGGACGGAGAAGTGAAGATCACCACTAACCTTAACGGTGTGTTGGCCAACAACGGCTATCAGATGACCAGATACGGCTTCGGAATGCAGTTTGAATTGTCCAGAGAGCCGGAGGTTACTCCGACCGTGACTATCAGCCCGGAACCTACTCCCAGTGCTGCTCCGGAGCCTACGCCGACAGGCACACCGGATACCACACCCACGCCGGCCACTACTCCGACCGCAACCCCGGATACTCCGGACGATTCGGATGATTCCGATACCCCGGATACTCCCGGTACACCGTCTGAGCCGGCAACCCCGGTAACACCTCAGGTGCTTGGTGTAAGACGTCAGCGGGTTGTAAGCATTACCGATGATCCTACACCATTGGCGGACAGAGCAGTCCTGGGAGCTTCCAGAAGACCCAGGACCGGCGATGATTCCAATACATGGAATCTGGGCTTTGCCCTTTCCTTGACAGGGCTGGGAGCATGGCTTATTATTAAGAAGAAGCAATCATAACGAATAAACATATATTTACTATAAACAATCAAGGAAAGAAGAGGTAGAACAAATGAAAAAAAGATGGATGAGTCTTGTTCTGACAGTCATCATGGTGCTGAGCCTTGCAGGCTGCGGCAAGAGTACAGAATTATCCTCTGTAAGCCGTGATCCTGCCACGGATGACGGAACTGTCTGGTTCGATGAAGAGGCAGTGGCACTGGCGGGTTCTGTGAGAAAAGCCGGTATGAGTGAAGCTGAGCTGGCCCGTGCAGATGAACTTCGTGCCATGGCTATCGATGCGTTGGATATTGTAAACGCGAAGAGAGCAGAGAACGGCCTGGCAGCACTGAACTGGAGCAACGGTCTGGAGTCCTGCGCTATGGTAAGAGCACAGGAAGCAGCTTCCAAGTTCTCCCATACCAGACCCAACGGTAAGGACTGGTACACAGTGAACAGTGAACTGATGTGGGGCGAGAATCTGGCGAAGGGCTATGATTCCGCACAGAGTGTAGTAGATGCCTGGATGGCTTCTCCTACACACGCAGCGAATATCCTGGCAGGCGATTTTACCACCTGCAGCATTGCGGTCTATGAGACCAATGGCAAGTTGTATTTTGCCCAGGAGTTCGGCTATTAACAGGGTATTTCTTATCATGAGGGGATAGAGAGATAAATGACAGGAGAGAGTTGATATTCTTAACGGAATATTAACTCTCTTTTTGGGCTTCAAAAGATAGAAAATTTTCCTGAATCATGGTAAAATAAAATCGACATATAAAATTAAGTATCTCAGCAGAAGATCACCGTCCCAAAATGAAGGAAATGCATGGGATATCCGGGCGCTGCCGGATAAGTGGTCACTTCATAGAGTACAGGAAAATAAAGCATATAATAAAAATGCAGCGCAGAAATGAGGACATATGAGTACAAAAGCATCACAGAAGGGCACAAAGGGGCAGACACCCGGCATGACGACGATCCGGGAACGTCTGCAGAAGGCAATCAGCAGGCTGGTAGTGTTCTCAATTATTCCGTTGGTCATCCTTACCGTGATCCTGAATCTGTCCAGTACCATGAGAACACTGGAAGACGATATGCTGGTGGTGGCAGAGATTTCCGCAGACCGTATCAAAGAGGAACTACGGGTGACAACAACGATCGTATCCGAACTCGGATGCAGCTATCAGCTGTCTTCTCCGGTATTTACCCAGGAGCAGAAGCAACAGTATATCAACCAGCGTGTGGAAGCTTATGGAATGGTCAGAGGCAAGCTGATCGGCTCCAACGGTATCTGTGCTTATGACGGAACCGATTATAGTGACCGTGATTATTTTAAGAGATCCATGCAGGGAGAGGTCGTGGTATCGGATCCCGTGATTGCAAAGACAGACGGTAAGCTCAGCGTTATCATTTCCGCACCCGTATATGCAGACGGAGATAAGAATGGTGATATTGTCGGCGTGGTATTCGTTGTGCCGGATCCGGAGTTCTTAAATGATATTGCTGCGGCAGTCTCTGTCAGTAAGAATTCCGAGTGCTATCTGTTGGGAGAAACAGGTATCACCATTGCTCACTGTGATTCTGCGATTGCCCAGGAGCAGAAGAGCAACATTGAACTGTCTCAGACGGACAGATCTTTGCGGGGAATTGCAAAGGTAGAGCAGAAGATGATGACCGGAGCAATCGGATATGGCACTTATATGAAAGGCGGAACCATCACAATACAGGCTTATGCACCAATAGAAGGAACCAATGGATGGAGCGTGGCAGTAAATGCACCACTGACAGATTTCCTTGGTTCTTCCGTTGTATGTATTGTCATTGGTGTAGCAATAGGTGCTGCAGCTTTATGTTTCAGTGTGCGCAGGGCAAAAAAGATCGGTCAGGCGATCGGTGAACCGGTGGCGGAATGTACCGAAAGAATACGTCAGCTGGCGGAAGGCGATCTGCATACTCCGGCACCTGTGATCCGGACACAGGATGAGACACAGATCCTGGCAGAGGCTACCGCAGCACTATCCGGCAATCTGCAGAAGGTCATCGGCGATGCGGATTATCTGTTGGGAGAAATGTCGGAAGGAAACTTCGCACTGACTTCAGGGTGTGCAGAAGCCTATGTGGGAGACTTTCAGGGACTGTTGGAATCTATCCGTAAGCTGAACCATAAGCTCAGTGAGACACTTAATGAGATCAAGACGGCAGTGGGACAGGTATCTCTGGGGGCAAACCAGATGGCAGATGCTGCCCAGGGACTTGCGGAAGGTGCTACTGACCAGGCCGGTTCCGTAGAGGAACTGCAGGCTACCATCACGAATGTAACCGAGATCGTGGAGAAGAATGCCAAGGCACTGGGAGGTTCTTACCAGAAGGCTATGGATTACCAGCAGCAGGCGAAGGACAGCGGAGAGGAAATGAAGGGTCTGACAGATGCCATGCAGCGGATCAACGATACTTCCAAGCAGATCAGCGATATTATCGGTGAGATTGAGGATATCGCATCCCAGACGAATCTGTTGTCCCTGAATGCAGCCATTGAGGCAGCCAGAGCAGGAGAGGCCGGAAGAGGCTTTGCAGTGGTTGCGGATCAGATCCGTAAGCTGGCAGATGACAGTGCACAGTCTGCGGTACATACCAGAGAATTGATTGAGACTTCCCTGCAGGAGATTGAGCATGGCAACCAGATCACGGACAAGACAGCCGAAGCATTGCAGAAGGTCGTGGAAGGCATTGAGGATCTGGCCAACGAGTCCAAGAAAGCCATGGAAGAATCCAAGGCACAGGCAGATGCCATGATGCAGATCGAACAGGGCATTGAACAGATATCCACAGTGGTGCAGAACAACTCTGCGACCGCAGAAGAAACTTCTGCCACCAGTGAGGAATTGTCTGCGCAGGCCACCAACATGAACGAGCTGACCGCAGCATTCCAGTTAAGAGATCAAAATGTACGATGATTCGGTGTAATGAATTCTGAAGATATGACATACAATGCTTAATAGAAACAAGCATTGGAGGCAGCCGTGTTCGAAAAACAGAATATACAGGAAACCGTAAATGAACTGAAAAGTGACGCAGTGAAGGGCCTTACCGATGGTGAGGCCTTTCGTCGTTTACAGCAAAATGGCAGAAATGAAATGAAAGCTGCCAGAAAAAAGACGAAAATACAGCTTTTTCTGGAGCAGTTAAAGGACCCGCTGATCTACATATTATTGATCGCAGCTGTGGTATCCGTCTTTCTGGGAGAGCTCAGTGATGCCGTGATCATCGGCACTGTGGTAGTGGTCAATGCCCTGGTGGGCATGCTGCAGGAGGGAAAAGCCCGAAAGGCACTGGAAGCGTTGAAAAAGCTGACCAGTCCACAGACCATTGTGATCAGGGAAGGTATCCGTCAGGAGATTCCGGCGGCGGAACTGGTGACGGGCGATCTGGTAGACCTGGAGGCAGGGGCACAGGTACCTGCGGATATACGGCTGACCAGAAGCTCCAATCTGCAGGTAGAGGAATCCGCCCTGACCGGAGAATCGGTACCTGTGGAAAAAGATGCGCTGTTTCTGGCAGACTGCAGACACGAGATTCCATTGGCTGAACGGGTCAATATGGTATATATGTCTACTGTGGTGACCCATGGCCACGGAGAAGGAATCGTGACAGCTACGGGCATGGACACGGAGATCGGCAGGATCGCCTCCATGATCACAGATGCGGAAGAGGAAATGACACCGTTACAGAAACGTCTGGGGGATATGGGAAAGCTTCTTAGTATTTTATCGCTGGGAGTATGTGCGGCATTGTTTCTGCTGGCGGTATTTCAACACAGAAATATTCCGGAAATGCTGCTGGTGGCGATTTCTCTGGCGGTGGCTGCGGTGCCGGAAGGTCTGCCGGCAGTGGTGACGATCTGTCTGGCATTGTCAGTGACCAGAATGGTCAAAGTACATACGATCATCCGCAGACTGCCTTCCGTTGAGACTCTGGGAGCGGTCAGTGTGGTCTGCTCGGATAAGACCGGCACACTGACCCAGAACCGGCTCACGGTGGAAAAATGCTGGTGGTATGATGTGCTGGAGGATGCTGCCGGCAGCAATGGCAGGGGAGAATCCCGATGCGTACAGGAGATGCTCCGGGGAATACTGTTGTGCAATGATGCTTCTCTGCAGGGAGAGCAACGGATTGGAGATCCAACGGAACTGGCGCTCTTAGACTTCGGAGAGAAGATGGGGATGCATAGAGAACGTCTGGAGAAGCAGTACCCCCGCTATGATGAAAAGCCTTTCGATTCGGACCGGAAGATGATGACGACCTATCACAGAATCCCGAAAAACGGAGGGCATAAGGGAAGTATTGCCTATACGAAGGGGGCACCGGATGTGATCGTACAGCACTGCACCCATATTTTACAGGACGGAAGAAGTGTGCCAATGACAGCCGGACAGAGAAAAAGGATCAGTGAGGTTGTAGAACTCATGAATTCCCTGGCGCTTCGGACACTGGCGGCAGCACAGAGCGGAAACACTCCCGGGTGTGGGGAAGAAGGTATGACATTCCTGGGAATCGTGGGGATGCGTGATCCTGCCAGACCGGAGGCGGAGGAAGCGGTGGAGATTTTCCGCCGTGCAGGTGTATCTACAGTAATGATCACCGGGGATCATGTGGATACCGCCTATGCCATTGCAAGACAGCTGGGGATTGCAGGGCATCGCAGTCAGTGTATTACAGGGGAAGAACTGAATCATCTGGATGATGCTTCTTTTGCCAGGAGGATCAGGAATATCAGGGTTTATGCCAGAGTGACTCCGGCCCAGAAGGTACGGATCGTGAAGGGGCTGCAGCAGAATGGGGAGATTGTGGCCATGACAGGGGATGGTGTGAACGATGCTCCTTCTCTGAAAGCAGCAGATATCGGTGTAGCCATGGGAACTGGCGTGGATGTGGCTAAACAGGCGGCGGACATGATATTGACGGATGATAATTTTGCAACGATTGAAAAGGCAATCGAGGAAGGCAGAGGCGTCTATGAAAACATCCGCAAGTCGGTGATATTTTTACTGTCCTCCAATCTCGGGGAACTGATGACCATGTTCGTAGCAGTGGCTCTGGGGCTGGCTTCCCCTCTAAAATCCAGTCATATACTGTGGATCAATCTGATCACGGATTCCCTTCCGGCGTTGGCACTGGGAGTGGATAAAAATGACGGAAAAAGCCTGATGCGCTGTCCTCCAAGAAAAGCAGCGGAGAGTCTGTTCGCCCGGGGCGGAATGGCCTGTACCTTACTCTATGGAGCGCTGATCACCGGTATCGGTCTGGCGGCATTTCTGGTATTGCCCTGTGGGATCCTGGCAGGCAGGGGAGAACTGTCCTGGAATCTGTCTGACTGGGTGGAGGGACTTCGTGAATTACTGTCCCGGGAAAAAATACTTGCCCGATCCCAGACTTATGCTTTTACAGTACTGGGAATGTGCCAGCTGTATCATGCAGTGGGAATGCGGGATATGCAGAAGTCCGTATTTGCCATGAGACCCTGGGATAATCCGCTGATGGTGTTGGCCTGTGTTATTGGATTTGCGCTGCAGTTTGCGGTAACGGAAGTACCGTTTCTCATCGGAGCGTTCGGAACCTCCCATCTGTCCGGACAGGAATGGCTGCTATTGAATGTACTGGCAGCATTTCCACTGCTGACTCATGAGCTGGTAGTGATGTTACGGAAGTGAGTACGCTTATCCGGGCTTACCGACGATTCAGAACGATAATTCGCCCTATAACTTCAGGCAGATATTCCTGCGTATGCAAGCATCTGCCGAATACCCTGCCTGAAGTTACATGGCTCTGAATAGTCGTAATATTCAGAACCCCATTCGCAAAATCGCATCTCCGATGCTTTCCTTTTGCTCATGTGGTTACTTCGCCACATAAATATAGCCAGAGGATCTTACGAATGCAAGCATTCGACGTTCCTCCGGTTATATTTACGTGGCTCTGAATATTTACAAAAAGTTAACATTTTCCTTGTATGGAGTTTATAGTCAATAGTTACAATAAAATTGACAAATAACTTTCATGGGAGGGCAATGTGATGAAAATTATCAGAAAAACAGCGATTGTTATGCTTCTCTGCCTCTATTTTCTGACATATGGTGTATTGCCGCAGGTACAGGCCGCAGGTAAAGACGCTCCTGTGATCGTGGTAGCGCATCGGGCGGGGGCAAAAGTAGCTCCGGAGAACACGGTGGCGGCCCTGGAACAGGCCATCCGGGATGGAGCGCCTATTGCAGAGATTGATGTGCAGCAGTTGTCGGACGGAACCCTGATCGTTATGCATGACAGTAATTTTAAACGGACCACAGGAGAGGATATCTGCGTATGGGATGCGGAGGCAGATGCTCTCAAAACCCTGGAAGTGGGCAGCGGTTTTTCGGCAGCATACCGGGGAGAACAGATCCCGACACTGGAAGAAATGCTTGCCTGTGCCAGAGGCAGGATCACTCTGATGATCGAACTGAAATATACCGGACAGGAGGATGCACTGGAGGAAAGCGTGTTGACTCTGCTGCAGGATTATGACATGGTGGATGAGTGTATTATAGGTTCCATGAACAAGGGAATCCTGCAGAAAATGAAGGAGCTGGAACCGGGGATTTCAACAGTTTTTATTGCCCATGATCTGGAGGAAGAGGATTATGAGCTGGACTATGCCGACAGCTATAGCATCGAGGGGAGAAATCTTACAGTGGATATGGTAGATGCCATTCATTACTGCGGAAAGTCGGTATACGGGTGGACAGCCAATACTTCCGGTGCCATGCTTCGGATCGTAAACTGTGGGGCGGACGGTGTGATCACGGATGATGTGAGATTATTACAGACATTTTTGAGAGAACAGGCTTGCCGTAAAGCGTTTGCAAGTGTATACTGATTAGTTATAAAGAGGGGAAGAATACGGAAGCAGGTTGGTGTATATGAGTAAAATATGGGAATTTTTCGAGAATCTGGGTGAATATGTATATGTGGCAGATGCAGAGACTCATGAATTGATATATATGAACAAGAAGACTCTGAAGAGCTATGGATTTCAAAGTCTTGAAGAGATCATCGGGTTAAAGTGTTATGAGATATTGCAGGGAAATTCTCTGCCCTGTGGCATGTGTAATAATGAACAGTTAAAGCCGGGTTTTTTTAAGGAATGGGAATATTACAATCCGCTGCTGCGAAGAGAACTTCATATCAAGGACACACTGGTAGAAGAAGACGGGAGAAAATACCGTATGGAAATCGCCATAGATTGTGGCAATCTGAATGGGAGAGGGCACAAATCCGAAGATTACCGTAATATGGAGGCTGCGTTGAATGAAGCCATCCGTGTGGCACAGCGGCAGGAGAGCATGGATCAGACATTGCAGGTGCTGCTGGAATTCGTCGGAAAGAATCTGGAAGCGGGACGGGCCTATATTTTTGAAAAGGATGACCACGATCATGACCACAATACATACGAATGGGTAGCCAAGGGAGTCGCACCGGAAAAGGATACCCTTCAGGACCTACCGCCGGAGATCTGTGCGGAATGGTATCGGAAGTTTGATGAGAATCAGAGTTTTGTCACAGAGAATCTGGAAGAAATGAAAGATGTGGATCCGCAGATGTATGAAGTTCTGGTAAGACAGAATATTCATTCCCTGGTGGTGGTTCCGCTTTATGATGATGGGAAAGTAATCGGCTTCTACGGAGTAGACAATCCTTCGACCAGATATTTTGAATTTGTGTCGGAGATGCTGCAGATCATGGGACACTTTATCGTATCGTCCCTGAAGCAGAGAAATCTGGTACGGGAGCTGGAAGTGATGAGCTATTCGGATCCGCTGACGACATTGGGGAACCGTTATGCTATGGAGAGGTACATTGAGCAGGTGGACCATACCGAGCCCATCGGCGTGGTATACTGTGATATTACAGGATTAAAACGGATCAATGACAGTGAAGGACATTCCGCCGGAGACCGCCTGATCCGCAGGTGCTGTGACTGCCTGAAACGTGTATTTGAGGGAAATGGAATGTTCCGTATCGGCGGAGATGAACTGGTGGTTCTGTGCACTGGAATTTCTGAAAAGGAATTCTATCAAAAGGTGGAGGAATTAAAAACAGAGCTGGCAGCTCATGATGTCTCCATGGCAGTAGGAGCAGCGGTGAACACTCTGGAAGCCGTGGGAAAGGATCATTTACTGACGGAGTCCGAGAGACGGATGTATCAGGACAAGGCAGAATACTATCGCAGTACAGGGCTGGACCGCAGAAAGATCTGAGAATGGAAATCCCCAAAGCTATTTTGAAAGTTTATATGTTGAGAATTTCTATCAGGCAGTTCCCTTGACGGGAACTGCTTTTTTCTATATTATTTATATAGGTTAGCTACAACTAACTCAATGACTTTTGGATGGCAGGAGGTGAAGCGCTGATTGAGTCAGGAAACGTGGGAGATCCTGTGTGAAATGGAAGCAGACGATGTGGAACTACAGTTGGCTTTGCAGTGTGCACCGCTGATCACGGGACTTAAGATTTCCAATCTGCTGACGATTTCCCCGGAAGGCTTTACACAGGTGGGAAGGATCGTTGAAGGCAGTGTGCTTTCCCTGTATCCCTTGTTGGAGACAGAGGAGAAAATGGTAATACTGTTGTATCGGGAAGACCGGCTGGAAAAGTATCTGAAAATGCCGCAGGTACAGAAACTGCTGCGGGAGGCAGGGTACGAATCCGATCGACTGGAGGATATTTTGCCGGTATTTTGCGATCGTTATGAAAACTATGCAGAGAGAGGGAAGCCGTTCCCCCACGAACTGGGATTGCTGTTAGGATATCCCCCGGAGGATGTGGAAGGATTTATCAGACATCAGGGGAAGAACAGCCTCTGCACCGGTTATTGGAAAGTATATGCGGATAAAGAAGGAAAACAGAGACTTTTTGAAAAATATGAATATGCCAGGGAAAATTTGATCCAGCTGTTGCATTATGGATTAAAGATGACAGAAATCATAGATATCTGCGGATGTACCGCAGCATAGAAACAGGCACGGAAAGGTGCGGAAGGGAAGGAAAAATAAATGGATAAGATTTATGTAGTATTCTGGACACAGGGTGGTAACACCCAGGCTATGGCAGAGGCCATCGGAGAGGGTATCCGGGAAGCCGGGAAGGAAGCGGAGGTAGTATTTGTGACCGGCGCCAACCTTGACGAACTAAAGGCTGCTCCCAAGTTTGCACTGGGCTGTCCCGCGATGGGAGCGGAAGTCCTGGAGGAATCCGAGATGGAGCCTTTTGTATGTGATGTGGAAGGCTTTGCTTCCGGCAAAAAGATCGCACTGTTCGGTTCCTATGGCTGGGGAGACGGTGAGTGGATGAGAGACTGGACCACCCGTATGGAAGCAGCAGGAGCTACTGTGTTGAACGGTGAGGGCCTGATCTGCCATGAGACACCGGACGAGGATGGCCTGTCAGAGTGTAGAGAACTTGGCAAACAGCTGGCAAACGCATAAGGTATCTGAAAGCAAATAAGACAACATAACAAAAAGATTCATTCCCCGGGTGGAGAGTGAATCTTTTTGCTATATGTAGGTGCTATGCTTTTTTGCTGCCACTTAAATAATAGCGTTCCTGTGCCACGGTCTCGGGAACCGGAATATTACCGTTTTGCAGCTTTCGGGTCAGAACATCCAGATGATGTAAGCCTTGGGCTACCTTGATCTTACGGCGATCCAGAAGATCGGCATATAACGGGTTCTGAGCCAGCGTATTGCAAATATCCTCCGGGAACGGGCAGTAGGTGAACATGATCTGACGGGCTACTTTGTTCAGTCTCGGGGATCCGGCACCTTCGAAGAGCACCCAGATCATATAATCCCTTACGAACATTTCCTTGAAACTGTTCTTGGCACGCTGCAGGCTGGATTTTACCTTTTCCTTGGCTTCTGTACTCAGATCATGGTTCTTACGGTAGAACTGGATATAATCGAAATATTCACTGGTCAGGGAACTGATGGAGACATCGTTCCAGCGGTTACCCTGGACTCTCTTGCACAGCTCCCAGCGGAATTCACCGGTCAGGTGGGTGAAGGTCGTCTTCAGATCCTCCAGATGGAAAATGGAGAAGACCATACGACCGGGGCTGTTACGGCGCTTGCCCTCAATTTCCTGCCACATGACACCGCGGATACCGACGTTGGGCATCAGGATGATGTCCGGCAGATATTCCAGATGAATTGTCTCCTTACCCATGACATCTATGTGCTCCATATCCAGACTTTCTCTATAGAATGCCGTGTAATCTACCCGGCGGATCTCCTCGAGAATCTGGGAGACACGGGAAACGGTGACATAGGAGCTTTCCAGATCCTTCAGCACATCATCTGCGCAGAACAGCGGACAGAAAGTAGTGATCCGTCCGAAGGTGATCTTGTTGACCTGAGGGAACATATTCCGGAGCTCGTAATTGACCTTGGCCATGGAATTGTTCTCCAATGCCTTGAGCTCTGCATCCGTAATATTGCCACCGACCTTTTGTTTGTGAATATAATCGGAATAATCCTGGTCAAATTCGTTCCGGCTGGGAGATTTCTTCCCGCGGAAGATGGCCATCAGCCAGTCATAAAAGGTATAGACACCGATATCGCTGTGATCCGACATGGCTTCTGCTATGCGGTACAGGGTGACTGCATTTTTCAGACCGGCCAGCTCCTCATCCACATAACCGAAATACAGAAACATTTTGACCGGCATGGGAATGTTCGGCTGTTCCAGCGTCTGGGTGAACAGGAGGGAGTAGAGCAGATAAAATTCTTCGGTCAGCTGTCTGCGTAAAAGAACGACATCCTGATCCTGGGAAGCCCGGTCGGACAGCAGCTTGTAAGCGTGGACATGCTGACGGAAGCTGGTCACGGTATCCAGATCCGAACCGGCGTAATCCAGAATAGTGTTCAGCGATCCGGCAAGCTTGCCAAGGATCTCGGAATCTCCGGAAGAACCTGCCTCAGCGGAATCCTTGGATTCCATGAGATTCAGGCTGCTCTGGAAGGTCTGAGATCTGGAGGCAAACAGTTCCTGATCGATGAAGGACAGATCGCCGGCCTTAGAAAGCATACGGTGAATGCGGTCGTAGACCGCCTTGCTGTCTTCATTATCCTGTCCCAGTTTATAGAACAAAGAAGTATAAAAATCAAAAAGATCGTTGCCGGATTCCCGGAAATAGAAGGAACCGACCTGCTGCAGATAGTGGAACTGTTCCTCCAGGCTCTGGTAAGTACGGCGGAAGTCCAGACTTCCCTTACGCAGCATACCAATGGACAGATCCGACTCCTGTACCAGGATCCGGTAATTGTCCGAAGCCAGGATCCTGCTTAAGCCCATGTAATAGCCGTTCAGCCAGATGTCCGGTGAATCATCCCCAAGAAAAGCATTCAGCTCATCGAAATGTTCCAAGGATCTCGCCTGCAGACGGTAACGGCTACACAGTGTATTGTAGGTGGCAATATCATCTGTCAGAGTACGATACAGCTCACTGCAGTTCAATTCCGAAATGGAACTGCGGTTCAGCAGAATATTGATCTGACGGAAACAGGACAGACAGAACAGACGTGCTACGTCCGGGTGCTTCTGTAGAATATCATTCAGGGAATCCAGACTGGTCAGGGGATACGTCAGGATCGTTGTATCCTCCAACGTGGTATAGCCCAGCAGATGGATCTCGGAGCAGATCTCACAGATACTGATCACGTCTCCCTTTCCCAGAGTATAAGAGCCGCCGGGATATGATACATCTACTTTACCGTTGGTAATCAGATGCAATGCAGTCATGGGCTGCCCATAGCTATATATAGTTTTCCCCTTCTCCAATACGATTCCAGCCATTCCAATACCTCGTCTTATCATACAAATATTTAATACACATTATACACCATAATACCAACAATTTTCTACTGTACTTTTGATAGAAATGTGATAAAATAAAACTACATATGTGTCACTTTTACATTGACAGACGAAAAAAGCGATGTTTTCGGTAGAAAACGGTACATGGAAAGGTATATTGGGGTTATGGAACAGAGCAGTGAATACAGAGAGCAGTTGCTGGAATCATATAAGCAGGCAGTGAGGCCGTTACTTCCCTACCTGCCCTGGCTGGAGCAGAGCGCCGGCAAGAGAGCCAGCTCTATCTACAGCGGACAGGATATCGGAGTGAATTCCGTGTCTTTTCCGGTATATGACGGGACTCTCCTGAATTTCGTCAGGGAAGCGACGAAAAGTCCCCTGATGGATCGCAACTATGCCTATGTATACACAAGACACCGGATCCGCACTCATCAGGAGGAGCGGGATATTATTCAGAAAGCAGGATGGAAGGAATGGGATATCCTCAGAGGAATCCTGTCAAAATATGTCTTAGGCGGCAGAACAAAGGGAAATCTGTGGAGCGAGGCGGTATCGGAGCAGATCTTTTATCTGGTACTGAAACAGATGCAGGAGATCATTGAATTCTGGGATAAGACACCGGCGAACGGAAAGCTTTGAGTGGGGAAAGGCAGGATAGATCCATGGGAGAAAAATCAGTACAGAAAAAGCGATATATCGTAGAGAAAGCAAGAGAAGTATTTGTGGAGAAGGGCTTCAAAAAAGTAACGATGAAGGATATTGTAGAGGCCTGCGACATCAGCCGTGGCGGACTCTATTTATATTTTGAGAATACCAGTCAGATCTTCATGGAAGTGCTGCGCATGGAGAGTGAGGAGGCGGATGACGTATTTTCCGACAGTATTACGGAGGATGCTACCGCAGCGGATATCCTGCTTCTGTTTTTAAAGGAGCAGAAGAAAGAGCTTCTGCGCAAGAAGAATACACTGACGCAGGCTACCTATGAATTCTATTTTGAAAACGAACTGCCCAAGAGAGACAATATTTTAAAAAAGCAGTTTGATTCCGCAGTGAAGATCATTGAAAAACTGATCGAGGCAGGTGTGGATAACGGAGAGTTTATCTGCGAGGACTGTGAGGGAACTGCGAGAAATATTATGTTTGTGCTGGAAGGACTGAAGATTTCGGCCCAGACCATCGGCGTGACGGCGGAAGCGGTGGATCGTGAGATCCTGTATCTGTTGCGCGGATTGGGTGTAGAAGATTAATAAGACAACGGGTGATGATGCTTCAGGGAAAGTTTCCTGAAGCATTTTCTGTGTAGAAAAGCTGCAAAGAGATAAAGAGAGGGAAAAGGTAAGTATGACAGAAACGATCATCAGCATGGAACTTCCGGCGGGAGGACATCTGGCAATCCGCAGGAACCGGATCCGTCCGGAGGGAGAAGAACGGAATTTATCCAGAATCAGTCTGGTGTCCGGCATCCACGGGGATGAACTGGAGGGACAGTACATCTGTTATGAGACGGCGCGAAGAGTAAAAGAGCATCCGGAGTATTTGAAAGGAATCGTAGATATCTATCCGGCATTGAATCCGCTGGGAATCGACATGGCCAGCCGGACGGTGCCGAGACTGGATATGGATATGAACCGTATGTTTCCGGGAGACGCATCGGGGGATATGATGGAGCGGATCACGGCAACTGTGGTGGATTCCCTGATCGGATCCGATATTTGTATCGATCTGCACGCCAGTGATATTTTTGTGCGTGAGATCCCACAGGTACGACTCAGTGAAGATTTTGCGGAGGCACTGCTTCCCTATGCGAAAATGACCAATGCCGACATGATCTGGATGAATGCCACTGCCACGGTGCATGAATCGACGCTGGCCCATTCCATGAATCTGCTGGGAGTTCCCACACTGGTGCTGGAGATGGGACAGGGGCATGACATCCACAGATCCTTCGGTAATCAGATCGTGGACGGTATTTTCCACATCATGAGTGAAATGGGGATCTGGACAGGCCCTGAGCCAAAGGTGCAGGAGCCTGCGATATCCAGTGACGGTGAGGTGGAGTTTATCCGCAGCAAGTCAGACGGTGTGTTCCTGCCGCTGATCGAGCACAACCACTATGTGAAAAAAGGAGATCTGATCGGGGAAGTGGTGGATCCATTTGAAGGGACGGTGAAGCAGCAGATCCGTACCGCAAAAGGAGGGCTGTTGTTTACCCTGAGAGCTTATCCGGTGGTCTATGAAGGAGATCTGCTGGCGCGGATCCTGACGGAGTGAAAAGATTATGTTTGAGAGAGATATTTATACCATACATTCGACCTACAGAGAAGATATGCGCATCAAGGGCTTTCAGTTCGGCAAGGGCGAGAAGTCTGCCTGCATCGTTGGCGCAGCCAGAGGCAATGAGATCCAGCAGATGTATATCTGTTCCCAACTGGTGAAGACACTGCGGGAACTGGAAAACAACGGCTGTATCAGTGCCGGCAAACAGATTCTGGTGATTCCTACCATCAATGCCTATTCCGTGAATATCAGCCGCCGCTTTTTCGGTGTCAAGGAAGCGGATATCAATCGGAGTTTTCCGGGAAATGATTACGGGGAGCCGGCGGACCGTCTGACCAATGCGTTGCTTACGGAGATCCGGGACTACGTTTATGGGATCCAGTTTACGTCCTTTTACAGACCGGGAGAATTCGTGCCCCATGTGCGTATGATGGAGACAGGCTATCAGAATACGTCGTTGGCGAATCTGTTCGGACTTCCTTATGTGGTGGTGCGCAAGCCGGTACCCATTGATACCAAGACACTGAATTATAACTGGCAGGATGAGATGACGGCCGCCTTTTCGGTATACACGAATCAGAATACCCAGATCGATGAGGTGAGTGCAAGACAGGCGGTGGCAGCGGTCTTACGTTTCCTGAAACGTATGGGGCTGATCCGGTACGAGAGTCATTCCGGCTATATCAGTCATGTTATATATGAAAAGGATCTGAGTGATGTACCTGCGAACCGGGCGGGAATTTTCCGGGGAAAAGTACATGCGGGAGACGATGTGCGCTATGGAAATGAGATGGCAGAAATTATAGACCCTTACGATGGAACGGTGAGGGAGAAGATTCTGGCCCCCACGGACGGCATCGTATTTTTCGCCCACACGGAGGCCCTGATCTGCGAGAAGGACATCGCTTACCGGCTGATCCACAGACTGCATGAATGACGAACCGTTCAAAAAGGCAGGTAAAATCTATCTAAATTTGTTGTTTTCTGCTATTGTGGGAAAATATAGTATGTTGTATGATACTATTCAGAACCATGTAAATATAATCATATGTACGTCAAAGGCTCGCATTGTAAGGGCATCTGATGATATTTATATGGTGAGATAACCACATGAGCAAAAAGTAAGCATCGCAAGATGTGGTTTTGCGAATGGGGTTCTGAATAGTGTCGCATAGTATAAAATTTCGGAGGAGAGACATGAGCAACGTAAGACGTATCTATGTAGAGAAAAAGGAACCTTATGCCGTCAAGGCAAAAGAGCTGCACGACGAACTGAAAAATTATCTGGGTATCGATGTGGCAAAGGTTCGTGAGTTTATCCGCTATGATGTGGAGAATATTTCGGATGAGGTGTTTGCAAGAGCCTGCAAGACTGTATTTTCCGAGCCTCCCGTAGATGATCTGTATGAAGAGACCATCGAGATTCCTGCGGATGCAAAAGTATTTTCCGTAGAGTTCCTTCCCGGACAGTTCGATCAGAGAGCGGATTCCGCAGTGCAGTGTGTGAAGTTCTTAAAAGAGGACGAAGAACCTGTGATCCGTACCGCTGTGACTTATATGATCGAAGGACAGGTGTCCGACGAAGAATTTTCCAAGATCAAATCTTACTGTATCAACCCTGTAGATTCCAGAGAGACCGGCATGGAGAAGCCGGATACTCTGATCACGGTGTATGATGATCCCGCTGATGTTGCTGTTTTTGACGGCTTCAGAGATATGGACGAGAGCAGTTTAAAAGCTCTGTATGAATCTCTGGGACTTGCCATGACCTTCAAAGATTTCCTGCATATCCAGAAATATTTCCATGATGATGAGAAGAGAGATCCTTCTATGACGGAGATCCGTGTACTGGATACCTATTGGTCCGATCACTGCCGTCACACCACTTTTTCCACCGAGCTGACCGATGTGGAATTCGGTGAGGGTTATTATCGTTCTCCCTTAGAGACCACTTACCAGAGCTATCTGGATACCAGAGAAGAGATCTTCAAAGGCAGAGAGGACAAGTTCGTCTGCCTGATGGATCTGGCACTGATGGCCATGAGAAAGCTGAAAAAAGACGGCAAACTGGATGACATGGAAGAATCCGATGAGATCAATGCCTGCTCCGTAGTGGTTCCCGTGGAGATGGATTACGGCGACCATAGAGAGAGCGAGGAGTGGCTGGTATTTTTCAAAAACGAGACCCACAACCATCCTACAGAGATCGAGCCTTTCGGTGGTGCTGCCACCTGTCTGGGCGGTGCCATCCGTGATCCCCTGTCCGGCCGTGGCTATGTATATCAGGCAATGCGTGTCACCGGTGCTGCGGATCCTACCGTTCCTGTATCCGAGACTTTGCACGGCAAGCTCTCCCAGAAGAAGCTGGTAAGAGGCGCAGCCAGTGGCTATTCCTCTTATGGTAACCAGATCGGTCTGGCTACCGGCTTTGTAAAAGAGATCTATCATCCTTCTTATGTGGCAAAGCGTATGGAGATTGGTGCCGTTATGGGCGCAGCTCCCCGCAGGAATGTTATCCGTGAGACCTCTGATCCCGGCGATATCATCATCCTGTTAGGCGGACGTACTGGACGTGACGGCTGCGGCGGTGCGACCGGATCCTCCAAGGTACATACCGATACTTCCATCGAGACCTGTGGTGCTGAGGTACAGAAGGGTAATGCACCGACCGAGCGTAAGATCCAGAGACTGTTCCGTCGTGAGGAAGTCAGCCGTCTGATCAAAAAATGTAACGACTTTGGTGCCGGCGGTGTCTCCGTTGCCATCGGTGAGCTGGCAGACGGTCTGACCGTAGATCTGGACAAGGTACCCAAGAAATATGCCGGACTGGATGGCACGGAACTGGCAATCTCCGAGTCTCAGGAGCGTATGGCAGTGGTAGTAGATCCTAAGGATGTAGATACTTTTCTGGGCTATGCAAAGGAAGAGAACCTGGAGGCTGTTCCCGTAGCAGTTGTTACTGAGGAACCCAGACTGGTACTGAACTGGAGAGGCAAGCCCATCGTGGATCTGAAGAGAGCTTTCCTGGATACCAACGGAGCCCATCAGGAGACCAAAGTAAAAGTAGATATTCCTTCCGAAGAAGAGAACTATTTTGATAAATGGGCTGTTCCCGCTGTAGGTGAGAAACTGGAAGAGGGCGATGTGAAGGGTGCCTGGGTGGCACTGTTAAATGACCTCAATGTATGTTCCCAGAAGGGTCTGGTAGAGATGTTCGACTCCTCCATTGGTGCCGGCAGTGTATTGATGCCCTACGGTGGAAAATATCAGCTGACTGAGACCCAGACCATGGTAGCCAAACTGCCTGTACTGGAAGGTAAGACCGATACCGTGACCATGATGAGTTACGGCTTCGATCCGTATCTGTCCTCCTGGAGTCCTTACCACGGAGCTGTCTATGCAGTGACAGAGTCCATGGCGAAAATCGTGGCTTCCGGCGGTGATTTCAGCAAGATCCGCTTTACCTTCCAGGAGTACTTCCGCAGAATGACCAGCGATCCTGAGCGTTGGAGTCAGCCTTTCGCAGCACTGTTAGGCGCCTACGATGCACAGATCGGGTTCGGGCTGCCCTCCATCGGTGGTAAGGACAGTATGTCCGGTACTTTCAATGATATTGATGTACCTCCCACACTGGTATCTTTTGCAGTGGACGTGGCAAAATATGGCGATATTATTACTCCGGAACTGAAGACCCCCGGCAATAAGCTGGTACGTTTTTCTATTAATAAAGACGATTTCGACATTCCGATGTATGAGAATGTGGCAGAATTATATGGCAAGATCCACGAACTGACCGAAAATGGTACGATCGTATCCGCTTATGCTCTGGATTCCAAGGGTGTGGCAGCAGCTGTAGCAAAGATGGCCTTCGGTAACAAGCTGGGTGTGAAGATCGACGATGAGGTAACCACAGACGACCTGTTTGACAACGGACTGGGCGATATTCTGGCAGAGATCCCCGCAGACAAGATGGCTGCACTGGAAGAGAAGGAACTGGATTACACCGTGATCGGTACCGTGACCGAGGAGCCTGTATTCGTATATGGTGATGTGAAGATCACCATGGAAGAGGCACTTGTTTCCTGGACTTCCAAGCTGGAGAAGGTATTCCCCACCAAGGCAGTGAAGGGTACCGAGGCAGTGGCAAGCAATGTTTACAAGGCAGACAGTATTTATGTATGTAAGCACAAGATCGCAAAGCCTACCGTATTCATTCCGGTATTCCCCGGAACCAACTGTGAATACGACAGCACCAAGGCATTTGAACGTGCCGGAGCCCATGTGGAGACAAGAGTGTTCCGTAACATGACCGCAGAGGATATCCGCGAATCCGTAGAGGAATTCGAGAAGTCCATTGCACAGGCACAGATCATCATGTTCCCCGGCGGCTTTTCCGCAGGTGATGAGCCTGACGGCAGCGCGAAGTTCTTCGCAACCGCATTCCAGAATGAGAAGCTGAAGGAAGCGGTCATGAAGCTGTTAAATGAGAGAGACGGACTGGCACTGGGTATCTGTAACGGATTTCAGGCTCTGATCAAGCTGGGACTGGTTCCTTACGGCGAAATCACCGGTCAGAAGGAGGATTCACCTACCCTGACCTTCAATACCATCAACCGTCATATCTCCAAGATGGTATACACCAAAGTCGTATCCAACAAGTCTCCCTGGTTACAGGGCGCTACACTGGGTGCTACCTACTGCAATCCCGCATCCCACGGAGAGGGCCGTTTCGTAGCACCGAAAGAGTGGATCGACAAGCTCTTTGCTAACGGACAGGTCGCTACTCAGTACGCTGATCAGAACGGTAATGTATCCATGGATGAGGAATACAATGTCAACGGTTCCTACTGTGCGATCGAGGGTATCACATCCCCCGATGGCAGATGCCTCGGTAAGATGGCACACTCCGAGAGAAGAGATACCGCTGTGGCCATGAACATCTATGGCGAGCAGGATATGAAGATCTTTGAATCCGGTGTACAGTACTTTAAGTAAATTGAGAGTTAGTTAAATACATTGGCAAAATCCACGAACTCCCGGAGCATGCGA